>ULXF01063074.1_pt1 | contig 173152 bp, 131 predicted proteins | sample 1961041 | NCBI WGS metagenome assembly ULXF01 (sample SAMEA4835832, study PRJEB28245) | human gut metagenome | biome: gut microbiome; material: fecal sample | place: Denmark | collected 2008
GTGGACACAACGTGGATTATTTATATTAGATACTTAGGATCAAAAGGAGGATATACAATGTTTAAGAATGTAACAGACACAGTATTTTATGTGGGTGTGGATGATAAGAACATAGACCTGTTCGAGAATCAGTACATCGTGCCAAACGGCATAGCGTACAACTCATATGTCATCATGGACGAGAAGATAGCCGTCATGGATATGGTGGATGCAAAGTGTGCAGACCAGTGGTTTGCAAATGTGGCAGAGGTGCTTGGAGACAGGCAGCCTGACTATCTCATAATCTCACATCTGGAGCCTGATCACTCGGCGAATCTTGGTGATGTGCTTGCAAAGTATCCGGATATCAAGATCGTGTCGAATGCAAAGCTTTTCGGAATGCTTCCAAACTTCTTCGAGGTTCCTGTGGCAGACAGAAGTGTGACTGTGGCAGAGGGACAGACACTCTCACTTGGAAGTCATACGCTTCAGTTCTTCATGGCTCCTATGGTCCACTGGCCTGAGGTTATGGTCACATATGAACAGAGTGAGAAGATACTCTTCTCAGCGGATGCATTTGGCAAGTTTGGAACATTGGATACAGATGAGGATTGGGCATGCGAGGCGAGAAGATATTACTTCAATATAGTAGGAAAGTATGGAATGCCGGCCCAGGCACTTTTACGGAAGGCAGCAGGACTTGATATACAGAAGATATGCGCACTTCACGGACCTATCCTCACAGAGAATCTTGAATATTACATAGGAAAATATCAGCTGTGGTCAACATACACACCTGAGGATGAGGGAATCTTCATCGCATACTGCAGTCTCCACGGCAACACGGAGAAGGCTGCAAAGAAGCTGGCGGAGATCCTTGAGGCAAAGGGTGCGCCAAAGGTTGCGATATCAGACCTCTCAAGGGATGATATGGCAGAGTGTATAGAGGATGCCTTCAGATACGACAGACTTGTTCTGGCAGCCCCGACATATGATGGCGGCGTGATGCCTGTCATGGCAGACTTCATCAACCACTTGAAGATGAAGGCATACCAGAAGAGAAAGGTTGCATTCATCGAGAATGGTTCATGGGCACCTATGGCGGCGAAACTCATGAAGGAGCAGATGTCAGCGATGAAGGATATAGAGATCGTGGATGAGCATGTGACCATAAGGTCCGCGTTCAAGCAGTCGGATGTGGCAGCGCTTGAGGCTTTGGCTGGAAAACTGTTATAAGAGATAAGGATAATAAACATAAAGTAAGTCTGAAACCGACTTACATACGTAGTTATTATTCATCTAACAGGTGAGTTGTCACAATAAAGTTGTTACACAGAGTTGCTATACATATCGTGAGCAGGGAATTTGAGCCCGCTGGTCCTTAGGTGGCGCTGTGAGGCGGCACCTTAGTACCGCTGCAGGGCGAAATAAGCGGAAGCGACCCAGCGAATGATATGTATAGCAACTCTGTGTTCAAAGATAGAATTGGCAACTCACCGTCCTATCAATAATGTAAGGAAGGTGTAAGACATGGCTAAGTCCATGGTTTCCGGAAAGCCGGTTAGTCTGATGATGCAGTTTGCCCTGCCACTTTTGCTCGGCAATCTGCTTCAGCAGACTTACAATATCATAGATGCAGCTATAGTAGGACAGATACTGGGTGACAAGGCTCTGGCGGGAGTTGGAGCCAGCAGCAGCATTCAGTTTCTTGTCCTTGGTTTCTGTATGGGATGTTGCGCAGGCTTTGGCGTTCCAGTTGCAAAATATTTTGGTGCAAATGATATTCACAAGATGAGAAAATATATATTTAATGGTGCGGTTCTGACTGGCATCATAGCACTTATCGTCACGTCGGTATGTGCTATATGCTGCAATCAGATACTGCACCTTCTGTCAGTTCCGCAGGATATATTTGATAAGGCGTACTCATATCTTATAGTTATATTTCTGGGAATCCCATTTACACTTATGTATAACTATCTGTCGAGTGTGCTCAGATCACTTGGAGACAGCAGGACACCATTTATGTTCCTCGCTTTCTCAGCGATACTCAACATATTTCTTGATCTGTTCTGCATACTTGTGCTTAAGTGGGGATGTGCCGGTGCGGCTATAGCGACGATAACTGCTCAGGCTGTGAGTGGAATATTATGTCTGGTGTACATTTTCAAAAAGATTCAGGTGATGCATCTTGAGGCACAGGACAGGGAGATAGAGGGTTCTGCGGTGAAGGAACTCCTCATCATGGGAATACCTACAGGTCTGCAGTTCTCCATCACGGCGATAGGAAGTATGGTCATGCAGTCTGCAAATAACAAGCTGGGCAGTGTGTATGTATCAGGCTTCACAGCCGGTATGAGGATAAAGCAGTTCACTATGTGTCCATTTGACGCATTTGCAACGGCAGCATCCGTGTTCTGCAGTCAGAATCTTGGAGCCGGACAGGCAAAGCGTATAAAGCAGGGGTTTTGGCAGGCGATTGCTGTTGCCGTGGGATATGGATTGATAGCAGGTCTTATCATGATATTCTTGGGAAGACCCCTCTCTATGATATTTGTCAAGAAGAGTGCAGTCGATGTGCTTGACGCATCTGCGAAATATCTCAGATGTATGGGATTCTTCTATTGGAGTCTCGGTATACTGAACGTGGCGCGTATGGTGACGCAGGGACTTGGATATTCGGGAAGAGCCATATTCTCAGGCGTTACAGAGATGGCAGCCAGAATCATAGTGAGCCTGGGATTTGTCGGAGCATTTGGATATACTGCCATATGTTTCGCAGATCAGACGGCATGGGTTACGGCGACTATATATATATTGCCGACATGCCTTTACTGTGTGAAGAAGTCTACGGCGAAGATTGCGGCGGCGATGTAGTTGTATATTGTTATGGATAATTAGAAGTAAGAAAAAACACCTCGGTTTGAGGTGTTTTTTTAAGTATTCTTAAAACTAATAAATATAAAGTTCAGTTGGTGACGATCGGTCACCAACTGGTAATATTTTGTAACCGTTTTATTTGTGCCAGTGCAATGAGAAGGTTGATATCGAGATTACTATAATATACAACAATACATTAAATCATAAATTTGTTGACTTCATCATTTATCTCAAATTTAGTTTCTTTGTCTGAAAGTCCAATATCTATCATGCCACGGCCGTCAAGTTCATCGCCAGGAAATAATATCTCTAAGTGCTTACCTTGTAACAGGCATCCGAGATCCTCTTTTGAAATCGATATGTTGACGTATCTCTTGCTTTCCTTTGCAACTTCAACATTTGCCATGAAACTTCCGTCGTTTGAATTTTTTATATTATATTCAGGTTTGCTCATATTGATCGTCTCCTTGCTGTTATGTAATAATGCCATATTTAGGTATATCACTTCTTATTGTTATCATCAAGCAGTTTGGGAGCGTTTTACATATTGCTTTGAGTCAGAACTATCGGTCAAACCGTCAAATGCGTCAACTCTCAACAGGAACAGTGGAGGAAGTATTCCCACTTTGACATATCCATATATTCATTATAAAATTAACCTGATTTTAATCTTTCTCATATTTTAGATTAATCATCGGTTGGTATAGTAACAACATCAGTTGATGATATCAGCAGCAAACGATTAGAAAGATGACAGATCATCGGAAGATGATGAAACTAAGATGAAGAGAAAGGGTGTAATGATTATGGATAAACTTGAAAAGGTAGAAAAGTTAAGAGCGAAAACAGGTGTAAGTTACGAGGATGCAAAGAATGCGCTTGAGGCGTGTGATTACGATCTGCTGGATGCGATCATTTATCTTGAGAAGCTTGATAAGGTGAAGGCTCCTGAAGTGGAGAGCTTTACCACAGGCGAGGAACAGAAGACATCAACAGAGTTTGAGCAGGCGCAGCAGACATATACAAATGACTGCAATAAAGTGACGTTTGGACAGATGATGGACAAATTTTTCAAGTGGTGCGGCAAGGTGTTAAAGAAGAGTGTGGATAGCACATTCATAGTAGAACGCAGAGGCCAGACCATGATAAATGTTCCGGTTCTGGTGCTTGTGATCGCACTCATACTTGCATTCTGGGTAGTGCTTCCACTTCTTATTGTAGGTCTGTTCTGTGAGTGCAGGTACCATTTTGAGGGAATAGGCGACATCAACGTAAATCTCAATAGCGCATGCGACAAAATGGCAGACTCAGTAGACAACCTTAAGTCCGACGTCAACAACAAGTAATCAGAAAGATATATAAAAACAATATCAACACAATATCAACACAGAATAAAAAGCTATATGTAATAAAAACAACGTATATATCAAGTTGGTATAAATTGAAAAAGAAAAATATTAAAAGAAAAAACAGACATAAAAAAGATGAAAACAGGAATATCTTTTAACGGTATTCTGTTAATTACTAGCTGATATAGTTTGGTTTTGAGAATGTAATGTCTGTGAAATATACCTCTGCAATGGGTAGCCGTGGCGACTGAGCTTTGGTGCTTCTTGCCGAGGCAGAGACCGCAAACGTCCTTATCGCGGTCGGTGCCGAGTGCAGATAGAAGCAAGCCAAAGTGAAGGAAGATAGGCGTAATTGCAGAGGTATATTTCACAGGCTTACTTCAAAACCAAACTATATCAGCGTCCGTCATAAAAGAAAGGAAAAAGATATGGCACAGAAGATTCTCATTGTGGAGGATGAAGAGAAAATTGCGAGATTCGTGGAGCTGGAACTGGTTCACGAGGGATACGAGGTAGAGAAGGCATTTGACGGAAGAACAGGTCTGGACAAAGCTCTGACAGGTGACTTCGACCTTGTGGTGCTGGATGTGATGCTTCCGGGACTCAATGGTCTGGAGGTGCTTCGAAGAATCCGCAAGGAGAGTGTTGTGCCGGTTATCATGCTGACTGCAAGGGATGCAGTCATGGACAAGGTGTCAGGGCTCGATGCCGGTGCTGACGATTATCTCACCAAGCCATTTGCCATAGAGGAGCTGCTTGCCAGGATAAGGGTTGCGCTGAAGAGACGCGGAACTGTGGAGGTTCACACTCACAGGATAGAGATCCGCGGGGTGTGTATGGACACTGACAGACATGAGGTTACAGTGGACGGAGAGAGTGTGGAGCTGACAAACAGGGAATTTGAGCTGCTGAGAACACTCATGGAAAACAAGGACATCGTGATGGACAGGGAAAAACTGCTCAGCGCAGTGTGCGGATACGATTATCTGGGAGAGACAAATATAATAGATGTGTATGTGAGATATCTGAGAACCAAGATAGATGACAGGTTTGGCGTAAAACTCATAACCACCGTAAGAGGTGTGGGATATGTTATCAGAGAATGACCAATATGAATACCGGGACGGATCAGATAGATATGTGACAAGCCGGATGCCGTGACAGAGCAGATAGATATGTGACAAGCCAGCGCCGCATGACACGGATACGCATAGATAGAGAGAAAATACATGGGAAAGAAAACTAACGAAAACAAAAGAATGTCGTCGATAGCCAGAAGGATCAATATGAGTTTCTGGCTCAAAGAGGTGGGCAATGTGATACTTATTGATATCGTCATTGCCTTTCTTATTGTTGGGGCATTTGCCTGGTGGGGAAGAGAGCAGCTTCCGCAGGACGTAGGAGGAATGAAATATTATGTTGATAAGAATGAAGACGGCGGGGGCTATGAATATATCATAGAGGGGTCTGACAAGAAGAAGTACAGGTATGATGTGAAAATCTTGTGGGATATCATAGAGATCCCTGGAATCATATTGCTGGGCATGGAAATTATAGTTCTGTTTCTAGCTTTGTTCAGAACGGCGGATGTCAGAAGACGTCTGAAGCCTCTGAATGATCTGGCTGTAAAGGCGGAGAAACTCAGCAAAGAACCAATGGATCACAACAAAATAGATGATCTGGAGAAAGCGATATCGCATTTGTCCGCGGATGATGACGAGCAGGTAATACACACTGGAGATAAGGACCTTCAGAGTATAGAAATTGCGCTTAACAATTTGCTGAAAAACATGAAGGAGAATGAAAAACGACAGATGAGGTTCGTGTCGGATGCGTCCCATGAGCTTAGGACACCTATAGCTGTAATTCAGGGGTATGTAAATATGCTTGACCGCTGGGGTAAGGAGGATGAGCAGGTTCTGGGAGAATCCATAGAAGCGCTCAAGAATGAGTCCCAGCACATGAAGGAATTGGTTGAGCAGCTGTTGTTTCTGGCGAGAGGGGACAGCGGAAGACAGCATTTGAATATGGAAAAATTGGATCTCAACTGCATGGTGAGCGAGGTGTGGGAGGAGTCTATGATGATAGATGAGAGCCACAGATATGAATTCCAGGGTACGGAGAATGAGGCGTGTGTGCTCGGCGATGTGGCGATGATCAAGCAGTCTGTCAGGATATTTGTCCAGAATGCGGCGAAGTATTCTGAATCTGGCACCACCATAATACTCGGTGTGAAAGAGGAACCCGGTTATGTCAGTTATATGATAGAGGACGAGGGAACCGGGATGAATCCGGGCGATCTGGCTCACATATTTGACAGATTTTACCGTTCAGACGAAGCACGCAACAGTGAGACAGGGGGTTCGGGACTGGGATTGTCCATCGCTAAATGGATAGTTGATGCTCACGGTGGAACCATACAAGTTATATCGAGAGAAGACATAGGATCAAGATTTGTTGTGAGATTTCCTGCATGTTAATAGATGAAGTGGTGGATGTGTGCCAGCCAACGGTTTGGTTATATTCAAATAGTTGATAAGCAGATTAAATATACATAAACGATCTGCCCCTGCATAGACTGTATAAAACAGAATATGCGAGGGCTTTTTCTTTGAAGGGATACATAGAAGAACGGGCGGTAGAAGCAGCAAATTATATCATTGATACCAGAGCAACGGTCAGACAGACGGCGGACAGGATGGGAATAAGCAAATCAACGGTTCACAAAGATATAACGGAGAGACTTATAAGGATCAGACCGATGCTGGCGGCTCAGGCGAGGGTCGTGCTGGATGCAAATAAGGCGGAGAGACATATAAGGGGCGGACTTGCTACCAGGGAAAAGTATCTGCATGAACACGAGGTGGAGGAACAAAGGCGGAATAAGCAGATGATCACAAAGATTTAATACCTCGTGTGTTGTAATTTTCTCCGATATGGGGTAAACTTTTGTTGGCTGCACATAGGATCCGACACGTGGTGTATGTGCAGTGAAGACAACAGTTTAATGCGATTAGAGGTTAGAATATGAGGTTTATACATATTTCGGACGTGCATTTGGGAATGACACCGGATAAGGGAAAAGCGTGGAGTGGTGTCCGTGCAAAGGAAATAGAAGATACATTTGACAAGATCCTGGCAATTGCGGAAGAAAGAAAGGTCGATCTGCTTCTTGTGGCGGGAGATCTTTTTCATAAGGCACCAGGGATTATTGAGTTAGACATGCTGGATGGCAAGCTGGCAAAGCTCACGAATACCAAGACGATCATAGTTGCGGGAAGCAGCGACTATATAGAGAAGGATTCACCATCGGAGACATTTGAATTTAAGTCAAATACAGTGATACTTCCTGCTGGTGAATTCAACAATGCGTATTTTGAGGATATAGATACCTGCATCACTGGATTCAGCTACGGACAGGAGACATACAAGGAGAATTTTGCAGAAGGGATAGAGCCGCAGAAGGAGGGCGCTGCAAATATACTTCTCATGTATGGCGGTGATGAGGAGCACGGTGCATTTGACTTCAGAAAGCTTGCCGATTCGGGATTTGATTATGTTGCACTGGGATATTTGAGAAAGCCAAAGCATATGGTGAAGAATAAAATGGCGTATCCGGGTTCCCCAGAGCCATTGACACACAGTGATACGGGCAAGCATGGTTTTATATATGGACAGATAATACACGGTGAGACGAGAATAAAGTGGGAGTCTATAGCTTGCAGAAGCTATATCAATCTGGGACTTGAGGTGAAGCCAGAATATACTGCTGCACAGATAGAGCGTGTGATCGAAAAGCAGATAGACAAGATGGGCAGTGAGAATATTTACAGAGTTATCCTCAAGGGACAGAAGGGTAGAAAGGTGGACACGACATTTGATGATCTGACATCCAGATACATGATATATGATATTGTAGACAACACAATGTTTGACTACAATAAAGAAAGCCTTATGAAGGATAACGAGAACAATGTGCTGGGAAGATTCATTGCCGAACTTTCGCGAAATGATGATGTGGTCAGCAGAAAGGCACTTGAATACGGCCTGGAGGCTGTGATAGCTACTGGAGAAAAGTGATGTATATAAATAAATTGTTTTTGAAAGAATTTGGAAAATTCAACAATAGAGAGATAAAGCTAGAACAGGGGCTGAATGTCTTGTATGGAGACGAAGGTGCAGGAAAGAGCACGGTTAGGGATTTTGTAACCGGTATACTGTTTGGCATCAATAAATCCAGGGGACTTGGATCAGGCAGGGATGATTATTCTGCCAGAAAGCCGAAGGGTGGAAATGGATATTCTGGAAAAGCCCATGTGACAAGTGCAGGCAGGAACCATTTGCTTGAGAGAAATTTCAATATGACTACTGACGGAGCCACGCTCACGGATATAGAGAATGGCAAGAGTGAGAGACTTCGCACAAAGAATTCTTACAGGGGTATTCTGTTTGATATGGATAAGAGTACCTATGTAGATGCTCTGAATGTTGAGCCTGCAGACGAGTATGGAGACAGTGACAAGGCAGTGTGTGATTTCCTTGAGAAGTACCTTCACAACATTAGAGAGACTGGATGTAGCGGTATCAACAAGGCGGCTGCCATCCAGTACCTTGAAAACGAGCGAAAGAAATATGACAATAAGAAATACCTTATGCAGATAGAAGAACTTGAAGCCCAGATGGATGAGTTGGGAGATGTGGATAAAGATCTGGAGGACATAAGGAAAGCCAGAAGAGAAGAACTTGACGCTTACAATATGGAAATTGCGAGACTTAAGCGGGAAGCGAGACAGCTTGTAAACGAGAAGGATGCGGAGATTCCCGACGAAGATGAGGACAGGGAGAGAAGTCATATATTCCTTGAGGTTGAGGCAATTGATGACGAGGATGAGAAGAAGGAGAAAAAGAAACAGGAGAAAAAGTCCAAGAAGCTTACAGATAATATATTTGTCATAATGGCTGTTGGAATCCTTGTTGTGGGTCTGATCACTCTCGCTGTTCATCTTGTGGGATTCCAGAAATCTATCCAGCAGCTGTTTGTTATATGTACTATAGCATTTGTCGCCATAACCATAATAGACGGTCTGTTCCGAAAAGGCGCATTTGACGGCGATAAGCTTCCGTCGGAGGAGGAATTTCAGAGGACGATATACGAGATGGGAAGAGCCACGGAATCAAGGACCGTGCGCGTGGAGATAGACAGGGTGTTTCAGGAGGAGCACGATAAGAAACTTGACATGTTTAAGTTCCAGGAGCATGATGCCATTGAGAAGAGGGATGCCTACTATGAACTCAAGGAGAAGAGGGATGCCATATTTGTGGATTACGATGCACTTGAGACGGAGAAGAAAGCGATCGATAAAGCTATTGATACGATCAACGACCTGTCAGACAGTCTGGCTGCCAGATTCGATGGGGTTGAGCAGAGTGTATCACAGCTGCTTGGTCTGATATCTGATGGAAGATACACTGAGGTAAAACTGGACGATGATATGCATGTTGCAGTGGAAAAGGATGGACATTTCTTCCGGGCTGAATTCTTGGGAAATGACGTGGTGAGACAGGTATATCTGGCTGTAAGGCTGGCTGTTGCAAAGATACTGGATGATGAGAAGATGCCTCTGCTGCTTGATGATGTGGTTGATGCCTCAGATGAGAGACAGCTTACAGGTGTATTTAAGGCGATAAGCACAGTTGATACCGAGCAGGTGATCCTTCTTACCTCAGATAGTGAGTTGATGAAAAAACTCGAGGATATGCGTATTACATGCAATGTGGTTACATTGTAATTATTTATACATGTTAGGTGTTATAAAACATGAAAAAATCCCCTAATGATCAAGCTCTTATATCATTTGATATATGAATTATGGATCATTAGGGGATTTCTGTATTAATTATGATATTCTAGTAATTCTCATAGTTGTCTGAGATAGTGTGCTTTACCTTATACTCAGCAATTCTTGCACTGATTCTCTCGGATGGATCGAGAAGATCGCTGAGAGATGCATCGTGGTTCAAGTGATCAATTATGAGTGCGATATACTTGCTCATGTCGGCTGATACATACCAGTCACGGCTTGCAAGCTCTGGAAGCTGGTATGTGAGGTTGGTTGTGATGACCTTCTCAATGATACCCTCTTCATGACACTTGTCGAACACCTCGAGACCCTTTGTAAAGAGACCAAATGTAGCAAGAGCGAATACTCTTCTTGCCTTTCTCGCCTTGAGCTGCTTTGCAACGTCTATCATACTCTCTCCGGATGCGATCATATCATCGATGATGATAACATCCTTGCCCTCAACTGAATCGCCGAGGAATTCATGGGCAACGATAGGGTTACGTCCGTCAACTACTCTTGAGTAATCCCTTCTCTTGTAGAACATACCTACGTCAACACCAAGAAGGTTTGCAAAGTAGATAGCTCTGTGCATAGCACCTTCATCAGGTGAGATGACCATCATGTGGTCATTGCCAATCTCAAGATCAGGAGTTGATCTAAGAAGCGCCTTAACGAACTGGTAAGTAGGCTTCACATTCTCGAAACCGCTCTTAGGGATAGCGTTTACTACTCGTGGATCATGCGCATCAAATGTTACGATATTGTCGACACCGTACTGCTTGAGCTCCTGAAGCATAACAGCACAGTCAAGAGACTCACGACCTGATCTCTTGTGCTGACGGCTTTCGTAGAGGAAAGGCATGATAACTGTAAGCTTTCTAGGCTTATCTGTCATGGCAGAGATGATACGCTTAAGATCAGCGTAGTGGTCGTCTGGTGACATTCTCTGTGGCTGACCTGCCATTGTGTATGTGCAGCTATAGTTTCCTACATCCAGCATAATATATATGTCTTTACCACGAACTGACTCGTTGACAATACCCTTAGCCTCACCTGATCCAAATCTTGGACAGTCTGTGTCGATGAGATAAGAGTCCTTCTCATAACCATGGAATACGATACTTGATTTGTTTTCGTTCTGGCGGTTCTTTCTCCACTTAACGATGTAGGAGTCAACTTTCTTTCCAAGAGGCACGATGCTCTTGTGTGCAATGATTCCCAAGCTTCCTACGGGTATTGTTTCCAACTTACTATCGTCTGGCATAATAAAATCCTCCTAATTTGAATATGTTCATTTTGCTGCCTTGTGTTTTGCAGACTGACGTCTACTTTCCAGTTATATGACTCATGCGCTTCATATAACGGATATTATCTCCGTAGAGATTGAATATGAGATAACTATCGACTATGCGGGACATTATACGTTCAGTATAGCGTTCCCTGATCATTTTCAAGTCCAGATTAGTGGATATGAGAGTGGACTGGTTTCTGATAGTTCTCTTATTTATAATCTCAAATAACTGGGATTGGACAAATGAATTGGTTAGTTCTGTGCCCAGATCGTCAATTATTAGAAAATCACAGTTGTAAATGTAGTCATATAGCATCTCTTGATGCTGTTCATGGTTGTTCTTCATAATAATATCCCGTAAGATATTATCAAATAAGTTAATCGCAGACAAGTATAAAACTGTATAACCTTTATCAAGAAGACTTTTTGCTATGCAGTTTGTGAGAAAAGTTTTGCCTGTCCCTGTCTCTCCGTACAGGAGAATGCCGGGTCTTTTGTTCTGAAAGTTTTCTGTAAAGTCTTTTACCTTTGCCAGTATATTGCTGGCATTCTTGTATGGCGTATAACTGTAGCTGCCAAATGGTTCATCTCTGTATACGCTAAGATCAAATGTGTCAAAATTCTCTTTGTTAAGAACATTTTGAATTGTCGATTGCTCATATAACTGGCTTATGACCATCTGTTTCAGACATGTGCATGGATTCCCGTTAACGTAGCCGCTGTCTTTGCATATGGAGCACGTGTATACTGGTAAAAGGTAATCATCCGGAAATTCCGAAGATCTGATTAGGGATCTGCGTTCTTCCCTCAATGTTTCTTTTAAGGTCTGGTTTAAAGCCTTGCTTGAGCTGGCATTTGAACTGCTGTCTGTGTTGCCTTTTGATCCCGGTGCTGTATCAGGATCATGCCTCATTATTCTCGCCCTGGCTTCCTGTACGGCCATGTGGACGAGCTCGTCATCTATCTCCTTGACTCTTGGGAGTTTTTCGTATAGTTCGGCTTTCCGCCTGTCTTGTATGCGGAGATTATCCTGCCTTCTCCTGCTGAGCTGGGAGAGGATATCATCGTAATCAATATTTTTCATGATGGTTTATAATACCCCTGTTATATGTGTGCCTAAGATGTCTTCTTATCCTGGTTTAAGTCATCAGCAAGCATCTGCTCAAGCGCGGCCAACTGATCAGACATGTCTGTCTGCTGGAAGTTGGCGAAGCTGTTTGGTTTTGCTGCCGTGCTGTATGTATGTCCGGTATTCTCGTTCTTCTTCTTTATAAATTCCTGATCCAGTGTTTCTACATCCCTAATGGATTTTACACCATTTTTGTACCAGTTTTCAAGGATTCCGTTCACATATGCAAAATTGGCTGACTGAGGTCTTGATAGTATAGCTTTCTGACATGCCAAGGTTATGAGATCCTCAGAAAACTGCATCTCCTCAGACCAGGCATCTATGTAAGCGGTCTCTGCGCTCGTAGGTCTGTTCCTCGATATGCCAAGTTCACGGAACACCTTGCGGAAGAGAGGGTTGTATGCGTTGCTGTTCTCTCTGGCTTTCTCAACGGTATCTATGCCATTCTCATACCATGCCTTGGCAACCGCCTCGGCATACTTAAAGCTTTTCTTGCCGAGGGTGAGACAGTACTCTATGAGATACTCGATGAGCTCCTGTGAAAAATGAAGCTGATCGTATATGTATATCAGAGTCTCGCTCTCCGCCATGGAGAGCGTCTTGCCGTAAAAGGCCTCCGCCTCAAACAGGATATCTGAGAATATATCATCCTCCTGTTTTTTTCTCAGCAGCTCAGGAGTGACCAGAACCTTGTCCGGTGGATTGTGGACAGTGGATACTGTGTGAACTGGCGCCGCGTCTGGGACGGAAATGTTCTGTTGCGCCGCAGGGCTTGTCTGCGCTGCCGCCGTGAAGATGTCCTCCTGCGTCATGTGAGATGCAGCAGTCCTGTCGGTACTGCGGGCATCCTCATTATCATGAATACCGGGGGTGTCGACCGAATAGTCCATGCCGAGCATGGACAGGCTGTCCAGTCCGTACATGTCCTCTGACTTGTCCCTAAGGGGCAGAAGTGTTATTCCGGTCAGGACCTTCTGACTGTTGTAGTTGAGTTTCATAACATCCTGGCTTATCCAGTAACGGATAGCTTTGCATATAAACTTTTCAGACAGGTCAAAGTGTCTGGCGATGTCTGCGATTGATACAGGCTCTCTGGAAGACATAAGCCGTACCAGATACAAATATACTTTAACAAAATCTCCGTTGGCGGAGGTCATATAGTAGTCTATGAAAAAGTTTGATATGGAGGAATATGTTTCGTTTTTCTCTGATGTGATAGTGATGTAATTCATGTCAAAAATCCTTCCAATACTCCATAAAATAAGTACATTATTAAAAAATTAAAAATGTAGTTGATGTTTGTCATCAAGAAAAAAGTCTTATGACCGCTTCATTATAACATGTACTTTTGGTATTGCAAGAGCCCCTGCAGATGGTTAAAAAAAAGAGGGGGGGTGTTGATAATGTTGATAATGTGGATGGTATTTTGACAAAAAAATGTTGAAAAATAAAAGTCAAGGAATTAACGGGGTTGTAAAGAATTTGTAAATATTATGTCAACATGTAAAAAAATAAACATGGTGGGGATAGTTTCCCACCATGTTTTGTGGATAATGTGGATAACTATTTTTTAATCAGGTCATTTCCTATAGAATAGACATTTCCGGCGCCCATAGTTATCAACAGATCATTTTTTTTGCAATTTTTTAAAAGATAGTTTTCTATATCATCGAAAGATGGCAGATAAAAGGCATCTGTGCCGGATTCTGCGATCTTCTCAGCGAGCTGTTTTGCCGATACGAGACCGGTATCCTTTTCCCTTGCCGCGTATATATCGGCGACGATGACATGGTCACATACCTTCAGGGCCTCTGCGAACTCGTCAAACAGGGCGTAAGTTCTTGAGTATGTATGTGGCTGGAATACGCACCACAGCTCATTGTAGCTTGTGTTTTGGGCCGCCTTCAGTGTGGCTGAGATCTCCGTTGGGTGATGAGCATAGTCATCCATGACTCTCACATTGTCCAATATGGTTCCCTTGTATTCAAAACGTCTCTCTGCGCCTACGCATTCTGACAGCCCCTGCTTGATGACATCGATGGAGATTCCAAGCTCTAAGGCTGCTGCTATGGCGGATAATGAATTGTACACATTGTGTTCTCCAAACACTCTGAGGGTTATATCTGTCACCTCTTTGCCATCCACAACAAGTGTGTATGTAGGATGACCGAGATCGTCAAATCTAATGTTGTGTGCGGAATATTTATTCTGGGTACCCTTTCCAAATGTAACAATGCGGCACTCAAGATCTCTGACAACAGTGTCGTAGTACTCCATATCACCATTTACGATGACGAGACCTTCTTTAGGAGTCTTGGTGGCAAATACATGGAATGATTCAGCAATTTCATCGATATCCTTGAAGAAATCCAGATGGTCGGCATCCACATTGAGTATGATGCTGATGAACGGCTTGAATGCATGGTAGCTGTTGGTGTATTCACATGCCTCTGTCACAAAGTATTCTGACTTGCCGACACGGATGTTGCCTCCTATGCTGTCGAGGATTCCTCCGACTGATATGGTAGGGTCTGTGTCCGCATCAATAAGGATGTACGACAGCATGGAAGTCGTTGTGGTTTTGCCGTGGGTTCCGCTTACAGCTATTGAGTATTTGTAATTCTCCATGATCTGTCCGAGAAGCTGGGCTCTGGTGAGCATAGGTATTCCTTTTTCAACTGCAGCCTTGAATTCTTCGTTGTCAGGATGGATAGCTGCTGTATATACAACAAGGTCTATACTGTCAGTTATGTTGGATGCACGCTGACCTATATTTATGAGAGCTCCCATATCAGCAAGCTGATCTGTGATCTCAGATGCCTTCATGTCGGATCCGGTTACCTTAAAACCTGCTTTGAGAAGGATCTCGGCGAGGCCGCTCATGCTGATACCGCCTATTCCCATGAAATGGACATTTATTGGCTTTGAAAAATTGATCTTGTACATTAGTAATTCGCCTTCCTTATATAAAATTGTTTGATATCATATAGCTTTCTTTATTTTCTCTTTGGCAGTATAACACATTCCATATTAAAAGAAAACTACCAGCATTAGTGCATTGTTATTGAATGAAAATTATGTTATAAATTAAAAGGATATGGTCATAGATGATATTTATTACTCATCTCTGGCGGCAGTGTTCAGACTGGTAAGTCGGACAAAACTGAGAGAAAATTAATATTTACAGTAACGAAATTGAGGTAAACACATGATTACAAATGACGCTACATTATTAAAGGTAAAGCATGAGGTGCTCTATGAGGTGGCAAAGCTTGCCTATGATGGCAAATTGGACGATGAGAGGGATAATCTTCCTTATAAGATGGTTCCGGGACCTCAGCCGTTTTTCAGATGTTGTATATATAGGGAGAGGGAGGTCATCAGACAGAGGATCAGGCTCGCAGAGGGCAAGGCACCGGGAACTGAGGATGATGGAAATGTTGTCCAGATCATCAATTCTGCTTGTGAGGGTTGTCCCATCTCTCGTTATGTAGTAACAGATAACTGTCAGAAGTGTATGGGAAGAGCCTGTCAGCAGGCCTGTCGTTTCGGTGCGATAAGCATGGGGCGTGACAAGTCGTATATAGATCCATCAAAGTGTAAGGAGTGTGGACAGTGTGCAAAGGCATGTCCATATAATGCCATAGCAGATCTTATGAGACCTTGTATAAAGAGCTGTCCGGTTGGTGCGATATCTGTTGCTGAAAATGGAACGGGTATAGCAGTAATTGACAAGGATAAATGTATAGACTGTGGTTCGTGTATACACAAGTGTCCATTTGGCGCGATCGGATCAAAGTCTTATATAGTAGATATAATAAATGATATGAGAGCCGGCAAGAAGGTATTTGCTATGTTTGCACCTGCGACATACGGACAGTTTGGTGCGGATATAACAATGGCAAGCTGGAGAACCGCAATGAAAAAGATAGGCTTCTACGATGCTGTTGATGTTGGCCTTGGAGCCGACATGACAGCCATGGCGGAGGCGAAGGAGTGGCTGGAGGCCAAGGCGGAGGGCAAGAAGAAGACTACATCATGCTGCCCAGCGTTCAAGCTGCTTGTAGAAAAGCATTTCCCGGAGCTTGCAGACCGGGTATCTGAGACGGTTTCACCTATGTGCGCGGTGTCGAGATACATCAAGGAAAACTATGAGGATGCTGTTACGGTGTTCATAGGACCTTGTATCGGTAAGAAGGCGGAGAGTGCGGCTGGTGAGAAGGAGTCCGCTGACTATGCGTTGACCTACGGAGAGATCAGAGCTATGCTGAGGGCTAAGGATGTTAAGCTGGAGCCAGAGGCAGAGGACAATGATCAGTCCACATTGTTTGGTAAGAAATTTGCAAATGCAGGCGGAGTCACAGCGGCAGTCATAGAGAGTATGAAGGAACTCGGCTGTGATGATGAGGTGAAGGTTTGCAAATGTGATGGCATAGATGCCTGCAAGAAGGCGCTTACCCTTATGAAGTTCAACAGATTCCAGGATGATTTTATGGAAGGCATGGCATGCGAGGGTGGCTGTGTGGGTGGTCCTTCAAGACACAGGGATCCGAACATGGCAATGCGAGACAGAAAAACAGCTCTTGATAATTCTACGGATATCAACATCACAGAGAATCTTGAGAAGCAGGGCGCAGACAAGATCGATATGGTGAGAGATTAAAAAGCTCGATCATGGAGGTGTAAGCCGTTGGCAGGGACAACTTTGGGATCGGCAGATATTCATTTATAGGAGGACAAAATATGACAACTGGCATGATATTTTTTATATGTGTGCTGATATTCGTGGGTGTATCGATTCTCACAGCGATATTTGTATACAAATCACAGATGCGCAAGAGAAGAATGAATCAGAGTCAGGATCAAATTCAGGGGCATGATTCATAGTAGAATGTAGGATAATAAATATAAATAATAAGGCGTATGCAGATGGTGCGTACCGGAATTCCGGATGCACTATCCGGCATACGCCTTTTGTGCGTCATGGGCGTAAATGGGGACGGAGGTGCCTGACCCCTTTGGGGGAAATATGCGAAAAACCGGTCAAAACAGGCGAAATGGGGACGGAGGTACCTGACCCTTTTTTACAGGCAAAATGGTGAAGGGGTATGTGAAAATAAATTAAAATATTTATTTTTTGGTTGACATGATAAAGAGATATGATAATATATGGATGTAGTAATCGAAACTACATGTAAAGTTAATCAAAGACGTAAATTAAAGTAATGTTTATTTTGATTGCTAGATAGAATTACGAACTTAGAAGACTTTTTATACTAAGTTAATGCATAATGTGACAAGAAACGGCATGTATCGCCGGCGTTAAAAGGCGGAAAAGTCGTTTTACCATATATATCATTAGAACTTATAGTTTATGGAGGAAATAAGAATGTCAACAGAAATGAGACCAGAGCAGGGAATAGCAGGAAAGTTTGTGAGATCAGCCCTTGATGAGAATGGAGTTCTCAGCAAGATAGAGTTCACCAACAGCGAGAACTTTAATTTCGCATATGATGTAATGGATGCTCTGGCAGATAAGGAGCCTGATCAGACAGCGCTCATCTATGTATCAAAGGACAGAACGGTTGAGAAGAAATTCACATTCCAGGATATCAAGGATTATTCCAATAGAGCAGCAAATTATTTCAAGAGCCTGGGTATAAAGAAGGGTGACAAGGTAATGCTTGTATTAAAGAGACATTACCAGTATTGGTTCACCATGATGGCACTCCACAAGATCGGTGCCATAGCTATACCGGCGACAAATATATTAAAGGCAACAGATTATCAGTACAGAATTGAGGCTGCAGGCGTATCAGCGGTTGTGTGCACATCAGATGACGGAATCACAGCATCGATAGATACATTTGCGGATGACAAGCTGACAAAGATAGTTGTGAATCATCCTGTGGAAGGATGGAACTTCTTTGATGAGGGAATCATGGAGTGCAGCACTGAGTTCCCAAGGCCTACGGGTGACGATGCTGTTGGAGGAAAGGACGACATACTTTTCGTCATGTTCACATCAGGAACAACAGAGCATCCAAAGATGGTTGCACACAATCATCTGTACCCGCTTGGACACTATATCACAGCAAAGTACTGGCATTGCAATAAGCCTGGTGAGGTTCACCTCACAGTTTCAGATACAGGCTGGGGTAAGGCTCTCTGGGGTAAACTTTACGGACAGTGGCTGTGCGAGGCTTGCGTATTCGTATTTGACTTTGATACATTCAGCGCAGACACGATATTTAAGCTCATTGAGAAGTACCATATCTCAACATTCTGCGCACCTCCAACACTGTACAGAATTCTTATCCGTATGGATATGAGTAAGTACAACCTCTCATCACTCAGATACTGCACAACAGCAGGTGAGGCGCTTAACCCTGAGGTGTTTGACGTATTTAAGGAGAAGACAGGATTCACTATATATGAAGGATTTGGTCAGACAGAGACAACACTTACCATTGGAAATCTTGAGAATACAACTCCAAGACCAGGTTCAATGGGAAAGGCAAGCCCAATGTATGACGTGAGGATCATGAAGGCAGACGGAACATTTGCTGCACCTGGGGAGACGGGTGAGATCGTTATAAATATTGCAGACGGAGCACCGGATGGACTGTTCATGGAATACTACAGGGATCCACAGAGAACAGCCGAGGTTATGCATGACGGCTTCTATCACACTGGTGATACAGCATACCAGGATGAGGATGGATACTTCTGGTTCGTTGGACGTGTGGACGATATCATCAAGGTTGCAGGCTACAGAGTAGGACCTTTCGAGATAGAGAATGAGATCATGAGAATTCCTTATGTCCTTGAGTGTGCAGTTACATCAGTACCTGACAGCACAAGAGGTCAGGCGATCAAGGCAACCATTGTTCTTACAGAGGGTACAGTTGGCGATGAGAACCTCAAGAAGGAACTCAAGAGATACTTCAAGGAGAACATCGCAAGCTACAAGAGACCTAGAGTTATCGAGTTCGTTGATGAGATGCCAAAGACCATCAGCGGCAAGGTAAGACGCGTTGAGATCAAGGAGAAGGACTGGAAATAAGTCAGAAATCAGGTGAAAAAAATGATAGATATAGATATGAGTAAGATCAAGCCATATGAGAGATCGGTTTATTATTATGAGACGGACAGGATGCAGATAGTACACCACTCCAATTATATCAGATGGATAGAGGAGGCGAGGCTGGACTGGATGAGGCAGATAGGCTGGGATTATAAGTCTATAGAGGATGACGGATATATAATTCCTGTGCTCGGTGTAACTGCTGAGTATAAGAGCATGTGCCACTTTGGCGATGAGGTACTGATACATGTCAGCCTTTCGGAGTATACAGGTGTCCGGGTAGGGTTTTCATATGAGGTCGTGGACAAGAAGACAGGCGAGCTCAGAACACTTTGTACAAGCTCACATTGTCTGCTGGATGGCAACAACAAGCTTGTGTTCATCAGAAAGGCATATCCTGAGCATGATAAGCTGTTTAAGGAGCTGCTTGAGGATTACAAGAAACGCCAGAGTAAATAAACAGAGCTGTTGTCTGGTGTAGAAATAATTTAATATTGTATTAATTGAAGGTTATTAATAGCTGGTAAAAAAAGGTTTATTTAAATTTTTTATCAGCTATTTTTATCTATTTAGCCATGTAATTAGTTAAAACATCCTTTTTATATTATGGCGTAAATGTTATAATGAAAACGGTTTCGTGGAAATATATGGCAGGCTGGATGCTGCTGCAAGGAGGAATTTTTTGAAAGAGATATCACTTGACAAAAAATACTACAAAGAACATATACAGAATATATTATATGATAATTATATGAAGCTGGCGCTGGTCAACATTGATACTGGGGAGTATGTGAGTGTTATCAGCGTGGACAAGAATGCAGATAATTATAAAAGTACCTCTGACGTATCTTCCTATTTTAAGGATAACAAGGGACTGGACTGCTGTCATCCTGATGAAGTCAGAGAATTTGCATATATGTGTGATATGAAGCATGTCAAAGCACTCATAGAAGCCGGAGCCAGATCCATCGTGCGTAATTTCAGGTTCAGATTGAGACTTGGCGAGGACTATGAGTGGGTTTCCATGGATATAGAAGCTGAGAAAGAGCCGAGAGAGGACGGACAATGGGTTGTGTTCGGCATGAGGGCAGTCAGCCTTGACACCCTGGTGCTGGAGGATAGTCTTAGGACACTGACAAGGGTATACAGGCGTATATTCAGGATTGATGTGACGCACAATATTTGCGAGACATTGAGAGGCGGATATATAAGAAGCAGAGATGAGGTTAAGCATGACTGCCTTGGAGATTACATGAAAGACATGACTATGGGTGGTGAGATATTCCCTGACGATGTGGACAGGGTAAGAAAGTGCCTGTCTCCTGAGTTTCTCATAAAATATTTTGCGAATGGACATGACAGATTTACCATTAGATATAAGCGTAAGATGGATATGGTGTACAGATGGGTGATGACAGAGGTCATACCTACTGCTGACTATAGAGATGACAATAAGGTATTCTATCTTTATACGAGGGATATACATGAGGAGTATTCTGAGAGCATAGAGAAACAGGAGCTGTTGGAATTTTACAGTTACAAGGATGCACTTACTCATCTTGGCAATAGAAATGCATTTAACATTCTGTGTGACGCGTACGCGGACCGAAAGGATAAGCGGTCGGTAGGATTTGTATTTAACGATGTGAACAAACTGAAGTATGTGAATGATCATTATGGACATAAAGAAGGAGATCTCTATCTTCAGAGGGTATCGCAGATGCTGGCGCAGCATTTTGGCGAAAATGCATGTTATAGGATAAGCGGCGATGAATTTGTTGTCATCATTATGGATATTACCGAGCAGTCGTTTAACTCAATGATCGCCAGATACAAAGAGGTAATTGACGAGCAGGAGGAGGCTCCGGTTGCGTTCGGTGCAGTCTGGAAGGCTGAGGCTGATTCCATAGACAAGATAATGAACGAAGCCGAAAGACGGATGTATGAGGATAAGAAGAGATTCTATTCGAAGCATCCTGAGGTCAAGAGGCGCGAGAGCGTGGAGAATGAGGCGAATATAGCTGTAGGAGCTACAGAGGATGGAATTCCGCACTACAGGAACCTTGGAAAGACAGACAGGATATTTGATGCCCTTGCAGCTACAACACTCAGAAATTATATATTTATGGATGATCTCGATACGAATGTTACAAAATGGTCTGCAAGTGCGGTGGATTACTTTGGACTTCCGGGGCAATACATATATGATACACAGAAAGTGTGGGAGAAGCTTATACATCCAGATGACAGAGAAATATTTGAACAGGATATTACAGAGGTATTTGCGGGGCGCAAAAAGTATCATGATGTAGAATATAGAATGAGAAACAAAAATGGTGAATATGTGGTCTGTACCTGCAGAGGTTTCATCACCAAGAAAGAAAATGGTGATCCGGAGTTCTTTGTAGGAACTGTCATAAACCACGGTGTCATAGACGGGGTTGATCCGGTGACGAACCTGCACAATCAGCATGAGTATACCAAGTATATATCTATACATTTGAGAAACAAGCAGACGATGAGCATTCTGGCAATAGGAATATCTATGTTCAACAGCATCAATATGATGTATGGATATGCATATGGCAATGCTGTTCTTAAGGATTTTGCCACAAAGCTCAAAAATGTCGTCGGTGGAAAGGGACTCGTGTTCAGACTTGACGGTGCAAAATTTGCGATTTGTTCAAACGTGTATACCAAACAGGAACTCAAAGAGGTATACAGACATGTACAGAATCTTGCACTTGACAATGTAGGTCTGAATGGCACATCGATCCCGCTTAAATTGTACGGAGGTGGTCTGATATATGACCATGTAGGAGCCGATGAGGACGTGATAAAAAGCAGTGTGGAATATGCCCTGGAGAGATCCAAGGAGGATCATCATGGTGAACTTGTATTCTTCAATGAGGAGATCAAGGACAACGATAGAATGAGGCTGCAGCTGTACAGCACAATACACAAATGTGTGGCAAACAACATGGAAGGCTTTTTCATGTGCTACCAGCCTATAGCAAATTCCGAGACAGGACACATAGTAGGTATGGAGGCTCTTCTCAGATGGAAACACAAGGAATTTGGAGTGGTTCCACCGGGAATATTTATACCGTGGCTTGAGATGGAGCCGTGTTTCTTTGAACTTGGCAACTGGATAATAGAGCAGGCACTTACGGATGGTATGGAGATTCGCAGGATCAGACCTGATTTTGTGGTGAATGTCAATATATCAGCGACTCAGCTTGAGAATCATGGATTCAGGCAGGCTGTTGTGGATATATTAAAAAAGACGAAGTTCCCTCCTGAGTATTTGTGCATAGAGCTCACAGAGAGATGTAAGAATATGGATATAGCATTTCTGAAAAATGAGCTGGAATATTTCAGGAAACTTGGAATAAAGATCGCCATTGATGATTTTGGAACGGGAAATGCTACCTTAAATCTACTCACGGAATTACCGATAGATGAGCTTAAGGTCGATATGTCATTTGTCAGGGGCATACAGGAGAGCAAGCCTAATCAGGTTCTTGTACAGGCGGTTGTGTCATGTGCTCATGAACTCGGATACAAGAGCTGCATTGAAGGTGTCGAGGACAAGACGCTGTTCGATTACCTTCATAGGTATGGTTCCACGTACTATCAGGGATATCATTTCTCCAGACCGGTTTGTCTGGAGGATTTTAAGAAATTGTTGTGAGGATGGACGACGGACGAAGGCTGGCCCATTAGTGAGGGGGTACTGTGGTATCTTCAATCACGCTTGACTACTGTCGCTTCGATTTACTTCCATATGCACTCGGTTCCAGCAGCGATAAGGGCGTTGCTGCTTACACCTCGGCAGGAAGTATCGAAGCTCGGTAGTCCGCGCTACCGATTGCAGATATCACAGTACCCCCTCACCTACATGGGTCGGCCTTCTGACTTTGTAGGTGGGGGCATTGGACTGTGTGGCCGGCTTTTTGTTTTGCTTATTTATGAGAAATAAATTGTCTTATATGTTTACATAAGGTTGACACTGAGCGCTGGCGTTGTTAATATTGCTTTGGTGTGACATTGGATCACGCCAGATATATAGTCCCGGAGATGTTCCGGCGTAAAAAGAAGGGAAGTGCGGTGAGAATCCGTCGCAACAGCCATTACTGTATGCAGGGGAGTGTCCCCTGTCGAGTCAGATCGCTTGCTATATATCTAATTCTTCGATAGAAGGGTATTTTGAAGCTTGTGATCTGAAATACGGCGAGACGTGTCAGAACGTACAGAGCGGTGCAGGGTAGAAAGATTCAATATGCCTTTCTGGGAAAAATTGAAAGGAGATACGTTTATGAGAAGAAGAATTCTTGCGGCATGTATGGCGATGTGCATGGCGGCAGCAACGGTTGTCACAAGCCCATGGGGCGGTGGCATGACAGCGTATGCAGCGGAAGAGACCAAGACGATCACGGTCTCAGCATACGATTACACGGCAGTGGATGCCGGAATCGAGGGCGCCTCGAAGACAGGTGTCATAATGGAGCAGACAGTCGAGGTGGATGCGGACACAACTACAACGCAGGCTGTACAGAAGGCATTTGATCAGGCTGGTGTATCAGTTGAAGGAGTATCAAGCGGATATGTGAGCAGTATCAATGGTCTTGGTGCAGGTGTGGGATATTCAGGCTGGATGCTTGCCTATGACAATGACGACTATTCAAACTGGGGAATGAGCAGCATAGCTCTCAGTGATGGAGATAGTCTCAGATTTGATTATACATGCAACGAAGATACGACGACCGATGATATCGGAAATGGCTACTACGGCAATCCGTATGTGAAGACACTCACAGTTGCAGGACAGACATTCAATATGTCAAAGAAGACGACATTTGATGCGAACTACAACATGACAAATACTTACTATATAAATGGTGAGGAGACAAAGGCAGCAGGTACAGAGGAAGATCCTTTTGTATTTGAGGTTTCTGTCCCTGCAAATGAGGCTCAGGCCGCATACATCACCATGGATACAAGTCTAAACAGCCACTATGCAGTGATCGATGGATGGTCTGTTTCAAAGGAGACTTATGATATAACAAATGGTCTTGATTTCTCGGTTTCTTCATTGGGAGGAAAATACAAGTCATATTTCACCATCAAGACAGATCTCAAAGCAAACAACACATCTGACTCCTACAAGGAGATGCTTGACAGTTCGATCAAGTATATCAGAAACACAGTCACAGAGGCTGAGGTCGGTTCTGTAGGTGGCGAGTGGGCAGTTTTGGCTCTTGCCAGGTATGAATATGAGGATCCTGAGTGGTATACAGCATACTACAACAATGTTGTAAAGTACGTTCAGAATATAGGAAGCAACAAGCTTCACTCACGTAAGCTCACAGACAACTCACGAGTTATCATTGGTCTTACAGCAATCGGCGCAGATCCTACAAATGTAGGTGGCTACAACCTTCTTGAGCCACTTGCGAATCTTGATGATGTTGTATGGCAGGGAATAAATGGCCCTATATATGCTCTTATCGCTCTTGACACAGGAGATTATGAGATCCCTGAGCTGCCAGATGACAGCACAGCAACACAGACGACAAGGGAAGGACTTATCCAGTACATACTTGACAAAGAGATCCCAGGCAGCGGCGGATGGGCTTTATGGGGCTCAAAGGCTGATCCTGACATCACGACAATGGCTGTTCAGGCCCTTGCACCATATTACAATACAAATGCTGATGTAAAGGCTGCAGTCAATCGTGGTATGAAGGCTATATCTGATCAGCAGTTATCAAATGGCGGCATGGGCTCATGGGGAACTGTAAACTCAGAGAGCTGCGCTCAGACAGTATGTGCGCTTTCTGATCTTGGAAGAGATGCCGACACAGATCCACAGTATGTAAAGAACATGAATTCTATCTTGGATGCAATGCTTTCCTTCTATATTGATGGAGGCGGATTTGCACATGCAGCACAAAATGGAAAACTTTCAGTAAACATGATGGCTACAGAACAGGCTACATATGCTCTTGTATCATATGACAGATTTAAGACAGGAAAGACGACTCTCTACAACATGAGTGACAGAAAGAAACTCTATACGGAGAGCGCAGATAAGAAGTCAGTTGAGAAGGCAAATGTAACAGTTGCTGATTTCGGCCTTGTATATGATGGAACAGTAAAGGAGCCTAAGGTCACAGTTAAGTATGGTGACATTCTACTCACAGAGGGCGTTGACTATACAAAGAAATTCAGCAACAACGTAGAGGCTGGAAACACAGCAAAGGTAACTATCATCGGTATGGGTGATTATGAGGGACAGACAGAGAAGACATTCTCAATCTACTCGGCAGAGATAGAGGCGGCGGATGTTGCTATCGATCAGACGGTATTTGTTGCAGATGGAAAGGTTAAGAAACCAAATGTGACGGTTACGCACGCTGGTACGACACTCAAGGCAAATACAGACTACACAGTTGCATTTGCAAACAATGTACTTCCTGGAAAGGCAACACTTACAGTTACAGGTAAGGGCAAGTATACAGGCAAGGTCGTAAAATATTACACATTAAATGCAACACATATCTCAAAGGCAGACATTACAGTTTTAACAGAGGAATATGTTACAGACGGAACAGAGAAGACACCAGCAGTCAGCGTAGCATATAACGGCAAGACACTTAAGTCTGGTACAGATTACTCAGTAAGCTACATCGACAATGTAAACGCAGGAACAGCAAGCGTGAGGATCACAGGAATCAAGTACTACTCAGGTTCAGTTGAGTATACATTTGAGATCAAGCCAATTGAGCTGACTGATGCGGTTGTGACAGTTGACACAGACGATATTGTTGCGGACGGCAGCAAGAAGACACCTACAGTAAATGTAACACTTGGAGATACTGTTCTTGAGGCTGGCAAGGACTTCACAGTTTCGTATTTTAGCAATGTAAAGGTTGGAACAGCGAAGGCTACTGTAACAGGAATTGGAAACTATACAGGAAAGATTAAGCAGGCATTTGAGATCAAGGATGGTAAGACAGAGATAACAGCAGCTTCACTTGAAGAGGGCGCTGTAGCACTTGAGTGGAAGGCTGTAACGGCAGCTGATTCATATGCTGTATACAGAAAGGCTGAGAGCGAGAGCGAATTTGCAAAGATTGCAGAGACAGAGGAACTTAGCTACAGTGATAAGACAGCAGAGGCCGGAGTGTCATATGAGTATGAGGTAAGACCTGTTGTCGGAAAGTCGTTTGGAAGCTCAGAGGCAGTCAAGGTGGCAGTACTTGCAGCACCTGCAGCAAAGCTTACAAATACAAAGGCTGGTATCGAGGTAACATGGAATGCATCAGCAAATGCTGACAGCTATGTGGTACTTAGAAAGACTGGAACATCAGACACATGGGAGAAGATAGCAGACGCTGTTAAGACAACATATGTTGATAAGAATGTGACAGAGAAGACAGTTTACACATACGCAGTACAGGCTGTATCAGAGGCTGGAACATCAGCATATACAGGCAAGAGCGTGACAAGAAAGACTCCTATCACAACACTTGCAACACCAGCAGTTACACTCAGCAATGCAAATGCAGGAGTGACACTGAAGTGGAACAAGGTAGCAGGCGCTAAACAGTATGTTGTTTACAGAAAGGCTGGAAATGCCAAGACATGGACAAAGGTTGCCACTGTTAAGACACGCTCATATGCTGACCGTCAGGTAAAGGCTGGAGTTAAGTACACATATGCGGTAAAGGCATCTGGAGATTATGCAATATCTTCATACAAGGCAAAGGCTATTTACAGAGTAAATGGACAGGCTATAAATTACTACTGCTCACCTGAAAAGGCTAAGATAGAGGTAGAGGTAAAGAAGGATGCAAAGGCAACAGGATATCAGGTACAGTACGCAAAGAGCAGTGCTTTCAGCAGATCTAAGATTGTAACATTTGCTGGAGTAAAGAAGAACGATCTCACAGTTAAGACAGCCGGAGTAGGAACAAAGTATTATGTTCGTGTGAGAAGCTACAAGAAGGTTGGAAGTGCTGTATATTATGGAGCTTGGAGCAGCAGCGTAAGCGTTGTGACTGAGAAGTATTAATTTATATAGTTTATGGATAAAATAAAACAGTTTATAGCAAAATATAAAAAGCAGATTATTGGATCTTGTGTTATGCTCCTGCTCCTGGTGTGGGCTTTCTGGTATGGGGGAAATACTCCCGGTGCCAGAGGATTTCATATAGATAGGGCAGACCAGGGTTCAACTACTGAAAGCCAGGCCGGTGACGCAACAGACATCGGCTCAGGCTCAAGCGGTGACAAACCGGTGGTTGTGACTACACAGGATGGCAGTACAGCGACGGATACCCAGAGCAGCACTGCTTCGGAGGCGGCTACATCCGGTAAGAAGGAGCAGAACAGTTCTGAGACTACGGACAGCACTAGTTCCGGGGGTGGAACTGATAGTACTGCAGATTCGGGAAAAGATGGAGGAAAGGGTGATGGCAATAAGCCGTCTGATAAACCTTCTGACGGAAAGCCGGGTGTTAACGGAACTACAGAGCGCAGAAATACGACTGAGAACACCCGCACAACGGAGAGTACTAGAACAACGGAGAGTACTAGAACTACGGAGAGTACTAGAACGACAGAAAGTACCCGTACAACGGAGAGTACCCGGACGACAGAGAGCACCCGCACAACGGAGAGTACTAGAACTACGGAGAGTACGCGTACGACCGAGAGTACTCATACAACTGCATCGACAAAGACTACAGAGAATACCACCGAAAAGACAACTGCACCAACGACTGAGAGTTCAAGTGGAGAGACTTACCACTGTACAATATATATAAGTTGCTATACGATTCTGGACAATTGGGACTGGCTCAAGGAGTCAAAACAGGATTATGTACCAGAGGGCGGCGAGATACTTGGAACAGTGAGCGTGTCATTTACGGATGGAGATACGGTGTTTGACGTGCTTAGAGCCGTGTGCAGAGATTACGGAATACAGCTTGAATATAGCTGGACGCCAGCATATGGAAGTTATTATATAGAGGGCATCCACAATCTTTATGAATTTGACTGTGGCAGTTTGTCCGGATGGATGTATTCGGTAAATGGATGGTTTCCAAATTATGGCTGTTCAAAGTACAGACTCAAGGATGGGGACTCGATAAAATGGTTGTATACATGCAAAGGTCTTGGCAGTGATGTCGGAGGCGGCATGTAAAATTATTTTTTATTTAACTGATTGGAGAATATACAGAAAATGAACAGAAATGATTCATTTTCCGGCTATCATCCGATAGTAAATTTGATGTACTTTATATGTGCTATAGGATATGCCCTGGCATTTACCAATCCGGTATGCCTGGGCATATCGTTTATAGTAGCATTTGTGTACTCGGTTATACTTCGGGGACGGCATGGATTTATAACGAATTTGAAATATATGATTCCGCTTATCGTGCTGACGGCACTTTTTAACCCGGCATTCAGCCATCAGGGTGTGACGATACTGGCATATCTGCCATCGGGAAATCCGCTTACCCTTGAATCTATAGCTTACGGTGTTATGGCTGCATTTTTGCTGGTGTGTGTGTTGTGCTGGTTCTCATGTTTTAATGCGGTCATAAGTTCTGATAAGATGGTTTATTTATTTGGAAAGCTGGCACCGGTATTATCTCTGGTGTTATCGATGACACTCAAGTTCATACCGGAACTCACGGCGCAGTTTGGAAAGGTGTACAGGGCGCAGAAGGCTTCCGGATACAATATAAATGGCAGATATTTTAAGAGCGTGCGTATGGGATGCCATGTCCTGTCATCGGTCGTGACATGGTCTCTTGAAAGAGCGCTTATCACGGCAGATAGTATGAAAGCCCGCGGCTATGGTTTGCCGGGAAGGACAGCGTATTCGCTGTTCAGGTTCAGGAAGAGAGATGCCAGGGCGCTTGTGTATATGCTGATATGCGGTGGCTACGTGCTCTGGGGAAGTATGCAGGGCGGTTTCAGGTTCTGGTATTATCCGGAGATAAGGGGCAATCTCACAGGAACCTTGACGGTGAGCATGTATATAGTGTATGTGTGCCTGATCGGGCTTCCAGTATTTGTGCATGTGAGAGATGGCATAAAGCAGAACCGTATGAAGATGACAGATGCTGCTTTGGCTTGCAATGATGGACAAGGTCTTAGATAACCCCCCAATATAATAGTCGTGTTTTATGAGATGAGATATGAATACAGGCAGGCTGATATTAGATAAAAGAGGATATAAAGTTGGATATTTATAAGAATATTTTTGATATAGATAAATTTAGTTTTGCATATCCGGACGGAAATGATGAGAGCGGCAGGACATATCTTCCGGATGCTCTCCGGGATACGGAGCTGCATGTCAGGCAGGGAGAGTTTGTTGTCATACTCGGAAAATCCGGATGTGGCAAGACCACTCTCCTCAGACAGCTGAAGCCATCGGTTACTCCGGTTGGCAAGAAGAAGGGACAGATAATTTTTGATGGTAAAGACATATGTAGTCTTGACGATAGGATGGCTGCATCTCAGATCGGTTTTGTGTGGCAGGATGTGAATGCGCAGCTTGTGACGGACAAGGTGTGGCATGAGCTGGCATTTGGCCTTGAAAGCCTTGGGTATGACAACGGATATGTCAGAAGGCGGGTTGCGGAGATGGGTTCGTTCTTCGGACTTGGGGATATATTCCACAGAAAAGTGATGGATCTGTCCGGCGGACAGAAACAGCTTGTGAATCTTGCCTCGGTTATGGCGATGTCACCGAAGGTGTTGGTGTTGGATGAGCCTACGAGCCAGCTCGATCCCATAGCGGCAAATGATTTTATAAACAGCCTTGTGAGGATAAACCGAGAACTTGGAACGACTATCATCATGACAGAACATCGTCTGGAGGATGTGCTTCCGGTATGCAACAGGTCGGTGGTCATGGAAAATGGCAGGATCATCTATGACGGCGATGTGAGAGGATTTGCCGAGAGTGTCAGGTCGAAGCGGATAGACAGAGGGCTTTATCTTTCTATGCCCGCTTCGGTTCAGATATATATGGGGCTTGAGAAAGATTCGGGAAAGCAGCTGCCTCTCACTGTGCCGGATGCCCGGGAGTGGCTTGTGGATTATGACAGGAAATTTAGAGAAGACGGCGGAGCACCTGTGGTGCCGGAGATACAAAACAGAGGTGCTGATGAAGGCGTGAACGGTTCCGAAAACCAAGCTGGCAATGCCGCAGTGGATAAAGGTGATAAGAAGCGAGGAGCCGTAAACGGTCAAAAAGATGCCGGATGCAGAGAGGAACATCCTGTGGTATGCAGCCTGGATGAGGTCAGCTTCAGATACGAGAGGAACACAGGGGATGTACTCAGACAGGTGAGCCTTGATATATATGCAAACGAAATTCTTATGATAAATGGAAGCAATGGCTGCGGTAAGTCGACTATGTTGTCCCTGATCGCAAATTTGTACAGCCCGTATAGTGGAAAGCTTCGTATAGCTAAGAATTTAAGGACAGGGATGCTTCCACAGAACCCAGAACTTCTATTTACAAGGCGCTCGGTGAGAGATGAACTTATAGATGCAAATGACAGACAGCAGCTTGCAGAGATAGTCAGGTTCTGCAGGCTGGAGGAGCTTCTGGACAGACATCCTTATGATCTGTCAGGCGGAGAGAAACAGAGACTTGGCTTGGCGAAGGTGCTCATAGCTGATCCGGATATTCTGCTCATGGACGAGCCGACAAAGGGACTGGACAATGGGTTCAAGATGCAGCTCGCGGACATGCTTAGAAAACTGCAGAAACGTGGAAAGACGATAGTTGTCGTCAGCCATGACATTGAGTTCTGTGCGGTGGCAGGTGACAGGGTTGCGTTGCTGTTTGACGGAGAGGTTGCGATGGTCGGTGATGTTAGAAGCTATATGTCAGACAACAATTTCTTTACCACGGCGGCATCTAGAATATCTAGAAATATTCTGGACGGCGCGGTGACAGTTCGTGAGGTGCTGGCGGCATATGGTGCGGATATGGATGTGACAGGAGCGGCTGACGGAGGAAATGACAGCAATCAGGGAACTGAAAATGAGTCATTGAGAATAGCTAATCAGGGAACTGCAGAAATGTCAGAGGCTGCTGGTATATCGGACGATAAGCTTGCGGACATAATCCTTAACAAGGACAGGAAAGTTGAAAATCTCAGCATCTGGCAGATAGTGACCATCGCGGTCACAACGGTTATAATAATATTTGGATTCTGGAATACCATGTCTGTGTCAGATCTGTCCGGTCTTGTGCAGCAGATGACAGTGACGGCTGAGGGACGAAAGTATCTGGTGTTATATGGAGTTATGATCGCTGCGATATTAGGATTACTTGTTGCCATACGTCCCATAACCCAAAAGAGAAATGAAGACATAGTGATGGATTCGGTCGGACATGGATTTGGGAAGAGAACAGTGGTAAGTATTGTGGCTGTGCTCGTTCTGATACCTGCAACCATATGGTTTGGTGTGGCAAGGCTTGGTGACAAGAAGTATTTCTTCATATCACTGCTTGTTCTACTTGAGGCTATGCTTCCGTTCTTCGTATCATTTGAGGATAGAAAGCCCAAGGTTAGAGATATAGTGACGCTGGCGGTCATGTGTGCGCTGGCGGTGACCGGAAGGACTGCATTCTTCATGCTGCCGAACTTCACCCCTGTCATGGCAATCGTTATCATTGCCGGGGTGGCGTTTGGGTGTGAAGGCGGATTTATCACCGGTGCAATGACTATGTTCGTGTCAAATTTCATCATGGGACAGGGGCCGTGGACGCCGTGGCAGATGTTCGCCATGGGACTTGTGGGATTCCTTGCCGGACTGTTCTTTGCAGGCAGCAGCGTGAGGACAAGAAACATGACAAAGCTGGGACTGTGTATATTTGGCGCGTTGATATGTATAGTTGTGTACGGCGGGATCATGAATCCTGCATCGGTCATCATGTGGCAGCCAAATGTGAATTTCAGCATGATCATGGCATCCTATGTGACGGGATTTCCATTTGATCTTGCGCAGGCGACCTCGACTGTTATTGCACTGTGGCTGGTGGCGAGGCCATTCCTGGAGAAGCTGGACAGGGTGAGGATAAAGTTTGGGGTACTAAAATAAAATGATTGAGGATTACGGCTATGATAAGAAATGAGAAACTGGAAGATATCTCAGATGGAAGATTGTACGATGCAAATGATATGGTGAAGGCATACTGCAATGAGTGTAAGGGTTGTCACGCTTGTTGCACAGGGATGGGAAATTCTATTATTCTTGATCCCATGGACGTGATGAGACTTTGCAGGGAGACCGGAAAGAACTTTACGCAGCTGCTTGAAAAGGAGCTAGAGGTCAATGTGGTGGATGGTCTGGTGCTGCCAAATATAAGGATGACGGCGAATAAGTGTCCATTCTTAAACGAGGAGGGCAGATGCAGCATCCATAGCGCGAGACCGGGTTTTTGCAGACTCTTTCCACTTGGCAGATATTACACCGATGACGGATTCAGATACATACTGCAGATACACGAGTGTGAGCGCGCGGGCAGGACTAAGGTCAAGGTGTCGAAGTGGATAGATACCGAGGATCTGCCAAGGTACACGAAGTATATAAATGACTGGCACAAGTTCCAGAAAGACATGCAGAGAAACCTGATAGAATATATGCGCGCCGGCGAGGATGAGACAGCGAGAAATCAGACCATGCTGGTGCTGCAGGTCATGTATGTGGGAATGTATGATGCGGAGAAGGATTTCTATGAGCAGTTTGATGCCAGACTTGCGCACATACGCAGTCTGCTCTGTATGACGGAGTAGAATGTAATAGGATGAGAGTATTTTGGCGGGACTTGGTTTACCTTATATTTACTTTGTTTCGGAAACCTTTCGATCATACAGAGTTATAAATGTAAAAAATAGGGTGTAGAGTTTATATGGGAAAAGTTAGAGATATCATAGATAAGACATTTGAATATGGACAGGGCAGAGGTGAACTGCCGGGAGTCGATGAGCTGGCTGAAGCTATAAGAGTTCTGTCGGATTCAGAGAACCCTCAGAGCTCTCAGGATGATCTCACTGACTTTGAGTATCTCAAAAGAATAGCCTATGATCTGGCTCACCAGAGGTTTGGAAACCGCATATACATAAGAGGACTTATCGAGTTTACGAACATTTGCAAGAATGATTGCTACTACTGCGGTATCAGAAAGAGCAACAGCCACGTTGACAGATACCGTCTGACAAAGGATCAGATTCTGGCTTGCGCCGATGAAGGATATGTACTGGGATTTCGCACATTTGTGCTTCAGGGAGGCGAGGACGGAGGCTTTTCGGATGGGGCTATAGCTGACATTGTGAGGTGTATCAAGGAGAGGCATCCTGATTGTGCCGTCACGCTGTCATTTGGCGAGCATTCGTATGAGACATACAAGCTGTGGCGGATGGCTGGGGCTGACAGATATCTTCTGAGACATGAAACTGCGAACAGGAAGCACTACGAAAGACTCCATCCAGAGGAGATGAGCTATGACAACAGAGTTCGATGTCTGTATAATCTTAAAAGTCTTGGATATCAGGTGGGAAGTGGATTCATGGTTGGATCGCCGTATCAGACGTCAGTGAATCTGGCTGAGGATTTGCATTTCCTTGCGAAGCTGCAGCCGCAGATGATAGGGATCGGACCGTATGTTCCACATAAAGAGACGCCATTTGCGAAGATGGAGCAGGGAACGGTCAGGCAGACCCTTGTGATGATAAGCATGCTGAGACTGATGTTCCCGAAGGCACTCATACCATCCACCACATCTCTCGGAACGATAGCGGCGGATGGCAGGGAGCGTGGGTTTATGCACGGCGCAAATGTGGTCATGCCGAATCTGTCTCCTGTGTCTGTCCGAAAGAAATACGAGCTCTATGACAACAAGATATGCACGGGGGAGGAATCCGCCCAGTGCCGCGGCTGTCTTGACAGGCGCGCAGAGGCGTTCGGATTCCAGATAGTTGTCGATAGAGGCGACTATATATCATAAGGAGGACCCGCGTAAGCGGGAGATTCCTTATGATGTACGCAGACGCCGCGCGAAGCGCCTTTCATGCGTCTGCACCTTAAGGAGGACTCGCGTAAGCTCATTTTTACTCTCTCTCTTCCCTAATAAACATGAACAGGAAGCTTACGAACAGCAGACAGCAGGAGAACCAGATAGTTCTCATGTCAAATATACGGATGAAGTGACCGCCCACAGCGGCACCGATTCCGAATAGCAGGATGATTGCCCAGTAGCACAGAGATTTGAACAGTGTGTTCCTGTCCTTTGTTCTGAAGTATGCACACAGGGCATCGGTGCCACTTCGGATATTTCCAATGCACATGGTACTGGCAAATGCATAGCCGTTGACCTTCCTGAATGCCTGTACCTGCATGGCACATGAAAATGAGACCATGGCATTTGCGATAAGATTAAGTCTTATGGGAAGAAATCCCACGATAAGAAGCAGAAAAATCTCACACAATACAACGATCTGTCTCCAATGAAACTGCTGCATATTCTGAAATTTCTGTTTTATACACTCGGCAGCAGCAATTCCAAGTGCAAAAAATAATAGAGGAACGGCATAGTGTACACACATTCTCCAGTTTCGGTCTACAAGATTCTGACCGAGAAGAACTATGTTGCCTGTCTGTGCATTTGCAAATACCTTTCCTCTGAATATATAGGTATATGCATCCTGCAGACCTCCTGATACTGACAGGAAGGCCGCGGTGATGAAAGATTCTGACATTTGTCTATGTGGATAAAACTTCATGGTTCATATACTCCTTGGTTGTAGATTTGACATTCAGGCGCTGATCCCATCTGGGGGACGGAGGTACCTGTCCCCATTCGTGGATCAGGTGCAGTACCTGAAGGTTCTGTCCGTCAGGATCCTTGCAAATATCAGTCCAAGTGGCAGGGCTATGATGATCATGAGGGCAGCCGCAAACCAGGACACGGCATCGGAAAGTGACATGATTCCAAAGTTGTATATTGCACGATAAAGATAAAGTCCTGGAACCATGATGACTATAGATGGGACTGTCAGTGAGATTCGCGGATAACCATTGGTGCTTTTGATGAATGAAGCAAGCAGTCCGGCCGTGAGGGCTCCGGCAAATGCGGCGGCAGCTGCAGGGATGCCGGCAAGATCTACAAGTTCAAGACGTAGAGTGTTGGCTATGGCACCGATGGCAGCTGCTGTGGCAGCCATGTGTATAGAGCTGTTAAACATGATGGAGAATCCGAATACACCGCAGAAGCTGGCAATCAATCTGAATACCAGATGAAGTCCTGGTGTTATGTCGAGTGCCGCAAAATCCTGTGGGTGGAGCTTCAGCAGAAGCGCCATGATCCATGCGAACATCGTTGCCACAAGCACAATGATGATCGAGTATGTAAGCCTCTCAAGTCCTGATCTCAGATCCAGCTTTGAAAGGTCTATGCCGCTGGTGATAAATGGGAATCCCGGTATGATGAACAGCATTGAGCAGATATATCCGGCTTCGTGGAAGGCGGGGATATGGAATGCCAGTTCGGCGGTCTTTAGCAGCAATGCGTACACAAGACAAGCGGCTGACACGGATATCGCTATGTTCATATATAAAGTAAAATGGTGTTTGATAAGCTTTGTCCTTATGAGATTGCCGATTCCGGCTGCGACAAATGCCAGTATCATTTCTACAGGTCCGCCACCTAGAAGAAATGTGAAGGCGCAGCAGGCTAGGGCAGAGGCAAGTCCGAGACGGAGAGGAGAGTATAAGGCATGTATTCTTTCTATTTCATCAAGCTTCTGATGGATCTCCTCGCCAGTCAGATGCGCCTCTTCATTTGGAAAATTGTCAACAAACTGCTCCATTCTGTAGAGTTTTGAGGTGTTCACCCCGGTATTGGCGATGCACAGGGACTGTGATACACAGTCGTGACCGTCAAAACAGTTGAATTCTATGGACATGAGACCGACATCAACGGTACATGTGACGCCCAGTTCCTTGGAAAGCCTGTTCATGGAAGTACGGACACGCCATGCACCTGTTCCGCATGAGAGCATGATAAGACCGACTCTGCCTATGACAGAAGCCTTTTCAATCAGACCTGCCTTGCATATGAGTACATTGCTGTCGGCATTGGCGTAGTCATGCCATGGGATCTCCATGTGATTTTTTTCCATGATGTCTATGTATGATCCAGCATTTGCGGATTTTGCTGTTTTGCCAGTATTACTTTTCTGCATAAATGATCGCCTCGGCTTTCGCAACGTGTCTTTCAAGATTCTTCATGAGCAGTGAATCCGGCAGGAATATTCCAAGCTCGTCATATCGCATGCCCTGTCTGTCCAGGGTATCCTGACCATAGAATACAAATGCCATGGGAAGATTTTTCTCCAGTTCGACCATGATATCCCATACAGCACAGTATGCCTCAGCTTCGGTCTCCTTGAGCTTTACCGTGTCCGGCAGCTCTCTGATGAGCAGGACTCCAGTGCACTCCTCAAGGATCTTCTGTCCGACTTCCATGTTGTCAGAAGTGTATTCATGGCTGTATCTGTATGCCTTTGCAAGATACATATTCTCGTTGTGTGTCATATGTGTGTATATATCGTGAAAGTGCTGATAATCCTTTTCTTTTACAGAGTTTCTGAATTCAGGCAGAAGTTCGCCGTGCTCATCGGTCGTGATGACAGGATTGGTCTTGCCATCGGCGTTGAAGCGATATGGGATGAGGTAGGAATTCCTTAGCAGATCGAACATGGTATTGTTGCAGATGGACATCAGGAATGCAGACATATCTCTGTCCAGATAAGCGGAGAGAAGTGATTTTGCAAATTCTTCCGGTGACAGATTGCAGTCAAAGTCATCATTGCAGAACAGATAATTGCAAAATGTATCCATAAGCTTTTCACATGCCCAGGGATCCCTGAGGATCTTTTCAAATAATATTTCCGATTTTTCTTCCCTTGGGAAAATGGTCTTTTCTTCCATATATATGCGCATCCTTTCATATGATAAATGTTGTATTGTCTTTTTAATCTGGTTAGATTATACTATCGAGGTGGCAATAAGTGAAAATCATAATTGATATGACAGCAATAATAAAATGATATGCCAGAGATTGCTGCATAGTGAATAGTTTTACGAAAGGAAAATTCATGAACGTTAATTTCGAATATTATAAGATATTTTATTATGTGGCAAGGTACCATAATTTTACCAAGGCGGCAAAGGTTCTCGGTAACAGCCAGCCAAATGTGACAAGGGCTATGAACTGTCTGGAACAGCAGCTTGGAAGGATACTTTTCGTCAGAACGAATAGGGGAGTGCAGCTCACGAGGGATGGCGAACAGCTCTATTCATATGTGGAGGCTGCAATGTCACAGCTTTTGACGGCAGAGGACGAACTGGCTGACGGCGAGAATCTCACGCACGGAAGTATAGCGATAGGAGTCAGCGAGACGGCACTCAACATTTATCTGCTGGACAAGCTGCGCGCATTTCACATGGCGTATCCGGGGATAAATCTCAAGATATATAATCACTCTACACCTCAGGCGGTGGATGAAGTGAAGAATGGCAGCATAGACTTTGCGGTGGTCACGACCCCAGCTGATGTGGAGGCTCCGCTCAAGAAGATCATGCTGCAGTCATATCGTGAGATACTTATCGGCGGAACGACATTTTTTTCACTTAAAAAGCAAAAACTGTCCATTGCGGAGATTAGGAACTATCCTATGATCTGTCTAGGCAGGGAGACTATGACATTCAGATTCTACGACAGAATATTCAGGGAGCATGGCGTGGAGCTTGCGCCGGACACGGAGGCGGCCACCACGGATCAGATACTGCCACTTGTGAAGTGTGAGCTTGGACTTGCATTTATACCGGAACTGATGGCGAGGGAGGCAGTAAAGAACAAGGAGGTCGTAAAGCTTTCACTTGAGGAAAAGCTTCCGGACAGGAATGTATGTCTTGTGTATGACTGCCTGCACCCACTGAATGAGGCAGCAAAGCAGTTTAAGAAAATAATAGTAGAAAGCAGGTGAGATCATGACACTTCAGCAGCTTAGATATGTGGTGATGGTTGCTGATACGGGCACGATCACTGAGGCGGCTAACAGACTGTATATATCCCAGCCGAGCCTGACAAATGCCATCCATGAGTTGGAAAAAGAGATGGGGATAAATATATTCAATAGGTCTAACAAGGGGATAAGTCCGTCTATAGAGGGTGAGGTTTTTCTTGGCTATGCGAGACAGGTGCTTGAGCAGGCGAAGGTCCTTGAGGACAAATATAAGGGGGATGATGGCGGCAAGAGGAGCTTCTGCGTGTCCACCCAGCACTATTCATTTGCGGTGAATGCATTTGTCGACCTGATAAAGAGATATGGCCAGGATGAATATGATTTCAGCATAAGAGAGACACAGACCTATGAGATCATAGAGGATGTGGCAAGAATGAGAAGTGAGATCGGAATACTCTTCTTGAACGATTTCAATGAGAAAGTTTTGAACAAGATCCTCAAGGCAAATGACCTGGAGTTTCATGAGCTGTTCGTGGCAAAGCCTCACGTGTTCATAAGCAGAAAGCATCCACTGGCGAAGAACGATATCATAACAAATGAAGAGCTGGAGGCTTATCCATACTTGTCATTTGAGCAGGGGGAGCACAACTCTTTTTACTTCTCGGAGGAAATATTCTCCACAACGGAGAGAAAGAAGAATATAAGAGTCAGGGACAGAGCGACGCTGTTCAATCTGCTGATAGGCCTGAATGGATATACTGTGTGCAGCGGGGTCATAGATGAAAAGCTGAACGGCAAGGACATTATATCGGTGCCACTTGCGGATGAGAGCGATATGCGGATAGGCTATATCGTCCACAGAAAGGCGATCCTCAGCAGACTTGGAAATACTTACCTCGGTGCTCTGGGGAAATATCTCACAGCAGGTGAGACAAATGATATAAAGCAGACAGTACTGACGACGAAAGAGGCTGGTGCGGCGGGTTGCGACGAGCCGGAAGATGGTGGTACGGCGTATTGTGACGAGCCGGAAGCTTCAGTAAAAATTCCTCAGAGAAAGCTCCAGCACAGGGGGCGCTTCAATGAGATGAGGAATGACGGAGAGCCTGCCTGCGGAGATGTGAGGGAGAAAGCAGCAGAACATATGAAAAGGGTTAAACGGGATATGTAGAGAGACTCGTGAAGATGGCAGGGATGCAGATTTTTCGTCGATCTGACATAGAATATAAGATATAAATATAGCGCGGATATAGCGTAAAACTATATTCACGCTATATTTTTATGTATTATACAAGTGAGGGATGTCTTTATATAATGTGGAGCAGACGCATGAAAGGCGCTTCGCGCGGCGTCTGCGTACTTCGCAAGGAATCTCCCGCAAGTGGGTCCTCCTTACGAAAACTTGTGGAGCAGACGCATGAAAGGCGCTTCGCGCGGCGTCTGCGTACTTCGCAAGGAATCTCCCGCAAGCGGGTCCTCCTTACGAAAACTTGTGGAGCAGACGCAATAAATTACAGGAGGATATGATGAAGACATCAGTTATAGGATTTCCGAGGGTGGGAACATTAAGAGAGTTAAAATTTGCATCTGAAAAATATTTCAGACATGAGATAACGGCGCAGGAGCTTACAGGAATTGCAGCGGATCTAAGGCACAGACACTGGATAACACAGGTGGCAGCAGGAATAGATTTTGTTCCATGCAACGACTTTTCATTCTACGATATCGTGCTTGATACAGCAGTTCTTCTCGGAATTGTGCCAAAGAGATACAGAGAGCTAAATGTCTCAAAGCTTGACACGTACTTTGCCATGGCAAGGGGGTATCAGGGAGAATCTGGAGATGTGAAGGCTCTTGCGATGAAGAAGTGGTTCAACACAAACTATCACTACATAGTTCCGGAGATAGAGGATGACACAGTGATAAGCCTTGACTGTGAGAAACTTACAGGTGAATACGAGGAGACCAAGAAGCTGGGGATCAAGACAAAGCCTGTGGTTACAGGACCGTACACAATGCTTAAGCTCTGCAGATATGTGGGATCAAAGAATGCAGAAGATTTGGCTGATGATGTGGCAGAGGCTTACAGACAGCTCATTGCCGAGTGCACAGATAAGAATGTGGAGTGGCTGCAGTTTGATGAGCCGTCACTGGTGAGAGATATGGATGACGATGATAAGGCACTTTTCCACAGGGTGTATTACAGGGTATTTGCAGATCATGTGGGGTGTAAGATACTCCTCCAGACATACTTCGGTGATGTGAGGGATGTGTATGAGGATATCATAAATATGCCATTTGCTGGAATAGGTCTTGACTTTATAGAGGGCAGACAGACTGGAGAGCTTATCAACAGATACGGATTCCCTGGGGATAAGGTACTTTTTGCCGGTCTGGTAAATGGAAAAAATATCTGGAGAAATCATTATGACAAGACACTCAAGATCATAAGGCAGCTCCGTGATAAGAAGATAAATGTGGTTCTGTCTACATCCTGCTCACTGCTTCATGTGCCATACACACTTAAGCATGAGACGAAACTATCACAGGACTATCTGAGGTTCTTTGCATTTGCGGAGGAGAAACTTACTGAACTCTCGGAGCTTGCGACACTTGCTGAGAGATATAACTATACAGAACTTGAGGCATATCACAAGAATCAGGAGTTATTTGCGGGAACAAGAGACTGTAACAGCAATGAGGTGAGACAGAGGCTTGCGGCAGTGACTGAGGCGGATTATGTAAGACTTCCGAAGAGAAGTGAGAGACAGGCTCTCCAGAAGAAGGAGTTTGGACTTCCAGAACTTCCGACCACCACTATAGGTTCATTCCCACAGACCAAGGATGTAAAGTCGCAGAGAGCACAGCTCAGAAAGGGAGTGGTAACTGAGCAGGAGTATGTGGACTTTGTGAAGAGTAAAATAAAGGAATGTGTAAAGTGGCAGGAGGACATCGGACTGGATGTGCTTGTACATGGTGAGTATGAGAGAAATGACATGGTAGAGTACTTCGGTGAGGCACTTGGAGGTTTCCTGTTCACTGAGAAAGCGTGGGTACAGTCATACGGAACAAGGTGTGTAAAACCACCAGTGATATGGGGTGACGTATACCGTAAAAAGCCGATCACGGTGGACTGGTCTGTATATGCGCAGTCGCTCACAGACAAGATCATGAAGGGAATGTTGACGGGTCCGGTGACGATACTCAATTGGTCGTTTCCAAGAGAGGATATCTCCATAAAGGACTCTATATCACAGATAGCGCTTGCGATCAGAGATGAGGTGCTGGATCTGGAGGCGCATGGAATCAGGATGATACAGATAGATGAGGCGGCACTTAGAGAGAAACTTCCGCTCAGAAAATCTGACTGGTATACAGAATACCTTGATTTTGCAATACCTGCATTCCGTCTGACACACAGCGGAGTGAAAGCGGAGACGCAGATACACACACATATGTGCTACAGTGAATTTACAGATATAATACCTGCCATAGACGATATGGACGCGGATGTCATCACATTTGAGGCGTCAAGATCTGATCTGCAGATACTGGATTCTCTCAGGGAGAACAACTTCGAGACAGAGGTGGGACCTGGAGTGTATGACATTCATTCTCCGAGAGTTCCATCGGTGGCAGAGATCGTGAAGGCGGTAAATGTCATGCTCACGAAGATAGGCCGGAATAAGCTCTGGATCAACCCGGACTGCGGTCTTAAGACCAGAGGTGTGCCTGAGACTGACGCCAGCCTCAGAAATATGGTTGAGGCTGCCAGACAGGTGAGAAAATAGAATAAGAAATTATAATTGTAACCACCGGCTTAGCCGGTGGTTATGATCAAATATTTCCCGAGAGCAGCCAGTCGATCAGGTTGACAGATTTTATACCATCATAGGAAGAGTCCATTCCGGTATCCAGAGAAAGAATAATTTTCTCGTAATTGTCATTAATTTTTTGAAGAGGTGCAAGCTCTCTCTTACGAACATCTTCACTTGTCATTGATTCTGTGACCTGAACATAGATTTTGTCATCTGCCTTTGTCGCTATAAAATCAACCTCGGAGTTATCTATTTTACCAATAGATACATCATATCCTCGGCGCAATAGTTCAAAGTAGACAACATTTTCTATAGCGTGACCAGTGTCACGATCCCTGAAACCGAGCAGATAATTTCTAAGCCCTATGTCCACAATGTAATATTTTCCCAGGGTTCGTAAGAATTCCTTCCCTTTAATATCAAATCTTTTAATATCGTAGAAGAAATATGATTCTAGTAGTGCATTTATATAGGCTTGAACAGTATGAGCACTAGGAGTGCCTTTTCGCTTTCCGTCCTCAAGAAGGCCTTCGTTTGTCAGAACATTACCTATAGAGGAGACGGATATATTACTTCCTATGTTGTCAGCAAGAAACATGATGATCTTCTTAAGGAGAACAGGATCTGTGATCCTTTTTTGACCTCTGCGGTTTTCGCGTTCAAGGATATCACGCATAATCACGGTTGAGTAGATGCCTTCAAGCAGCATAAGTGCTTTTTCCTGGTCTAATCCTACATCGGCAATTCCAGGCATGCCTCCAAAACGCATGTATGCATCGAAAACCTCACGTAGTTCATAATGATAACCAGATTTATCAAATATTTGTTTGCGGGTATTTCCTAAAGCACTTTTTGTCTCTTTGATTTCAAAATCGTGAAAAGTAAGAAATTCAGAAAAAGACAACGGCAGCATTTTTATCTCTATGCATCTGCCGGATAAATAAGTTGCATATTCAGACGAGAGCATATAGGCGTTGGATCCAGTGACATAAATATCACAGTTAAAATCTACACGAAAAGCGTTGACTGCATCTTCCCAGTCAGTAACACGCTGAACTTCATCAAAGAAAAGATACATTCTTTTGTCTAGTATTATATGTTGTTTCACATATTCATAGAAAGAGTCACTGTTCATATTTCTGAATGAGTATGACTCAAAGTTCATTTCAAGAATCTGATCATCAGAAATGCCCATTTCTTTCAGGTGGAGAGTCATTAGTTTTAGCAGGCTGGATTTGCCACATCTTCGTATTCCAGTAATAACCTTGACAGGTTCGGTATCCTGGAAAGCAATAATTTTGTTCAAATATAAATCTCTTTTTTTAAGTTCGTGGGTATCGATCATTTGACATTCCTCCTTGCTATATATTCTGGGAAAAGTATAGCATAAATTATAAAAAAAATAAAGTTTATGCACTCAAGTGCAAAAACTTTTAAAAATTTACATTTTTTGCACTTGAAATACAGAATGCTGGCTGAGCTAATGCGAAGGAGACTACATATAAAATGCTTGACAAATAAACGACAGTTTACTAACATGAAGTAAACGGTCGTTTATTATACAGAGTTGAATATGCTGATACGGAGGGACGTGTACTATATGGAAGAAACTAAAGTCACAAGAGATACTAAGGAAGAGATATTGATAACGGCACTTCACAGATTTGCCAGAGATGGCTATGAGGCGGTGTCGGTGAGCCAGATAGCGGGTGATCTTGGGATTACAAAAGGTGCACTGTACCGACATTATAAGAATAAGCGGGATATATTTGATCATATTGTCGCGAGGATGGAACAGGGTGACAGTGATCAGGCGGAAAGTCATGACATGCCGGAGGGCGATAAAGAGAGCATGCCGGAAAAGTATGAAGAGGTATCACTGGATGACTTTGTGCAGTACAGCAGGTCTATGTTCGAGTACTGGACAGAGGATGATTTTGCCTCTTCTTTCAGAAAACTGCTTGTGGTAGAACAGTTCCGCAGTGCAGAGATGCAGGCTCTGTATCAGCAGTATCTTGTGGCGGGACCTGTCGGTTATGTAAAGGACCTGTTCAAGAGCATGGGAATCAAAGGCGCAAGGAGGAAGGCTGCACAGTTTTATGCGATCATGTTCCTGTACTATAGCCTTTATGATGGAGCATCCGACAGGAAAAAGATAAAGAAACAATTTGGCCAGGCAATAAGTGAATTTGCCAAAAACTTACAGGTTTGATTTTAAATTTTCGTTGTTTGGTGATCGGCAGAAGGAGGTAGATGGAATGAATGATCATGGGGATATCAGCCAGGTCAGACATAGTGAAGATCTGGTTATACGATTGGAAAAAGAGGATGAATACCGGAAAGTCGAGAATCTGGTGCGGAATAGTTTTTGGAATGTGTATCGTCCCGGCTGTCTGGAACACTATGTGCTTGATCAGCTGAGAAATGACAGTGCATTTGTCCCAGAACTGGATTTTGTAATGCTGTTAAATGGAGAAATCATCGGGCAGAACATGTTTATGAGGGCGGAAATAACAGCGGATGATGGAAGAAGTATTCGGGTTATGACGATGGGCCCTATATGCATAAAGAATGAACTTAAGCGTAAGGGATACGGGAAGATCCTACTTGACTATTCACTGCAGAAAGTTGCAGAACTTGGCTGCGGAAGAATTCGACAGGCAGTTTCCATATAAAGAGAAAAAGACACTGCCCGGACAGATATTTTCATAAGGGGGACCCGCCGTAAAATAAAAGAAAATTGTTACTAAAGATCGCAAAGTTGCAAAAACCGTCGAAAAAAGGTTGGAAAAGTTGCAAAAATCACCGCGAAAAGGTTGGAAAAGTTGCAAAAAATTGCTATCATAGGGATAGAAAAGTTGCAAAAGCAGTATGTGGGGTGATTTTATGCTGGAAAGATCGGCAAAAAAATATATAGATTCATGGATTCAGAGCGGCAGGGATGCTTTGCTCATAACTGGAGTAAGACAGATCGGTAAGACATATCTTATAAAAGAATGCCTCAGAGAAAGTGGAGTTCCATATGTGGAATTGAATTTTATTGACCAACCAGAGCTTGTCACATTATTTGACGGTGCCAGAGATGCAAAGGATCTGCTTATGAGACTTAGCCTGGTGACTAAACAGCCTCTTGAGAAAGGTCGTACGATCATATTTTTGGATGAGGTGCAGGAGTTTAAAGATATAGTGACAAGAGTGAAGTTTCTGGTGGAAGATGGGAGCTACAGGTATATCATGAGCGGTTCGCTTTTGGGCGTAGAGCTGAATGACCTCAGATCTGCACCGGTTGGATATCTGCGTGTATGCGATATGTATCCGATGGATCTGTGCGAATTTATGGTTTCTGTTGGTGTGAATCAGAATGTGATCGACACACTGAAGGAATGCTTTATGCAGAGGCTGCCAGTTGACTCGTTTGTACATGAAAAAATGATTGATGTATTTAATCTGTATCTTATCGTGGGCGGAATGCCGGAGGCGGTCAATACCTATGTGGAGACAAATGATCTTGCGAAGGTAGCGGAGGTACATGAAAAGATAGTTAGATTATATAAGAGTGATTTTACAAAGTATGAGACAAGATACAAGCTGAAACTGCAGGAGATATATGATGCTATGCCGGGACAGCTTGATCAGAAAAATAAACGGTTCCAGATCAATAGTATAGGTAAAGGTCTCAGTTATGACAGGGTTGCAAATGATTTCCTGTGGCTTAAGGATGCTGGGGTTGCGATACCGGTCTATAATATAAGTGAGCCGAAACTTCCACTTGTGATCAGTGAGAATAGGAATCTATTTAAACTATTTTTCTCCGATGTAGGGCTGCTGACAAGTAGGTATTCGGATCAGGTAAAAATGGCGATACTGAATAAAGAAAAGTCTATAAACAATGGTGCGCTATTTGAAAATGTGGTTTCTCAGGAACTACTCAGCAAAGGTCATAAAGAATATTATTTTAACAGCAAAAAGCAGGGGGAGCTTGATTTTGTAATAGAACTGAATGGAAAAGTAGTCCCACTGGAGATAAAATCGGGCAAGGATTACAAAAGGCACTCTGCATTGTGCAATGTTTTAGCTGATGAAAATTACGGAATAGAATATGCATATGTTTTTTCGGAGGGAAACGTAGAGGTCAGCGGCAAAAAAGTATATTTGCCAATATATATGATGATGTTTCTGGAAAACGAAAAGATGGTTGATACGATATATAAACTTGATCTATCTGGGTTGACGTTCGATAAGGATATGTAGCATCAGTTTTCGCCTGTTGACGAGCCGATGTTAAAAAAATAGGAGAGACAGCATGAAGATAAAGATGTGCGGAATCACGACCCCGGCCGATGTGGCCGCGGTGAATGAAGTGAGACCTGATTATATAGGAATGGTGATGTATTTCCCGAAATCAAAGAGAAATGTCAGTGCGGAGGCTGCGCGCATGTTACTCGAAGAACTGAAGGAAGAAGTTAAGAAGGTTGCAGTGGTGGTATCCCCGGATGCGGATCAGATAGCGGAGATAGCAGCGCTGGGATTTGATGTTATCCAGATTCATGGACAGGCCAGCGATGAGCTTATAGAGAGTGCGCATTTGCCTGTATGGAAGGCGTTCAATGTGAAGGATATGGATATGTACCCACATTATCAAAGCCTTTCGAATGTTGCAGGTTATGTGTTCGATGCCGGTGAACCTGGAAGTGGCAAGACATTTGACTGGAACAGTTTGACGGATATCGACAGAGATGGAAGGCTGTTTGTGCTTGCCGGAGGTCTCACGCCGGACAATGTGCGGCGAGCGATAGAGCAGGTACATCCTGACGTAGTCGATGTGTCATCTGGCATAGAGTACGATGTGGTAGAAGGCGTTCAAAAACCGGGCAAGGATCCGGAGAAGATGCGCCTGATGAAGAGGAATATCGCTGCTTGGCAGATTTCTGGTAAATCTGATAATTGATTCTCACTAATCACAGTCAAAATGGTGGAAAAGATACAAAATTGTATCTAAATACTCATATAAGCGGAAAAAAGGACAAAGTTTGGAGACTTTGTCCTTTTTCATGAGATAAACTTAATTTAGCGATAATTTTGTATCTATTTCACGTGCATGGTAAATCCAAATTCCCACTCATCCTCGTCAAATCTGTATTTCTCATCAAGCTCGGGGCCGCAGCTGTTGGAGCCGATTCCGTTCTGGCGATAGTCTATGCACAGGACGGATTTGCCGCTCTCCGGCAGCTCGTAGTTGTGGGCTGCTTTGGTCAGTTCCTCTGCGGTGTAAGGCGAGGCGTTCATTGAAAATGGCACAGCGGATGTCACGGTTATGCTGTGGGCTGTTGTAGCTGCGATCGTTTCGGCTGTCTGCGCATTGCAAATGCTCTGATATGATGAACCGTTGACAAAGTTATTTTTGTCGGAGCTATTCCTGTCAGACTCGTCGCTTGCTCCAGGGGCACTGACCTGAACAAGGCTACAGTCAAAGTGGCTTCCATTTTCCTGCGGCATGATATAGTCCTCGTGCATCTCGTCAATGGATGCAGAAAATGAGCCATGCCAGCTTGCATGGTGCTTGTCGATATAACTCTCGTATGGCCCCATACCGATATAATTTACATTTCGCATATCTTCTCTCAAAATCATCCTCACGCCGAATCTTGGGAGCGTAGGGAATTCAGCATTTTTCTTTACATGCATTTTTGATTTTATAGTTCCTTCAGGTGTTATTATCCATTCAGCGTTTATCCTCAGAACAGGCTGTACCGTTGGTGCTGAGAGGCTTGACGTGCACGATATCACGGCACATCCATCTTTTATAATGCAGCCAGTCTCATATGTCCTTTCGGATATCATGTCATAGTGGGCTCTTAACCACTCGTTCTTGATATTTCTGTCGTTGTCCGTAGGGGCACGCCAGATTGTCTTATCGCATGGAGCGGCGAGAAGTTCCTGACCATCTACTGCAACACCTGCAAAGTTTCCTGTATTTCTGTCAAACGTATATTTAAAATTACTTCCGTTAATAACAAATTCTGTGTCGCTTTCCGATATATGAAGATGGGCAGAAGCTGTATTCTGCGCCTTGTCCATAGTCTGTGCCTTGCCCAAAGCTGATGTTTTATCCAGAATCTCGTCTGTATTCTGCTTTGGTGAGTCAAGTTCAACTTCATCGAATCCAAGCACATCACCTTCCTTGATAAATGCACTGCCTACAGCTGCCTTATATATCACACGGAGGAATGCTCTATGTGGAATCATATCCTTTATGCAGGCTTTATCACTGAAACGCTCAGCGATACTAGAGCAATCGGCAGCAGTTGAGCTGCCTGAATTATCAGAACCATTGATTGTGGATAGGTTATGCATAAAGTTCTGCATTTCCGTAATAAGTCCCAGGCTGACAGTCCCATCGCCGTGAGGTGCCACGGAAGGAACATCAATATTCCCGGATATAACCACCTGTCCATCACAAGTGACTTCATAGCTCATAGTGAGGTAATCCCTGATGTCAGTGAAATCCAGATAATTGTGCAGCGTCAGAATTCCATTTGCCCCATCATAGTTAGCAAGCCTGGCCGGACGGTGGATATTCTTGAATTCAAGCAGTCCAGTGTGTGGTCTGCGGTCAGGATAGACAAGGCCATCCATACAGAAATTACCATCGTGGATAGTCTCGCCGTTGTCGCCTCCGTAGGCGTACATAGCCTTGCCGTTTGCCGCTTTGCCCCTGTATATGGCGTGGTCGCACCACTCCCACACAAAACCGCCACAGGTGGTCTCGTGGCTGTCGAAGAACTGGAAGTAGTCCTCCAGATCTCCAGGGCCGTTGCCCATGGCATGGCAGTATTCGCACAGGATGTAAGGTTTGTCGCCATCACCATCTATATACTCAGCCATCTCGGATATGGATGGATACATTCTGCTGTAGAGGTCTAGATTGCTGTAGTCATATTTTCTCTTGCCGTCTGTATATTGGGCACTTTCGTAGTGGGTGAGACGGGAGCTGTCATAGGACTTGACCCATGCCAGAGCCTCCTCAAATGTCACGCCGTATGCGCTCTCATTTCCCATGGACCAGATAACAACGCTGGCACGGTTCCTGTCCCTGATGACACAGCGCCTGATGCGGTCAAGAATGGATTCACAGAATTCAGGGTTGTTGGCTATCGGTTCATTCCACCTTGCTGCCTTGTTGTCCCAATTGTTATCCGAATAGAACAATTCACTTGGACCATGTGCCTCTATGTCAGCCTCGTCTATCACATAGAATCCGTATTCGTCGCAGAGTTCATAGAAATAAGGCACATTTGGATAGTGGCTGGTTCTGATGGCATTGACATTGTGCTGCTTCATGAGAGACATATCCCTGATGATCTGTTCTCTGCTGATGGTAAATCCTGTCACAGGGTCGGAGTCGTGCCTGTTCACTCCGTGGAACTTGATCGGCATACCATTGATATACACGATCTTATTCTCTATGGTTATCTCCCTGATTCCTATCTTGTCAGTGATGACCTCTCCGGCGCATCTGATGATGACAGTGTAGAGGAATGGTCTTTCTGCATTCCACAGAACAGGAGAGTCAATCGATAAAGTAATACTGCTGGAGCTGGCTGTGGTTTTAATCTCGGCTGCATTGGTATTGGTACCGCCCTGGGCGCAAATATCACGTTTTACACAGCCTGATGAACATATGTTGCCATCGGCGTCCAGAATAGTAACTTCAATATCAACATTTGAATCAGCGCCTTTATCAACCATTGTTTCTGGTTTTGATGAAAAACGGTCTTCAACGCAGGAATATTCTGTAAATGCTGTGAAGTCTATGGTTACATCTGCCATAGTTGGATCCTTTATATCGTCACAGCTGGTCTTTATGAAATAGTCATATACAGCACCCTCAGAGCGTTTCAGGATATATACATCCCTGAAAATACCGCTCATGCGGAACTTGTCCTGATCCTCTAGATAGCTTCCGTCGCACCATTTGAGGACGAGTAGGCAGAGCCTGTTGGAGCCATTCCTTATGAATTCGGTTATGTCAAATTCACTGGTTGAGTGGGACACCTGGCTGTAGCCCACGTATCTGCCGTTGAGCCATACATAAAAACAGGAATCTACGCCCTCAAAGTTCAAGTGCGCGAGTGGTGCGTCCCTGTTTTGATCGTAGTCGAAGTCGGTCACATATGCTCCGCATGGGTTGTCCTTTGGAACATAAGGTGGGTCAAATGCAAATGGATACCTGACATTGGTGTACTGGTGATAGTCGTATCCGTGCATCTGCCATACTGATGGAACCGGAATATCATCGAAACCGGATATATCATATCCCTCACTGTAGAATTCGTCCTGAAGCTTGTAAATGCTGTCGTAGTAGCGGAACTTCCAGGTTCCGTTAAGAAACTGTATTCTGTCCGAGTGATCCCTTGCATCGAGGGATGCGCTGTATGCCTTCTCGGCAGGAATATAGTAATTCCTCAGTGGCATGGTGTTCTCATGAAGAATATGCAGATTTTCGTAGTGATGTGGAATGATCATAACAATACCTCCTGTGGTTAATTTAATATATAAAACGTTGTATATTCGTCATTTGTTAGATATATTATAAGACAACGGCACATGAACAGTCCATGCATATAATTAGACAAAATATGCACATTCTAGTTTTGTAAGGCGGATACGCCGCACCCTGCAAGTTTCCTTGCAGGGTGAAAGTCTCTGGACGAACAAAAGAAAAAGTATAAAGCATACAGGATGTGCCTGCACACACTTCAAAATAGTGTAAAAATAGTGAAATAATAGTGCAATTTGCCATATAGAAAGGAGCCACACATGTACACAAACTCAGCATATCTTCACAACTCACTGCTCGACATAGTGGACAAGAGCAGACCGCTCATAGTCACAAGCTGCGGAACTTACAAGCTGTATACGCAGAAGGAGTTTACAACCTACAGACCAAAAGGGCGAAAAGATTATCAGCTAATATACGTGGCGGCGGGTAAAGCACATTTTGAGATAGACGGAAAGGATATGATTGTCTGCCCCGGAAATATGGTTATCTACAGACCAAGACAGATGCAGAGGTATGTGTATTACGGGGACGAACACACGGAAGTATTCTGGGTGCATTTCACCGGGGGAGAGGTGAAGCAGATACTCAGACGATATGGGATAGATGATGATGTGAATATATTTTATGGTGGAGACCATGCGGAGTATAGAATCCTGTTCAAACAGATGATACAGGAACTGCAGCTCTGCCGGGATGACTATGAGGAGATGCTGGAATATATATTCAGACAGATACTCATCTCAGTGCACAGGCAGCAGGGGCATGATGATTCCAAGACTGTGTCAGCCATGGCGGAGGAGATGGACCGTGCGGCGGCATATTTTAGTGAGCATTATAACGAGGGAATACTTGTGGAGGACTATGCAAGCATGCACAACATGAGCGTGAGCTGGTTCATACGGAACTTTAGACAGCGCATCGGCACCACGCCCACACAGTATATCATGTCAAAGCGTATAGCCAATGCTCAGATGCTTCTCGAGAGCTCTGATTATAACATGACAGAGATCGCCAAGATTGTTGGATACGACAACCCTCTCTACTTCAGCAGGGTGTTCAAGAAAGAAAAGGGGATGTCACCGATGGAGTACAGGAAATCGATCAGGCGGTGATGGCAGTTTGGACTATGCGCAGACAAACAACTGGAAATTCTTATAGTAAAGTGTATATAATATAGAAGAAACTGCCATGTGTGTTGTGGCTAAGTTAGTAATGAAAAATGATTGAATGATAGGAGGAACTGGATATGAAGGTTTTAATGTTGAATGGAAGTGCAAAGTCACAGGGCAATACATACCGCGCGCTTTACGAGGTAGGCGAACAGCTTAAGAAGGAAGGCATAGATTACGAGATATTCCAGATCGGAGCAGATCCGATAAGAGATTGTATAGGCTGTGGCCAGTGCGGTGCAAAGGGCTGCTGTATATTTGATGATGACAAGGTGAATGAATTTGTGGAGAAGGCAAAAGAGGCTGATGGATTCGTATTTGGATCACCTGTATACTATGCTCATCCAAGTGGAAGAATATTATCATTCCTTGACAGGGCTTTTTATAGTGGTAAGAAGGCGTTTGAGTATAAGCCGGGCGCATCAGTGGCAGTTGCAAGACGTGGCGGTACATCGGCAACTTTTGATGTACTGAACAAATACTTTGGCATATCGCAGATGCCTGTTGCAGGCTCTACATACTGGAATCTTGTACACGGACGCGTACCTGGAGAGGCCGAGCATGATGCAGAGGGTATGCAGACCATGAGGAATCTTGCAAGGAACCTTGCATGGATGCTCAAATGCTTTGAAGCCGGCAAGGCAGCCGGCGTGGCACTCCCTGACACAGAGAGAGGAAACCAGACTAATTTTATAAGATAAATGGTTGAAGATGACAAAAGAAAAGGGGAAGCAAATGGGGAAGAATACAGTTAAAAAAATTATTGCATGTATGGTATTGGTGTTTGTGATGTGCGGGTATGGAATGCTGGACGGATATGCAGCTGATACGAGCGAGTGCACTACATATGGGGGAAGCAATATTGGTGATCAGGATTATTACACCTGGTCAGATACCGTGAAATCATATCTTGTTTATCAGAATGGCAGATATATGAGATTCCAGGCGAATGCAGTCAGATCAGGTTATCTTGTAGAGTATTATGATAAGAATTTCAAGCTGCTGTCCAGAAGGACAGTGAATAAAGAACTTGACATGTTCGGAGGATTTTGCCAGTCAGGTGATTATTATTATGTACTCTCCGGACAGACCAACTATGACGAATCTGATAATGTTGAGGTATATCGTATTACCAAGTATGACAAGAATTGGAATAGAATCAGTTCCTGTGGACTGAAAGGTGCAAATACATATATTCCATTTGATGCAGGTTCTGCAAGAATGACTTCATCTGGTAGATATCTGATGATCAGGACATGCCATGAGATGTATAAGAAGAGTGATGGATATCATCATCAGGCAAATGTTACGATTCAGGTAGATATGCAGACTATGAAAGTGATTGATTCATTTACGGATGTTATGAACACGGAATATGGATATGTGAGTCATTCTTTCAATCAGTTTATACATATGGAAAACGGACGGATAGTTGCGGTAGATCATGGAGATGCATACCCAAGATCAATTGTGCTGATAAAATATCCCTCAGCAATAGGTTCGGATGGATTCCATGAGTGGAACTGCGAAGCAACGGATGTCATATCTTTTGATGGGGAAACTGGAGACAATTATACAGGGGCTACAGTTGGTGGGTTCGAGATGTCATCAAGCTCATATCTTATAGCCGGAAGCCGGGATATAGGTGATGGGGCTACATATGGAAGAGATATCTATGTGGCATCGGTATCACGTTCATCTTGTTCGGTGAAGGTTAATAATATTACAAATTACTCCGACGGTTACTCGGAGACTCCGCACCTGGTGAAGACAGGATCCGACAGCTTTGTGCTCATCTGGGGCAGAGATTCTAAAGTATATTATACGAAGATAGCTGGCAGTGGCAGACGTGTAGGTGATGTATATAGCATGGAAGGTGATTTGTCAGACTGTGAACCTGTCATGGCAAATGATAGGATTACCTGGTATACATGGAAAAATAATGAAATAGCATTTTATCAGATCAATTCAGGCAGGCTGTCATCACATAGCGTCAAAAAAGTTACAAGTGATCATTCATTTGTAATAAAGGGATGTGATACCAAAAGTGGAAAAGTAGACCTCAGATGCAGCAAATGTGGAGAATCGAAATCAATATATACAATGACAGACTTTACCACGTACTGGAGAAAGTCGGATGACAGCGGTGCTTATAGCACAGAATATGATGCTGCTTTCAGAAAAGGACAGGTATTACCATTTACTGTTTCTTATGATCTGTCAGATGATGCTTACAATAATACGCTTGATATAAGTATGATCTACAAATCATCAGATCCGGGCATTATAGAAATTGCAGAATCGGAAACAGGACAGCCTGAACTGAAGTTCCTGAGGAATGGAATAGCTACGGTAACCATGTATCCAACATACAATCCGGCGTTGAAAAAATCGTACACGTTACAGGTGGGACCGACGGGATCGGTTACTATGTCGGCTGTAAATAATACGTCTGCGGGTATATCTGTTAAGTGGAAAAAAACTGCCGGCGTAAAAGGGTACATCGTATACAGACAGTCAGTTGGAACGAAAAAATGGACCAGAGTAAAGAGAATATCAAATGCGAGGACAGTGTCTTATGTTGATACAGCAGTCAAGAACAATCAGGGCAGAAAATATACATATAAAGTAGCTGCATATATAACGCTGAATGGTTCAGACAAGGAGGCTGCAGTCAGCAGAGGTGTCAGTATTGCCAGGTTGTGTACTCCGTCTGTGAAAGCAGCAAATGTGAAAGGAAGAAAACTTAAGGCATCCTGGAAGAAAATGACAGGTGTAACCAGATGGCAGATGCAATATGCATCAAACAAAACATTTGCCAAAGGTAAAATTGTAACATGCAGCAGCAAAACAGTTGCAAAAACTGTGGGAAGTCTGAAAAAAGGGCGGACGTATTACGTGCGTCTTAGGAGCTGCAGTAATTATGGAGGAAAGACAAGATACTCTGGATGGAGCAAAATAGTGAAAGTAAAAATAAACAAATAATACTATAGTTCATCATCCGTAACGATATAATCCGGCCTGTTGTTATTTACGGTCTCCTGGCTTGAGAGCGTTCTCTGGCGTTTCTCCTGCCGGTAGGCATTAGGCGACATGCCGGTGGTCTTGCGGAAAATCTTGTGAAAGGCTTCGGCGGACTGGTAGCCGCATGAAAATGCAATACTCTCAACAGAAAGCTCAGATATGGTAAGCATATGCTGGGCTTTTGTTATGCGGAAGTTCTGCAGGTACTTCACAGGGCTCATCCCGGTGTACTGCTTGAATAGGTCGGAGAAATAGCTTCTGTTGATGCCCACGTAGTCCGACAACTCTTCAACCTTCATCGGCATACTGTAGTGGTTCTGTATGTATGATATGGCGTGATTCACATAGGCGTTTCCGGATGGTGTCTCAAGCTTGTCCTTCTGTGCATTTGCGATGACGGACAGGGCAAGGTAGAGCATGCCCATGAGTCTGTAGTGATCAGCATGGTCGGATGTGTTGTGAGCCAGCATGTCGAACACGTATTTCTTCAGCTTGTCGCCGTCCTCACAGGTGAAGATTGGCTGGTTCTGAGTGAGGCCGATGCTGCTCAGCGTGTCGTGGGCGCATCTGCCCGAGAAACCAAACCATACATAACGCCATGGATGGTGCTCGTCCGATATATATGTGGCCGGGGTGTCAGGTTCGATGAGAAACCCCTGCCCTTTTTTTAAATGATAGTGGGCGCCCTTCACATAGAAGTCGCCCTCCCCCTCAAGAACAAAATGTATAAGGTAGAATGTCTTGACCGCCGGGCCTGCCTTGTGCAGCGGTTCGGTTATCGAGTGCCCGAACACATTCAGGTAGAGGTCTGTGTCATTCTCCTGGGGGAATTCCATTACGATCTTATTTTCCATTTTACAAACTCCGCAGATTAATTTCTGAATGTATTGACTTCAGAAATTAATCTGATAATCTTGATGAGATTTCGGAAAAATCTATATACAGATCTTCATATATATTAACTTTGATTATAGAGTCAAATGAGTATTGTATATTTAAAAGACTTTTCTCGAAATAATTAACAGTGACTGTTTTTCGCCTAGGGTCTACAATCCAGTATTCTTTGACCCCGGCATTCTGATAATAATATAATTTCCGTATATAATCATCAACAGGATTTTCTGGTGAAACGATCTCTATAATAAAATCTGGTGCGCCGTTGCATCTTTTGCCATCCAGCTTATCCTTATCGCAGACAACCATAATATCGGGCTGAACAACAGTGAGTGGATCGTTTGACAGAATAACATCAAAAGGTGCATGGAAAATCTTGCCACTTCCTTTTTTACTGCGGATATAATTGTTTATTGATGTTGATAATTCCATGGATATGGTTTGATGGTCTTCTGACGGACTTGCCATATTGTATATAATACCATCAAATACTTCTATTTGGAAATCCTCTGGAAGATTTTCGTACTGTTCTAAATTTATAAGATCTGAACGTTTCTGCAATGCAGGCATATGAACACATCCTTTCATTATAATATATAAGAGTATAACATACATTCAACCGGATTACCCATACAGTAATAAGTTCCATCAGAAAAAACAATCTAACAAATGGACATATATTTGCAACGCTATGCCATGTTCAAAATCTGTATATTGTTATAGAATTATATTCACAAAGCAAGAAGCGCAACGGCGTAGCGCAGAAAAAACGCGCAATATGGACAACAAAAGAACGGACATTAAGGAAAATAACGAAAAATTATAAAAAGGAGAAAGGTGGAGTTACAGAAAATGAAGAAGATTGAAGAGCTAAAAAAGATGATATCAGGTGGAGAATTTGATGAGAAGCTTGCACAGATATATCTTGACAAGGATATGATCCCATACAACAGGGAGAGATATGTAAAGGCACTTGACAAGTTTGTTGAGTTATTCGGAGATCAGGAGGTTGCTATCTACAGCGCTCCTGGAAGAAGCGAGGTGTGTGGAAACCATACAGACCATCAGAACGGACATGTACTTGCTACATCGATCAACCTTGATGCCATAGCAATTGTGGCACCTAGAGAGGACGGCGTGATCGAGCTTGTATCAGATGATATGCCTAAGGAAGTTATCAATGTAAATGATATCGAGCAGGATCCTGCACTTGAGGGAACAACAACAGCGCTTATCAAGGGCGTTGTTGCAGGGATCAGAGATTACGGATTCAAGGTAGGCGGATTCACAGCATTTGTGACAAGCGATGTGCTCATGGGAGCAGGAATGTCATCATCGGCAGCGTTTGAGAGCCTTATAGGAACTATCCTTTCAGGCCTCTACAATGACATGAAGGTTTCATCAGTTGATGTTGCAAAGATAGGACAGTACGCAGAGAACGTATACTTCGGCAAGCCATGCGGACTTATGGATCAGATGGCATGTGCAGTCGGCGGACTTATATATATCGACTTCTTCGACAAGGCAAATCCTGTCATCAAGCAGGTTCCGGTTGACTTTGAGGCTCATCAGTACAGCCTGTGTATCGTAGACACAAAGGGTTCGCATGCAGACCTCACAGACGACTACGCAGCGATCCCTGCAGAGATGAAGCAGGTTGCAGAATACTTTGGTGAGGAGCTTCTCAGCAGAGTTTCAGAGGAGGATTTCATCAGCAAGGTTGGTGAGATGAGAGCAAGCGGAAAGGTGAATGACAGAGCGGTTCTCAGAGCTCTTCATTTCTATACAGAGCAGGACAGAGTCGCAGAGGGTGTTGCAGCACTTGAGAATCAGGAATTTGATCATTTCCTCGATGTTATAAAGAGAAGCGGAGATTCATCATTCAAGCTTCTTCAGAATATATACAGCGCAAAGGATCCACTCACACAGAATGTATCAATAGCACTTGGCTTCTCAGAGAAGTTTATCGGCGAGAATGGTGTGTGCAGAGTACATGGTGGTGGATTCGCCGGAACCATCCAGGCATTTGTCAAGAATGCGGCTGTTGCTGAGTACAAGAAGAACATTGAGTCGATCTTCGGAGAGGGTGCGTGCCACGTACTCAAGGTAAGACCTTACGGCGGAATAAAGGTAGTAGAGTAAATGTCACAATTTTTCGGAGAAAAATTGTGATGCAGCACCAGCCTTCGCTGAAAGCGAACTCTAATGGCTGGTGTTCCCGTAGATGTCACAATTTTCCGAAGGGAAATTGTGATGTAGCACCAGCCTTCGCCGAGGAGGTGCCCATGTGTCGGAGACGCATATCGCATGGCACCGACGAACTGCCGCCGACCCTAGGGAGGGGGCGATACCAGACAAGGCAAATTTTGCATGGCTGGTGTTCCCACCTCGTTTTGGGAAATGAAATGTAGAGATAGTAATGAGAAAGAAGGAATACAACCATGATAGATACAAACATCAAACAGCTCGTTGAGTACGGAATTGCAAATGAGCTGATAGAGGAAGAGGACAGAATATACACGACCAACACCATCCTTGAGATGCTGAAGAAGGACAGCTACGAGGAGCCGGGTGAGGTGCCGGCTATAGATACACCGGAAAAACTTGAGGAGTGTCTCAAGGGTATTCTGGATTACGCAGTTGAGAATGGACTTATCACAGAGGATTCAGTTGTCCTCAGAGATCTGTTCGACACGAAGATCATGAATGCGTTGGTTCCAAAGCCAAGCCAGATCATAAAGACATTCAGAGAGAAGTATGCAAAGTCCCCAGAGGAGGCAACAGACTTCTATTATAAGCTCAGCAGAGCGACAGATTATATCAGAACATACAGAGTTGCAAGGGATATCAAGTGGGTAAAGCCTACAGAGTATGGTGATATCGACATCACCATCAACCTTTCAAAGCCTGAGAAGGATCCGAAGATGATCGCCCTTGCCAAGACCATGTCACAGTCATCATATCCAAAGTGCCAGCTGTGTATGGAGAACGAGGGATATGCGGGAAGGATCAACCATCCTGCAAGAGAGAATCACAGGATCATTCCTATAGAGGTAAACGGCAGCAAGTGGGGATTTCAGTATTCTCCATATGTATATTACAATGAGCACTGTATCGTGTTTAACGGACAGCACATCCCTATGAAGATAGAGAAGGCTACATTCCAGAAGCTTTTCTCATTTGTTGGACAGTTTCCACATTACTTCCTGGGATCAAATGCAGACCTTCCTATAGTAGGAGGTTCGATCCTCACACACGATCACTTCCAGGGCGGCCGTTATACATTTGCCATGACAAAGGCACCTGTTGAGACGAAGGTTACATTTGCCGGATATGAGGATGTTGAGGCAGGAATCGTGAAGTGGCCTATGTCAGTCATCAGACTTGACGGAGAGAATCCGGACAGGATCATAGATCTTGCTGACAAGATCCTCGGTGCATGGAGAGGTTACACAGATGAGGATGCGTACATATTCGCGGAGACAGATGGCGAGCCACACAACACCATCACTCCTATCGCAAGGATGAGAGATGGCAAGTACGAGATGGACTTAGTCCTTCGTAACAACATCACCACAGAGGAGCACCCACTTGGACTTTATCATCCATGGGAGCAGTATCACAACATCAAGAAGGAGAACATCGGACTCATCGAGGTTATGGGACTTGCGGTGCTTCCTGCAAGACTCAAGGGCGAGATGGAAGAGCTGGCAGAGGTTCTTGTGGCAGGCGGAGACATCAAGGCTCATGAGAATATCGCAAAGCATTACGACTGGGTACAGACTTTCATAGGAAAGTACGATATAAATGCGGATAATGTACACAAGATACTTCAGGATGAGATCGGCGATGTATTTGCCAAGATCCTTGAGTGCGCAGGCGTATATAAGAGAGATGAGGCTGGAAAGGCTGCATTCCTCAAGTTTGTGGACTATGTAAATGCAAGATAATCGGACGGGCATCCAATATTTATTATTATGACATTTTATTGTACGTAACGCTATGTAGTGGTATAGTGTTGGAGAAAACGTCAGTGAAAAATAAAAAAGTTTATAAGCAGGTGATGATCATCTGCAGAGTATAATGCGCCCGGTGGATATCTAAAGACCGGTTGTGGCATCATAAAGGAGGAAATTAATTATGAAGATTTTGGTAACAGGCGGAGCAGGTTATATCGGAAGTCATACATGTGTGGAGTTGCTCAATGCAGGATATGATGTTGTTGTGATCGACAACCTCTACAATGCAAGTGAGAAGGCGATCGAAAGAATAAAGGAGATCACAGGAAAAGATGTTACTTTCTATGAGACAGATATCCTTGACAAAGAAGCTATGGACAAGATATTTGCAGAGGAGAAGCCGGACTGCGTAATACATTTTGCAGGACTCAAGGCTGTAGGTGAGTCAGTTGTAAAGCCACTTGAGTACTATCAGAACAATATCACAGGAACACTCAATCTGTGTGAGGTAATGAGAAAGAACGGATGCAAGAACATCATCTTCTCATCATCAGCAACCGTATACGGTAATCCAGCGTTCATTCCTATCACAGAGGAGTGTCCAAAGGGAACACCTACAAACCCATATGGCTGGACAAAGTGGATGATCGAGCAGATCCTCACAGATCTTCACACAGCAGATCCAGAGTGGAACGTAATTCTTCTCCGTTACTTTAATCCTATCGGAGCACATAAGAGCGGACTTATCGGAGAGGATCCAAAGGGAATCCCTAACAACCTTCTTCCATATGTTGCACAGGTTGCCATCGGCAAGCTTCAGAGCGTTGGAGTGTTTGGCGATGATTACGATACACCGGATGGAACAGGTGTGAGAGATTACATACATGTAGTAGACCTTGCGGTTGGACATGTAAAGGCCATCAACAAGATCAAGGAGAATCCTGGCGTTAAGGTATATAACCTCGGAACAGGAAAGGGCTACAGCGTTCTCGATGTCATCAAGGCATTCAGCAAGGCATGCGGACATGATGTTCCATATGTGATCAAGGAGAGACGTGCCGGAGATATAGCAACCTGCTACTCAGATGCTTCACTTGCAAAGAAGGAGCTTGGCTGGGAGGCTCAGTACGATATCGATGAGATGTGTGCTGACTCATGGAAGTGGCAGACTATGAATCCAAACGGATACAACGATTAATCATAAAAATAACCATAGATGGAAGTGTCAGATATAAAGTCTGGCATTTCCGTTTTTTGTATATAGAAAGCATTAGAAAAATGCGGCAATTTTCCAAATAGTTGCAAAAAATCAGAGATATAAGTATAATAAAGCGTCCGATGGGGACAATAATGCCGTGTGGCAAAGATTTGTAAAATGTGGGGTGACTAAAACGCCGACAATAATATCAATCGTTGAAAATACAGATGATATTTGATATAGTTAGTGTTAAGTGTCAAGATTCGAGATCGGAAGGAGAATTTGTTATGTTTTTACAGCCACTTAATTATAATGCTTCAACACTTCATTATAAGCATACCAAGAACTGTTTTGTTGAATCATATTCAAAGGGCATCACAAAGTTATCGAGAAAGCCTAAGTCAGAGGCAGACGATTATGCATGCGTTAATCTTTCGGGATTTATAAGAAGAAATTTACGGTACACATTGAGGGTGTCTTTCAAAATAAAGACAAATTCCCCAAGTATAGATTTTTGTCTGCTGAATAAAGACAGGACAAACGTGCAGACAATAAAATCATATGTGCTTGGCGAGGACGAGAAGGAGAAGTGGCTCATAGCGGAAGCTGACTTTACAGCAAATTCCGACAGCTATGTATACTTTGGATTCCGAGGCGGCTTCCTGTATGGCCCTGGAAACTACATCATGATAGACAGTCTTATCATTGATGAGGTATATGCAAGCTCAGGTCTCAAGATTGTCATTGACCAGACCATCGACAGGATCAACAAGCACGCTGATATCAACTACAACAGAGAACAGTTCATTCACTGGAACGAGGCTCGAATCGGTGATGAGACAGCGCTGGATGCCAAGAAGCGTTTCTTCCGTTCACTGAAAAATGACAATGAGGCATTGCTTGTATTACAACAGGCTACGACCATTCTTCTCAAGGAGTTTGGAAGAATATGTGATAAGCATAACATTCCATACTGGCTTGATTTTGGAACGCTGATCGGTGCTGTCAGACACAACGGATTCATTCCTTGGGATGACGATATTGATGTAGGAATGATCAGAAAAGATATTGACACTCTTGAAAAAGTTATGGCAGAGGAGGACACATGCGTTCAGCTCAGCAAGTACTTCTGTGCAGACAGGGATACATGTAACATTGTCAGGATCATTTTCAAGGATGAGAGCATCAAGATATTTGTGGATATATTTATTTACGATTTCTGCGATACGGATGATATGGACCGCACATGGCAGATGAATCTTGAGAGAAGAAGAAAGTTCAGCAGGGATATGACACAATACAAGTGTATCAGAAATGATCCAGGTCTGAACCACTGGGAGAACAGAAGAATTGACAATCCGGAGCATATAAAGCTTATAGAGGAAGTCAGAGATCAATATAACGAAGAACTTGGCGTGAAGAAAGACTCAGGTAACGCTATCATGTGGGGTGTTGATAACGTAAGTTACTTTGCACGCAAGCAGGGTGGAATAGTTGATTATAACAGGATATTTCCTCTTAAGAGAATGGAGTTTGACGGTATGGAATTCAACATTCCAAATCAGTATGATCTCCAGCTTCAGTGCAGATATGGTGATATTTATTCACTTCCAGCAGATATGGACAGCCACTCACATGTAAGCAGAACCGAGGATATGGTTCAGAAATGTGCAGAGATGGTTAGGAGGTATTATAATGATTAAGAAAAATGCCATTATTTTGGCTGCGGGAAAGTCTAACAGATTTGCCCCATTCACCTATGAGAAGCCGAAGGGGCTTTTCAGGGTAAAAGGAGAGATACTGGTTGAGAGACAGATTGAACAGCTGAGAGAAGCAGGCGTTGAAGATATCTGTATAGTTGTTGGTTACATGAAGGAAAAGTTCTTCTATCTTGAGGATAAGTACGGGGTGAAGCTTATAATCAACAACACATTTGCATCAAAGGGCAATATCGTATCGCTCTATGCTGCAAGAGAGTATCTGGGCAACACATTTATATGTTGTGCAGATCACTATTATCCGGAAAATCCATTTATGGATGACAACAAGGATAATGTATCATACAGACTCTGCTCATATAAGATGGGCAAGTTCAGGGAGTTTGAGGTTGACTGTTCAGATGCGGGCGTTATAACCGGTTCGTATATAGGCGGACACGATGCATATGCCATGGTTGGACAGGCATACTTCAACGAAGGATTTTCCAAGACATTCAGAATGCTTTTGGAACGAGAGATAGATGATTTTGGTGTCGCATCCATGTTCTGGGAGGAGTTCTACGCAAAGCATGAGAAGCAGCTCACGCTCTACTGTAAGAAGGTAAACGACTCTGCGGTCCTGGAGTTCGATTCAGTCAACGATCTGAGAAGATTTGACTCTGAATTCCTGATGAACGTAGACTCAGAGATAGTAACAAATATTTGCAAGGTTCTGGGATGCAAGCCCGAGGAGATCAACGACATCAACGTAATACAGGCAGGTCTCACAAATGTATCGTTCTGTTTCACTGTAAATGGAGCCAAATATGTATACAGACATCCGGGCGGAACGTCCGGCAACATCGTCAACAGAAAGTCTGAGGTATATACACAGACTAAGGCGAAAGAGATAGGAGCCGACAAGACACTTATCTACATTGACGAAGAGGGCTGGAAGATATCACATTTCGTGGAAAATATCATGGAGTGCGATTTTGAGAAGTATCCTGATCAGCTCGACAAGGCAATGGAGTATCTGAGAGCGGTTCATGAGGTCGAGGTGTCCGAGAACGCGGAGGTCAAGCATTACGATCTCGTCAGCGAGGCACTCAGACTTATGAAGCTTGCATGTGCCACAAAGGGCAACCTGTTCGTGGAATTTGCAGATATAATAAACAAAGTTACAAAGCTTGGCGAGTACGTCAAGGAGGACATGGACAAGTACGGTATGAAGTACACACTGTGTCACAATGATGTATATGAACCAAACTTCCTGGCAACATCGGATGGTGGTTTCTATCTGATAGACTGGGAGTTTGGCGGAATAAACGATCCTGCCAGTGACATTTGCGGTATGCTCTGCAGATATTACTATACAGACGAGCAGATCGAGTTCTACCTGAAGAAGTTCTTTGGACGTGAACTCACATATGAGGAGCATAGACATTATATAGCATTTATTCCTATATGTGGTTTCTACTTCTTCTGCTGGTCACTGTACAAGGGTAGTGCGGGCGAGGAGGATGGTTTCTTCTTCCTGCAGTGCTACAGGACATGCAACAGATTTCTTGACAAGGCGATCGCGTCATATGAGAGTGAGCAGTGATGCAGAGAGGACCTTATAAGGTGACAGAGATATTAAATTTGAGAAATTATATCTGAGAATTAGATTTTTCATAAGGAAGGACAAGAGATGAACATAGCAGTTATATTGGCTGGTGGCGTTGGCTCAAGAGTTGGCGCGGGAATGCCTAAACAGTTTGTAAAGATACTTGGCAAGCCGGTCATCGTTTACACGATAGAGGCTTTTCAGAAACATGAGGATATAGATGCCATCGAGGTCGTGTGTGTCAAGTCGCATATTGATTATATGAAAGAACTTGTTGACACCTACGGTCTCAGCAAAGTTAAATGGATAACTGAGGGCGGCGCTGATTTTCAGGGCTCGGTTCTCAATGGAATAAACAATCTTCAGGACAAGTGTTCAGAGGACGACATAGTGCTGGTTCATTTCGGTGCTTCACCGTTTGTGGAGGGAGACATCATAGCAGATGCGGTCAGAGTATGTAAGATAAAGGGCAATGCCATATCGACAACTCCATTTTACCTTCTCTCAGGTGTTAAGGATGACGATGAGAAGACTACAAAGTGGATAGACAGAGATACTATAGCCTGCATGAACAGTCCACATGCCTTCAGATACGGTTATATCAGGGATATATATAAGAGAGCGGTTGAGACTGGAGTTATCAAGGAAGTTGAGCCGCACACAACAACTCTTATGTACAAGATGGGAGAGACTATATACTTCTCAAAGGGAAGTCAGTCCAACATCAAGATAACGACCAAGGAAGATCTGGATCTGTTTGAGGGATATGTGCTCATGAAGCAGAGGCATGCCCAGGAAGATAAATAATACAGATAACAAAAATTATAAAAGCGGAGGATTTGACTAAAACTATAAACAAAGCCCTCCGCTTTTTCGTTGTAATGTATTCTATTGACTTTTGAAGACAATAGTTGTATAAGTAAGTAAGCTATGCGTTCTGCGGACTTTTGGAGAAAGACCGTGAACACTCCTTGGATAAGAATAGGTGTTTGATATATGAGATTAGAGATACTGCTTTCGTGCATGAATCTCCGTGGTGAAGACATAGTCGAAAAATCCTGCATAAAGTCTGATACACTGATAGTTGACCAGTGCGGACATGACGGATACAGAGAGTATGAGAAAGACGGCAGGAAGATCAGAATATATTCGGTGAATGACACGGGACTTACAAAAAGTAGAAATTATGCGATAAAGAAATCAACAGCAGATATATGTCTTCTGTGTGATGATGATGAAGTTTTTGTTGATAACTATGAAGAAGGAATATTGACCGCCTACAAGGATATCCCGGAGGCGGATGTGATGATATTTGACATAGGCAATCAGAAGACGATACACCGGGACAAACCGACAAAGCTTGGATATTTTGATCTGATGCATGTCGCGTCATGGCAGATTTCATTTCGCAGAAAAAGCCTGATAGAGAATGACGTATATTTTGATGAGCGAATGGGAGCCGGCTCGGGTAATGGGGCAGAGGAAGAACTTAAGTTCCTTACAGATTGTAGAAAAAAAGGCCTTGCGATATACTTTGTTCCATTTGTCATAGCCGATGTGGCGCAGACAAAATCGACATGGTTCAAAGGATATGATGAGCAGTTCTTCATCAACAGAGGAAACACGACAAGATATATAATGGGATATGTACCAGCACTTCTGTATGCGGTATACTACAGCGTCAGAAAGAGACATCAGTTTAACAGAGACATTTCGTGGTTCAAAGCCTTCAGGTTGATTCTGAAGGGCATGCATGAGAACCGGCTGGGAAAGAATTAAGTTGAAAATAGGTAGATAGAAATGAGCGAAAAGATATTAAGCGTTATAATTCCGTCCTACAACAGCAAGCCATACCTTGACAAATGTCTGGCATCGCTGATAGTTCCAGACAGAATGGATCAGATGGATATCATAGTTGTCAACGATGGTTCAACAGATGGAAGTGAGGCGATCTGTCAGGATTATATAAAAAGATATCCGGATAGTGTGTCGCTGATAAATAAAGAGAACGGCGGGCATGGATCCGCTATCAACGCGGGATCGGAAGCCGCCAGAGGAAAGTACATGAAGGTACTGGATGCTGATGACTGGTTTAACACAGAGAGTATTCCTGAGTTTCTGGATATCATTTCAGGGGCATCTGCGGATGTGGTACTCACATGTCATCACACCATCAATATAAGCACTGGCGAGATAAAGAACTGGAGATGCTTTCCGGATGAGCCTGGAAGAGAGTACACCATGGAGGAGATCATGGGCAACTGGAAGAACTTCGACAGAAGCCTGACATTCCACGGTATAACATACAGAACTGAGTTCTACAGAGAGCACGGTGTAAAGCTTGCAGAGAATGTGTTCTATGAGGATCATGAATATGCAACATATCCATGCTGTGTGGCTCACACCATACTTCCTCTTGGACTGTTCATATATGAATATAGAATAGGAGATGTCTCACAGAGTGTATCTGCGGAAAACCAGCTGAAGAGGATAGACCACACCAAGATGGTCATAGTCAAGATGCTGAAGAACAGGGTGGATATAACGGATCAGTGGGCTCTCGAGTACTGTGATAAAAAGATACATTTGCTATTGCTGAGTTTTATGGTTACTTCCATGTTGTGCGACCCCGACAGGAAAAAGGGCGTGGCGCGTGTAGATCAGCTGATGGGATATATAGCAAAGAAAGACAGACATGTTGTTGAGATGACCATGAGTCATTACAAGATACTCAAGCTTCTCAATGCGGCTCATGTCGGCCTGGAGGGCTACAACAGGATGCTGAATTCAAAGCTTTACAACAAGCTGAGGCATAACAAGAGTTTTGACTAGAGATTATATGATGGAGGATAGACATAAAATGAAAGTGAAAAGCGGTAGCTTTTTGGAAGTTTTTAATTACAAAGACCTTTTGAACCAGCTTGTTTCGAGAGATATCAAGCTTAAGTATAGAAGAAGTTTTCTGGGATATGTGTGGAGTATACTAAATCCGCTGCTCGTTATGATAGTAATGGTTATAGTATTTTCGAAGATGTTTGACAGAAAGATACCGCACTTCCCTGTATATCTGTTTGCAGGACGTATACTGTATGAATTTGTAATAGGCTCATGTGGCAAGGCGCTCGGAAGTATCACAGATAACTCGGCACTGCTCAAGAAGACATACGTGTCGAAATTCATGTTCCCGCTTGCCAAGATAACAAGTTCACTGGTGGACTGCCTGTTTTCACTCGGAGCATTCCTTCTTGTAATCATATTTACAAGATCCCCGTTTTACTGGACCATGCTCCTGTTTCCAATAGTGTTCTTTCAGGCTTATCTGTTTGCCTGCGGAATGGGATTTTTCCTTGCACAGCTTCATGTATTTTTCAGGGATACAAGATATATATGGAATGCCATAACCACTATGTGGATGTATTGTTCGGCTATATTCTATCCGATCAGTATGCTTCCTGACTGGTTGGAATTCCTTGTGACATATTTCAATCCATTGTATGTGTATATCAGCCAGTTTAGAAGTATAGCTCACACGGGCACACTTCCTGATCCTATCATCGTGGGACTTGGTTTTGCCTATGCTATTGTATTCTTTGGTATAGGAACCTTGTCATTCAAGAAGAATCAGGATAAGTTCATTCTTTATATATAGGAGGTGAGTCTGATGAGCACAATAGATCACAACAAAGAGACACATGAGGTCAGCAGAGTGTTTACATCAAATGCACAGCAGACCACAACAGTTGCGGATGGTGAGACCATCATAGAACTGAATGATGTCACGATAAGATTTAACAAGAATAACCTCAAGGTTGACAATCTGAAGGAGTACTTCATACGTCTTGTCACCAAGCAGCTCATGTTCCAGGAGTTCATAGCGCTCAGGAACATCAACCTGCAAATCAAGAAGGGCGAAGCTTGGGGATTCGTCGGAACAAATGGAGCTGGTAAATCAACTCTTCTCAAGGTTGTTAGCAGAATATTGAAGCCGTCCATGGGAAGCGTGAAGGTGTCGGGAACTGTTGCGGCGCTCATAGAGCTTGGCGCTGGAATAGACCCACAGCTCACTGCCAGAGAAAATATATTCCTAAACGGAACACTCCTTGGTTACTCCAAGGAATTTATAGAGTCAAAGTTTGACGAGATAGTGGAGTTCTCAGAACTTCAGGAGTTCCTTGATTCACCGGTCAAGAACTTTTCATCAGGTATGAAGACAAGACTTGCATTTTCAATCGCAACGGCGGTTGAACCTGACATACTCATAGCAGATGAGATCCTGGCAGTTGGAGATCTAAAGTTCAGAAAGAAATGTAATGCCAAGATGGATGAGATGCTCAAGGGTGGAACAACTCTACTGTACGTGTCACACAATATTGCGTCTGTAAAGAAACAGTGCAGCAAGGCTATGTGGCTTGATCATGGCAATATAATAATGGTTGGAGATTCCGCTAAGGTATGCGATGCATTCCAGAAGGAGATGGAATCACCTGTGCCGATCATTTTAGGAGGCGCAAGAGACGGCGGTCCGGTGGATCCGGATACAGTTATGGAACCTGTTATTAACACGTTGGCTGATGCCGAGATAATAGCCGATGCAGCCAAGAAAGCGGCGGCTGAGGCTGAAAAGAAAGCTGCATCTGCAAAGAAGACTGCTGCGGCGGCAGCAAAGAAGGCGGAGGCTGCAAAAAAAGCGGCTGAGGAAGCTGAAAAGAAAGCTGAGGAGATGGCTGAAGCTGAGAATCATGATAAAGTCGAAGCCGGGGCTGAGACAGAGAGTGGAAAGGCAGATGCATCAGCTGAGTCCAACCCTGCTGAAGAAAAGACAGAAACAGCGAATGTAGATAACAAAGCTGTGAATGTGGATAATGAGGCGGAGAAGCCACAGGAATAGGGAATTGCACTAAATTATATATGAGTATAATTAAAATAAAGATGATTCACAAGACATAGGAGGATAGGAGTAATGTTACAAAGTGTAAAGTTGCAGAATGTTATGCTTCAGATGAATCTGGATATGAATATAGTTGATTATCCTGAGTTCAGTGCTATAGGCAAGGATTATAGATCGCCATTTACTTATGATTCAGATAAAAAATGCCATATAGTGCAGAAGTTTAACCGAGTCAATTTTATGAGTTATTTCAATTGCATACAGGTTAAGAGGTGGGCTGAATATACAGGTGTAAAGAACTTTAAACTTCATCTTACAATGAAGGGGAAGGCGAATATATCGGTGTATGCAATATATGCTGCCTCGGTTGCGGTAACATACAATACACTTTGCGATCAGGTTGTAGAGTGCGATGAGGTCAGCGAGGTTGTCATAAGCATTCCTGAAACAGACAAGGCACTTGTTGGATTCAGAATGGATGCTCTTGAGGACGTGGAGGTATACAGTGGATATTACTCCGGAGATATAGAAGAAGACAGAATAAGAAATGTCAACATTTCGCTTGCGACCACAACATTCAAGAAGCAGGAATACATCAAGAGAAATATCGACCTTATCAAGAAGAATGTTCTGTGTGAGGGAAGTGACCTGAAGGGACATCTTTTCGTGCACGTAATTGATAATGACAGAGAACTTGATCCGGAGGAACTTGATTCAGAGGATCTGAAGGTATACATGAACAATAATGTAGGTGGTGCCGGTGGATTTACGCGAGGTATGATAGAGGCTCTTCATAGAGAGGACAAGCCTACTCATGTTCTTCTGATGGATGATGATGTAATGGTCATGCCTGAGAGTTTGTTCAGGACATATTATCTCTTGAGGATTCTCAAGGATGAATACAAGAAGTGCTTCTTAAGTGGAGCCATGTTTGACTACGATATCCGTGAGAGACAGTATGAAGATGTAGGATATGTCCATAAGAATGATGGATCATACGGTCCGATAAAGAAGCCTATGGACATGAGAAACATATCTAATATAGTGCAAAATGAAAACTACAGCTTTGATGTCGAGGATGCGTATGCAGGATGGTGGTACTGCTGTATTCCTGTTGAGCACATTGAGGAGAGAGGACTCCCTCTTCCAGTCTTCGTAAGAGGTGATGATGTAGAGTTTTCACTTAGAAACAAGCCTGGATTTATTGCACTCAATGGTATATGTATCTGGCATGTGGGATTTGCTGGCAAGTTCAATGCTGCAATGGAGCTTTACCAGGTGCACAGAAACAGTTTTGTTATACAGGCTGCCAGTGGAATCTGTCAGGATGAGGATTTCCTTGCGAGAATTAAGATTATGTTCTGGAAGGATATCACAAGATTTGCGTACAACAATGCAGAGCTGCTTATTGATGCCGTGGATGATTACCTCAAGGGGCCTGAGTATATCAAGACTCTTGACGGCGAGAAGAGTCTGAAGGAGCATAATGCCAAGAACGAGAAGCTTGTACCTCTCTCAGATCTTGGATATTCAGGAGAACTCCCAACAGATCCGTACAAGTATGAGAGCCTCAACAGATTACAAAAGCTTTGGTATGTGATAACCATCAATGGTCACCTTCTTCCAAACTTCCTGCTCAGAAGAACGCCTTATATCATCGCATATGATTGGTTCTTTGTTCCGGGTAAGAACTATATGAAGAAGACGCTTGTGGCAGTGAACAAAAATAACATGACAGGTGCAATAAGACCAATTAACAGAAAGAAGTGCTTCGCGCTCATAAAGAGATACAGAAAGGTGCTTTCAAAATACAAGAAGACACATGCGAAGGTGGATCAGGCATACAGGGATTCATTTAAGGAGATGACAACAGAGAAGTTCTGGAGAGATTATCTTCACATTTAGTAAATATACAAAAAAGGATAAGGAGGATAAAGAGATATGGCAAAGTATGATTACCTCATAGTAGGTGCTGGACTATTCGGTGCGGTATTTGCATACGAGGCAAATAAGAGAGGCAAGAGCTGTCTTGTTATCGACAAGCGTTCACACATCGCAGGAAACATTTACACGGAACAGATAGAGGGGATAAATGTACACAAGTACGGTGCACATATATTCCACACATCTGATAAGAAGATATGGGAGTATGTAAATCAGTTCGCAGAGTTCAATAACTATATCAACTCACCTGTTGCTTCATACAAGGATGAACTGTATAATCTGCCATTCAATATGAACACATTCAGCAAGATGTGGGGTATTAAGAAGCCTTCAGAGGCAAAGGCTATCATTGAGAAGCAGATTGCAGACCTGAACATCGGAGAGCCAAAGAACCTCGAGGAGCAGGCTCTGAAGCTGGCTGGTACAGATGTATATGAGAAGCTTGTAAAGGGATACACAGAGAAGCAGTGGGGAAGACCTTGTACGGAGCTCCCTGCATTTATCATCAAGAGACTGCCTTTAAGATTCATATATGACAACAACTACTTTAATGATCGTTTCCAGGGAATCCCTATGGGCGGATACACACAGATCATTGAGAAGATGCTTGAGGGCGCAGATGTCAAGACTGATACAGATTATTTCGACTTCATCAAGGAGAATCCAGATATCGCAGACAAGACAGTTTATACAGGTATGATAGATGAGTTCTTCGGATTCCAGTATGGTCCGCTTGAGTATCGTTCAGTAAGATTTGAAACAGAAGTTCTTGATGAGGAGAATTATCAGGGAAATGCAGTTGTGAACTACACACACAGGGATGTCCCTTACACAAGAATCATTGAGCATAAGCATTTTGAGTTTGGCAAGCAGCCAAAGACTGTTATCAGCCGTGAGTACTCAGCAGAGTGGAAACCGGGTGTAGAGCCATATTATCCGGTGAACAATGACAAGAACAATGCGCTCTATGAGAAGTACAGAGAGCTTGCTGAGACACGTAAAGACGTTATATTCGGCGGAAGACTTGGACAGTACAAGTATTATGATATGGACAAGGTAATAGCAGCAGCACTTGATTGCGTAGAGAACGAATTCTAAGACAAAGTATAAAAAGACACATTTGGAGATTGGAGCTTTACAGTCTCTGAATGTGTCTTTTTTGTTTAGAGATATATACACTTTTGTCATAACGTGATAAAATCATCTTAATTGTGGGCATCAGTCCAGGGGGTAATTTTAATAACAAAGGGTAAAGGGCGTATGTTGTTATGAGAAGAAAAAGGATAGGCGTACTCACAGCGCAGGCGGATGAGTATACTCAAAGCAGATTCCTTTCGGGTCTGTTTGAGAGATCAGCACAGCTTGGGTACGATGTATGTGTGTTTTCGATGTATCTGAAATGCCAGGACACGAGTGATCGTGGAATAGGTGAGTCGAATATATTTAATCTGGTTGAATTTGGGGCGTATGATGCTGTGATCATATTTACCGACAGAATAAAAACTCCGGGAACAGCTGAGGGACTTTTGTGGCGCTTGAAGCAGGAATATGAAGGCCCGGTTCTCGTCGTGGAGGATTATGTCGATGGGTATGATTCTGTAAATATAGATCACCGAGAGAATATCTGTAAGCTGACAGATCATCTGATAGATGTACATGGATATAAAGATATAGTCCTGCTTAATGGCTGGGAAAATAATATCAATTCAGAAATGAAGAAAAAGGGGTTTCTGGACAGTCTTGGAAAACACGGCATGGAATGCAGAGATTCCGATATATATTATGGTAATAACTGGTATGATTCGGGAAGAGAAATGGCGGATGAACTGCTGGATGACAGGGAGAAAATGCCGGATGCAGTTGTGTGCGCCAGTGACTATATGGCTTTGGGACTTGCTGCCGAACTCGAGAGAAGAGGAGTGAAGGTTCCGGAGGATATTGCACTTGTGGGATACGACACAACAGATCTGAATGATGAGAGAGCTATACCGCTCACATCTGTGGATATTCCAGCTAGACAGGATGGAATATATGTTGCTGACTGGGTAGATGCAAAACTTTCAGGGATAGATCCGAAGCCGTACAAATGCAGGGCACGTATACATTGGGGTAAGAGCTGTGGATGTAAAAAGTGTATGGATTCGGCTGCTGCAGATCAGGCGTACAGCAGCAAGGACAGTGTCAGGGTGTGGAATATTGATTCCCAGATGGGGGCATATGACACATATTACAATCACTTGATGGAGGATCTTCTGTCACAGACTGATTACAGAGGTTTTTTCAACACGGTGTTTCAGTATACACATCCAGATGGCAGTTTAAGGAATTTCAGCATATGCATGAATGAGTACTGGAATGCACCAGAAGTTATGATGGGGGCAAATGCACTCAGAGTAGGCTACACCAAGAATATATATAGAATCATAAAATATGGCGGATCAGACAGAAACAATGCTATAGATTTTGATGAGTGTTTCGATGTGTCGAAACTTCTTCCAGAACTTGACAATGACAGGAATGAACCAGAGGCATATATATTTACACCGTTGAATTTTAATGACAGGTGTTTCGGTTATGCGGCGATCAGTGGGGGGGACGCTTTCGAGTCTTACAGCGGACTTTACAGAGGCATGCTGAAGCAGGTCATGCAGGGGATGGAGGCGTTTTACAGACAGGCAAATCTTCAGAAACTCATAGACAGGCTTAATGCTTCACAGACGAGAGATGACCTTACCGGTGTTTACAATTACAACGGATTTACTCATAAATGCAGGGATATATGCGAAGATGCGTTGATGAATGGAAAGCGTATTCTGCTATTTGCAATAGATATGAAAGGGCTTGGACAGGTCAATACCAGATTAGGCAGAAAGACTGGTGATGATGCAATACAGGTACTTGCCGATATCATCATGTCTTCAATCAGTAAGTCAGATGTGTGCATGAGAATGTGCAATGACGAATTTGTGGTTGCTTCCAGAATGGAAGAGGAAAATGAAAATTATGCGAGGGACGTCATAGAGCGCATCGAGGCTGGAACAAGAAGGTTCAATGAGGTTAATAAAGATGATTATAAAATAGAGATCTGTTATGCCGTGGATCGAGAGATGATCACAGGGGCGGAAGATCTTGACAAGTACATCAATGACCTTATAAATAATAAGAATAATATGAAGATGAAGGAGTATATAGAAAGCTCCCGCAATCCGGAGCTCACTGAGGCGGATCTGGAAAGAGACAGAATGGTTGCAGAGATACTGGACAACAATAGGCTCGCATATTACTTCCAGCCGATAGTGAATGCCAGGACAGGCCAGATATATGCCTACGAGGTACTCATGAGAACATCTGGTGATGAGTATGTGTCACCGCTCGATATAATAGAGAGTGCGGAGAGGATGGGTAGACTCAGCGATGTGGAGCGGGCGACATTTGTCAATGTACTCAGTCTTGTGGAAGAGAAAAAAGATGAGCTTGAGGGCAAAAAGATATTCCTCAACAGTATACCTGGTTGCAGACTTTCCGACAATGATCAGGAACTTATTGAGGAACTGCTTAGAAAGCTGGGAGATAAGATAGTTGTGGAATTTACGGAGGAAGCAGAACTCAGCGATCAGATGCTTGGAGAGATCAAGGAAAAGTACCTGGGGATGAATGTTGAGACCGCCATAGATGATTACGGTTCCGGCTATTCCAATGTAAATAATCTTCTGCGTTATATGCCGAGGTATGTGAAGATAGACCGAATGCTTATGACCAATATACATGAAGATCCGCAGAAACAGCATTTTGTGAAAGACATCATAGAGTTTGCCCATGACAACGACATAGTGACACTTGCCGAGGGGGTTGAGCTTAATAAGGAACTTAGGGAAGTCATACGTCTTGGTGCGGATCTGATACAGGGGTACTATACTGCTAAACCTTCGTCTCAGGCAATCCAAGAGATAGACAAGAAGGTCGTCATGGAGATAGTTCAGTATAATCAGACGGAGACGACAAAGTACGGAAAGAAAACATATGTTATCACTGATGAAGATGATATATCCATGGTTCAGCTTGCGTTCAACAAATATACTGCCCTCGATTTCAGAAAGATAGGAGAGGAATACAGACATATAAATATGACAGGTACGCCAGGTTTTAAATCAAATATTTTGATGAATATAGGGGACGGCTTCAGAGGTGAGCTTCGGATAGACAGTATAAGCCTTGGAGGAGAAAAAGGAACCCCATGTATAAAGCTTGGAAACAACTGTGACGTCAGAATAGTTCTGACTGGGGATAATGAACTGAGGACCGGAGGTATTCAGGTTCCAGAGTCGTCAAGACTGGAGATTGCCGGAGATGGAGATCTGAGAATAACTCAGGCAGGCGGCAAGTACTACTGTATAGGAAATGATCTGTCCTCAAGACATGGAGACTTGTATTTCAGCCAGGATGGAACTCTGTCCATAACTGCGACGGGGATGAGAGGTATAGGTATAGGTTCTGGACTTGGCGGCAACATATATATCAAGCAGGGAAGATTTGAGATAGACCAGCGTGGCCAGGAGGGTGTAGTAATCGGTTGTATGGATAGTGACTGTGAACTTCGAATTGAGAACTGTGATATAGAGATATATAACGGTATAGCAAGAAGTGTATCCATAGGCTCATACAATGGCAATGCTGATATCCAGATAGAGAATATTTCCGGGAAGATATCCGGAGCATCCATCTCAACAGCAGTTGTGGGAACTCTGGGAGGCAGCAAATGCAGGGTGAGGATGCAGAACATCAATGTAGTCATGAATGTCAGATCCAACGAGTGTTATGGAATAGGTTGTAGGAATGGGGATACGGATATAGAGATAAGGTATGCATATGTCAAGGTTGTGGCACAGGGAAGAAATGCTTATGCAATGGGAAATGGTAAACATACGGCGAAAATACTGTTTGTCAATTCTGATATTAACACTCAGGTCACAAACAGTGTAGGAATGGATATAGGCGCGGATGAGAAAGACATAACAATAGGCAATGGCAGGGTCAGCTTTCTTATAAATGGAATGGCCAGGGACAGAGAGGTTCAGACTGTAGACTTGTAGATCTGCCGATATATTTACGTTTTTTTATGTTGAGATAAAGTCTGCTGTGAAGTATAATACTGCCGATTAAGTGATTTTTAGAAAGCTTTTTTGGAGATAATAAGTATGGTTTTTTCAAGTTTGATATTTTTATTTGTATTTTTGACTGCCAATCTCATAGTATATTTTGCAGTCCCAAAGGAGAAACGCAATAAGGTGCTTCTCATATTTTCATTAGTGTTCTACGCATGGGGTGGTCCGAGATATCTGCTGCTGCTGGCCGGCGAAACTCTGGTGAGCTGGATATTTGCGCTTAAGATCGACGAGGCGAGAACTGGATATACAAAGAGATCTGAGAAGTTCTATTTGGTTTGTGATATTGTGGTGATGCTTGGCTGCCTGGCTATATTTAAGTATCTCGGTTTCTTTTTCGGCAATTTTAAAATGATATTTGGCGTTCCAAAGGTGGTGCCGGAGCTGGTGCTTCCTATAGGAATATCATTCTACACATTCCAGCTCATATCATATGTGGTGGATGTGTATAGAAACCAGGTGAGACCGCAGAGAGAGTTCTGGAAGCTTCTTCTGTACTCAAGCCTTTTTCACCAGTGCATAGCGGGACCTATCGTTAGATACGAGACAATAGCTGATGAGATAGACAATAGAAAGATAACAGAAAATGACATATATATGGGTGTCAGACGATTTACGGTGGGACTTGCCAAGAAAGCAATACTTGCCAATTCCTGTGCAAGCATCGCCGATACACTTCTCCCAGCCGGTGTTGAAAGCCTCAAGGCACAGACGACACTTGGAATGTGGATAGGAATGATCGCGTATATGATGCAGATATATTTGGATTTTTCGGCATATTCAGATATGGCTATAGGAATGGGCAGAATGGTTGGTTTTCATTATGATGAGAATTTCAACTATCCATACATGGCAAACTCAGTAAATAATTTCTGGAGAAGATGGCATATATCACTTAGCTCATTTTTCAGGGATTATGTGTACATACCGCTCGGTGGCAACAGGTGCAGCACTGCCAAATACATAAGAAACATGGCGATAGTGTGGTTCCTTACCGGAATGTGGCACGGCGCGAGTTGGAACTATATATTTTGGGGGCTTTACTATCTAGCGTTCCTGCTCCTTGAGAAGTTCTTCCTCGGCGGAAGATTTGGACCTGTGGCATCACACATATATACATTGCTTGTCATCCTGTTTGGCTGGACGATATTTAGGTTTGAGAATCTTTCTGAGCTTGGTACTGTGCTTGCAGGAATGTTCGGAGTTGGCACTTCAGGATTTGCAAATATGGCACTTGGAACCGTGTTCCTCAAGAACATTTTCTTCCTTATATTTGCAGGAGTGGCATGTACCAATCTGGGCAAGAGATTCAGAAAGACAATGATAGAGATGGGCAAGGAGAATGCGCTGGTGTTTAACGTGCATAATGTGCTGGAGATGATAACACCTGCCATACTTCTGATAGTGTCAGTGTTGGCGTTGGTTGGCGCGAGCTACAATCCGTTCCTGTACTTCCAGTTCTAGGAAGGATGGGTAGAAAAACTTATAGAGACTTATTGATTTAAAGAAATTGTATATTAGATCTCGGTCTGTGTTGGTATACTCAGGCGGGGAGACGAAAGTAGATTTGAGTGGATATGATATGAATAGAAGAAATTCAGGAAATAGTTCAAGACAAAATATCAACCGTAGCAGAAGACGGTATGTGAGAAGATATTCCAGAAGCCAGAAAATGAAGATCAGGAAGTTCAGGGCGATCGGGGTTCTGGCATTTGCGGCGATAATGGCGGTCGGAGCGTTTATCGGTCTGCTGTTCTTCGTAAGGCCAAAAAAGTCTATGACAGAAAAAAGGGAATTGGCTAAATTCCCATCGTTTACGATAACATCATTTCTTGACGGTTCGTATTTTGAAGGTGTGTCATTGTGGTACTCAGACACATATCCGATGAGAGATAAACTTGTGGCGGCGGATCAGGGACTCAAGTCACTTTATGGCATAGAGACTGGAACCCAGATGGTTGGCGGAAACACTAAGGGCGATGATATCCCGGAGACTGATGAGAATGAAAAGAAGCAGAACTTCCAGACCACGGCGACAACTACCGAGGTGACAACCGAGGATCCAGAGATCGGACTTCCTGCAAGCAAGACAGGTTCCAAGGTGAATAAGGATGCCTCTACGGGAGACGGAACAGTGCAGACCGTTGATCCACCTGATTCGAAGGCTATGGATGCTGCGTTCCAGAAGCAGCTCCAGGATAACCTCTATGTGAAAGATGGTGCGGCGTACAGCCTGTATTACTTTGTACAGGATTCTGCCACTGAGTATATAAATGCGATGAACAATGCGGCATCAAAGCTTTCTGGTGTGGCAGATGTATACGACATACTTGTGCCAAACAATTCAGGAGTGCTCCTTCCAGATGACGATCTTGCAAAACTTGGGGGCTCTGACCAGAAGCAGGCGATAGAATATTACTATAGTATGATGCAGGGCGTAAAGACTGTGGATATATTCGATACACTCAAAGAGCACAATGATGAATATATCTACTTCAGGAGTGACCATCACTGGACGGCGGACGGAGCTTTCTACGCATATGAGGAGTTTTGCAAGACCAAGGGCATAACAGAGATACCGCTGGATAAGAGAAAAAAAGATATATTTAAGGGGTTCCTTGGCAGCTTCTACAATACCCTCCAGAATTCAGATATGAAGAAGAACCCTGATACCATATATGCTTATGAACCTATAGGAACAAATGATATGACTTACTGGAATGATGATGGTTCAGAGCAGAAGTGGAACGTTATAATGGATGTCAATGGTTGGGATAAGGGTACCCTGTACTCGACATTTGTCGGCGGAGATACACCGATGGCAGTGATAGAGAATCCAAAAGTCACTGATGGATCGACGTGCGTGGTGATGAAGGAATCATATGGAAATGCGTTCATACCGTTCCTAGTGGATCATTATTCCACTATATATATATTGGACTACAGATATTCAAATGTTAATGTAATAGACTTTGTTAAGGAAAAGCAGGCAGATGATCTTATCTGTATCAACAACATATCACTCATAGGTGATGAAGATGTAGCAGCCACGATAAGCGGCGTGCTGCAGTAGCATCAGTTGTCTCAGATAAAGGATATCAACAATACAACAAACCGGAGGAGATCGTTATGGACAAATTAGGGTTTATAGGTATGGGAAATATGGCACAGGCACTCTGTGCAGGATTTGTTAATTCTGGCAAGGTAGCGGCGGGAGATGTGTATGCATATGCACCGCACTATGAAAAATTGCTCGGCAATGCGGAGAAATATGGATTTACTCCGTGCAGATCACTTTCGGAGCTGGTGGATGCTGTGGACACTGTCATCATGGCATGTAAGCCCTACCAGATAAATGATGTCCTGGTGGAGATCGGAGAGAAACTTCACGGAAAGGCTCTGGTGTCTGTGGCTGCAGGATGGGATTTCAAGAAGTACAGCGAGTATTTTGACAGTTCAGTGAGGGTTCAGTTTGTGATGCCGAATACACCAGCCATGGTGTATGAGGGTGTCATGCTCTTTGAGGCGCAGAACTCACTTGAGGAGGAAGAACGTGCACAGATAAAGGATCTGTTTGCAGCCGTCGGAATAGTTGAGGAGCTTCCTTCAAATCTCATGGGAATAGGCGGTGCTGTGACAGGATGTGGTCCTGCATTTGTGGATCTGTTCATAGAGGGATACGCCGATGCGGCTGTAAAGTACGGAGTTCCAAGACAGACAGCGTACAGACTGATATCACAGATGATCCTTGGATCAGCAAAACTACAGCTGGAGACTGGGGAACATCCGGGAGTGTTAAAGGATAATGTGTGTTCACCTTCAGGTACGACCATTTGCGGTGTGGCATCCCTTGAAGAGTCAGGGATAAGGAGCGCGTGCATAAAGTCTATAGATGCTATCATGAACAAGAAATAAGATAGGGGGTATCCACGGATACCCCCTATTCTTAGGTTTATGTTTTTATGTTGATATTATCTGAACATTAATATTATTTGAACTTTGAAAGGATACTTATAAGTCTCCTTATGTTCAGTGGCTTGGATAAGTGTTCATTCATACCCGCCAGGTGGCATCTCTCAATGTCCTTTGCGAAAGCGTTTGCCGTGATCGCGATTATAGGGATCTGCTTGGCATCAGGGTGGTCAAGTTCCCTTATGGCACAGGATGCCGCGATGCCGTCCATAACAGGCATCTGAAGATCCATAAGGATTCCGTTGTAAGTGCCAGGGGCTGCGGCTTTGAATTTGTCCACACATATTGCACCGTCTTCTGCCCGCTCGCAGGAAATTCCATTCATGCCTAGAAGCTCAGATATCACCTCGTAGTTAAGTTCGTTGTCTTCTGCCACTAGAAGATGCATGCCGGAACATACGGATGTTATATCCGTGGCATAATCGCGGTCGCCAGTCCAGAGATCATCTTTGATGATGAAAGGAACTTCCACAGTGATAGTGATAGACGTTCCCCTTCCCACAGAACTGTTAACTTCTATATCTCCTTTCATCAGATCTACAAGCTCTTTTACTATGGCAAGTCCAAGTCCGCTTCCCCTCACATTGTTTATTCGGGTGTCCGTCTCGCGGGTAAACTTGCTGAACATATCAGCCTGAAATTCCGGCTTTATTCCAATTCCTGTGTCACTTATGCGTGCGACCAGGCGTATATTGTTTGAGTTGTCAATGCGCTCCTCGTAGAGATCAAAAGTTATGTCACCTCCTGCTGGTGTGAATTTTATGGAGTTAGACAGCAGGTTGGAATATATCTGTTTAAGTTTCAAGCCGTCTGCCATCACGTATTCATAGAGTATATCATGGCAGCTGAAGGTTATGTTCAGTTCGTCGTTCATAAGCTCCTGGGCAAATATATGACTCAGGGTGTTGCTGATCCCTGATACGGACGTCTCGACGGGGTTGAGTTTCTGTCTGCCGTCCTCAAGACTGGTAATATTCAGTATATTGCTCACAAGTTGTTCGATATATTTTCCGGATGTGGTAAGCTTTTTTAGTGCATCACATACCTTTGGTGAGTTGTCTGGGCAATTTTTTGCTATATCCGCAAATCCCATCACTGCGTTCATAGGTGTCCTTATGTCGTGTGCGATCTTTGACAGAAATTCTGATTTTGCTTCATTTGCCCTGTTGGCTTCCTCTGCGAGCAGCATCCAGCTCTGCTCACGGCGCTTTTGCTCACTGATAAGACGGGTGGCATAAAGTATGCTGGTCACGTTGCCTGAAGAATCTCTCTTCTGTACTATAAAACGGGCAGAATGCCAGTTACCGTCGTTGGAGAGGTAATCCATAGCTATGGTCTCCTCGGTGTGCAGTCTTTCCGGTATAGTGGAGAGATCAAAGAACTGAAGTATTTTGTCCTGATATTCTGGTACTACGAAGCGGTGGCACAGTTCCTTCATCTTGGCTGATGCCCTGCCCATGCGTCCTGTAAGTCTGTGAACCTCATTGTCGCTTGAGACTTCTTCGTACATATCCAGTGCGAGGTCGATCCGGTATATGGAAAAGTAAATCTTACTTATGGCAGATATGATCTCATTGTTGAGTGTTGCCTCATCGAGAGCCTCCTGCAGCTGTCTTCTGGAGTTCTGTTCATAGGAGATAAGGTCATCTATGTTCTTGAAACCGATCAAGACTTTTGAGTCGGATCCAAAGTCAAACGGGAAGACCTCTGCCTCAAAGTACTCCTGCCCCACGGAGTTCGGTGTGACCTGATATCTGAATGACAGTCTGCCATTTATCGATATATGGCTTTTCAGGTGTTCGATGCCGAGCTGCTCAAGGAAATTTGGCGATGCAGACTTTATGACATAATTGTCGTAATATGATTTTATGAGGGCGGAATAGCACTTTGCATTGCCGGCCTTCAGATCACTTATCTTTGCCGCATTTGCCGTGGAGTCAAGTTTCAGTGGTTCAATGGTGTCAAGATTTAAGTCCACGCAGTAGACGGATATGTAATCTGTGCTGAGTATGGACAGAAACTTCTGGTCGCGTTCGATATCCATAAGGCTTTTCTCCAAAGAGCGGTTGCGCTGTTCAAGCAGCTCTGTCATCCTGAGTGATTCCCGGACATTTCCAAGGTGACCGCCCACAACTCCAAGGAGGGTGAGGAATGATTCAGATTCATTGATGTGCGGATTGTCAACGCCTATAAAGCCCCGGAGCTCATTCTTGTAGAATATAGGAAATGAAATCTCTGAGTGTATATTCTGGAGAGTTAATAATCTATATTCAGATGGCATGATATCCTTTACGTCATTGACATCATCGATTATGACACTGTCGCCCCGTTCAAAGGCATTCAGCCAATATGGCATGTCGTTTGGATGTACTGACTGAAGATCCTCTATAAATGGTTTCACATTCTCAGCACACCATTCGTAGGAGTTGCAGAAGTCACCGGTGGATTCGTCCTTGTCAAATATATAAACTCGCTCAGATTTTGTGTAGCTGCCGATTATCCTGAGCAGAGTCTGTATGGATGACCTGAGTTCGGCCCGGTTCTGAGCTCTGTCTATGGCGACCATCTGTTGCAGAATTACAAAATTATCCATAAAATATTCCCCCTTCATAATGGTTTCTTTGTTCTAAATGCTCATCGTATTTGTCCCTTTATGACAATTTTACTCGTAAGTGGACTAAAAAGCTATATAAATAGTAATTAATTCCATAGACAATATTATTAATAGCTTCTAAAATTATTGTGGATGATTGTGAAGATTTTACTTTATTTATTATAAGAGGATTCGATGGATGAATCAGAGGAGAGAATCATAATGAGAGAAAAAGTTTTGATAGTTGATGACATCGAACTGAACAGAGAGATCTTAGCTGTGGCACTTGGCGATCAATATGACATCGTGCAGGCAGCGGATGGAGAGAGGACAATCGAGATTCTGAAGAATGACAATGGGGATATATCAGCAATGCTTCTGGATCTCATCATGCCGAATGTAGATGGGTATGCGGTTCTTGATTATATGAAGAACACAGGACTTATAGACAGGATACCGGTCATAGTAATAAGTGCAGAATCAACAAGGGACGTTGAGGTTAAATGTCTTGACATGGGAGTTTCGGACTTCGTCAGAAAACCTTTTGACAGCGTGACAGTCAGGAGACGAGTTAAGAACGCGGCTGATCTATTCATGTACAAAAACCATCTTGAGGACAAGGTTAAGCTTCAGACAAGAGATCTTAGAGAGAAGAATAAACTGCTTCAGGCTCAGGCAGAAAAGATACGAGAGACAAATGAGAAGATAGTGGATGTGTTAGGTACAGTGGTTGAGTACAGAAATTTAGAGAGTGGGGAGCATATCAAGAGAGTCAAAGGATTTACAAGGATACTTGCTGAGAAAGCTGCGGAGAAGTATCCTGAGTATGGATTGACGCAGGATAAGATAGAGGTGATAGTTTCAGCCAGTGCCCTTCATGACGTGGGCAAGATTTCCATCAAGGACAGCGTGCTGTTAAAACCAGGCAAGCTTACCACCGATGAGTTTGAGTATATGAAGACTCACACCACAAAGGGCTGTGAGATATTGACTCAGATTGCTGGAACGTGGAGTGAGGATTATGAGAAGGTGAGTTACGAGATATGTCGTCATCACCATGAAAGATATGACGGCAAGGGTTATCCTGATAGACTTGTGGGCGAGGAGATACCGATATCTGCCCAGCTTGTGTCTATAGCGGATGTGTATGATGCTCTGGTAAGTGAACGGGTATACAAGAAAGCAATAGCCAAGGATAAAGCATTTCAGATGATACTTGACGGAGAGTGTGGAACATTTTCACCGAGGCTGATAGAGTGTTTCAAGGAGTCCAGACAGGATTTTGAGGAGCTTGCGTGCAGACATGATATGAAGAAGGCAGATGCATAGTAGTTGGCTAATATTACACAGACCACTTCGGTCTGGAGGAACAAGACAGGCTGCTTGATATGGTTATAAACAGGTTTATAAAAAAGATATACAGAAAGACATATAGAAAGATGGGAGAGACAGTTATGAATATAAAGGAGTGTTACGATTCAATAGGAGCAGATTTTGAGGATGTGCTTGGCAGACTTGGAAGTGAAAAGCTTATAGAGAGATTTGCGCTTAAGTTTTTGGAAGACGATAGCTATAGTAACCTGAAGGGGGCGCTTGCAGAGAAGAATGCAGAGAATGCATTCCGTGCAGCGCATACACTTAAGGGTGTGTGCCTGAACCTTGGACTAAAGAATCTTTATACAGTGAGCTCAGATCTTACGGAAAAGCTCAGGGGAAGGTCGCTTGATGGGGCTGACGAACTATTCGAGAAAGTAAGAGAACAGTATGATATAACGGTGAACGCACTTAAAAATGTGGGCTGATCCACGTGTCTGAGGAAGATCAGGAGGAGAATAATATGAAGAAGAGAGTGATCGCCAGGATCATGGCAGCGGTCATGTCAATTGCAATGCTTTCAGGCTGCGGCAGCAGTGGAAAAGATGGAACCCAGAAGGCCCGGCTGGATCCGGAGCATCCGGTATCCATAAAAGTCTGGCACTATTACAACGGTACGCAGCAGGCCACATTTGACTCTTTGGTAGATACATTTAATGCCACAAAGGGTAAGGATGAGGGAATCTATGTGGAGAGTTATAGTTATGGATCTGTGTCAGATCTTGAACAGGCTGTCAGTGAATCACTGTCGGGAACTGTTGGCGCTGAGGATCTTCCGGATATATTCTCATCATATGCGGATACAGCATATGCAGTTCAGAGGGAAGACAAGCTCACTGATCTTACTCAGTATTTTTCTGATGAGGAGCTCTCAAAATATGTGGATTCATATATTCAGGAAGGTTACTTTACCCAGGACGACTCACTATATCTTCTTCCGGTTGCAAAGTCCACAGAGATAATGATGATCAACAAGACAGATTGGGATAAATTTGCCTCAGCAACTGGCAGCAGTCTCGATGAACTGGCTACCATAGAGGGTGTGGTATCCGTTGCAGAGAAGTATTATAACTGGACAGATGCTCAGACTCCGGATGTTACAAACGATGGAAAGGCATTCTACGGCAGAGATGCCATGGCAAATTATTTTGTAATAGGCATGAAACAGATGGGCAGAGAGATATTTGAGGTTAAAGACAGCAAGGTAACATTCAACATAGATAAAGACCTTATAAAGAGATTATGGGATAATTATTACGTGCCATATGTAAAGGGGTACTTTGCAGCGTATGGCAAATTCCGTTCTGATGATGTGAAGACCGGCGATATCATCGCATATACAGGGTCAACATCTTCTACATTCTATTTCCCGGATAAGGTGGAGACAGATGATATGTCATACCCTATAGGATATGTAGTTCTGGATGCTCCCGTCATGGCTGGAGGAGAGGACTACAAGGTTCAGCAGGGTGCCGGAATGGCGGTGACCAAATCTGACAAGGAGCATGAGTACGCATCATGTGAGTTTCTCAAATGGTTCACAGAGAAGGAGAATAACCTTAAGTTTATATGCGATTCAGGCTATTTGCCTGTTTTGAAAGAGGCAAATAACATAGATGAACTTGACAAGATTATAGAAGAGGGCAGTATAGAGGTCAATGACAAGGCATATGAGTGCATAAAGAAGGTAATGAATGAGTTTGACAGTACCATGTTTTATACCACAAAGAACTTTGACAATGGATATGATGCCAGAAATGTTCTAAACTATAATATGTCAGATGCGGCAGATGCGGCAAGAAAAGAGGTTGCAGCGGCATCAGATGATGAGTCGAGAAAGGCTGTGATCGAGAAATGCACATCTGACGAGGCATTTGACGAGTGGTACGATGGATTTAGCAGCGCACTCCAAGAGGCTGTCGGAGAGCAGTAGGGCTGTCTGGTTATTTCCAGAAGGGGGGGGATGGTACATTATGAATAGAAAAAAGAGACTGATGACGATATTCCTCGTGCCAGTAATTGCGGTTATTGTGGCTCAGGGGCTTGTGCCATTGCTTGCAATGATATTCAGCGGAATACGATCAAAAATGTCTGGAAATGTGATAGATCTGGATAATCACACTGTTGAGAACAGACAGGTCGTGCTTGAAAATGATATGGTAGAGCACTGGAGATCCATATACAAGGAGCAGAATCTATTAAACGATACACTTTCACAGGTGCTTGATGATCAGGGGATAGATATAAAGAAATTCCTGCAGGATGACAATGCACAGATGCAATATCTTAACCAGACTTTTCCTGATATGGTGGATGCACTCCAGTACAACACCACATCGGGAGTGTTTCTCATACTTGCAAATGAACAGAAGCTTCAGAACAGAGCAAATTACAGAGGATTCTTTATACGTGACTCTGACCCACAGAATAAGACGGCATCCAACACAGACCTTCTTCTTGAGAGGGGCAGCAAGGAACTTTCCCAGAACTGGTCAATATCCCTTGACAGTGCCTGGACCACGGATTTCACATTTGATGGAAGCGGACGCAGATCATGTGATGATTTCTTCTATATCCCATACGAGGCTGCCATGGAACATTTCGGTGCAAGGATGGTAGATCTGGGATACTGGTCTAAACCGTTTGTTCTTGAGGATAGCAGTATGGACAATCACCATATGATAACATACACTGTGCCGCTCAGGTACGGCGACACCATATATGGAGTGGTGGGGATAGAGATAAGTGTCAGCTATCTTGAGAGCTATTTCACGGTAAGCAGCCTTGACAGCAATCTGAATGCAGGGTACGCACTTGCCATAAAGGATGGTGATGGTATATATCATGCTATAGCTGGCAAGGGTACGCTGTACGATGCTGTATCCAGAGATACCAGGAGCTTTACACTCACACAGCAAAAAGATAACATATCAAAGGTTGATGGCGTGAAGGCGGGTAAGCAGGATATATATGCCGTGGAAAAGGCAATTGATCTGTACAGCGCAAATGTGCCGTACACTGATACATCATGGGTTCTGTGTGGATTCGTGAAAGAGGATTCTGTGTATGGAATGGGAGATGCCTTATTCCGTATTATATGTATATCTGTACTTGTCAGCGTGCTTATGGCGACGGTTCTGGTACTTATATTGTCGAGATATGTGACAAAGCCGGTTTACCGATTGATGGAGAGTGTACGAGGCGGTGTTGAGGGCATACACAGATTCAAGATATCTGATATAGTGGAGGTTGATGAGCTGCACGATGTGATAGAGAATCTTGCGGATGCACAGAAACAGATCGAAGTGCAGATCATAGAGGAGAAAGAAAGATACAGGATTGCAGTTGAAAGTTCACAGGATGTATTCTTTACCTACAATAAGACGGACCAGAAACTTGAGCTTGTAAATACAGGCAGTAACGATGGCACTTGGGATTGTAAGAAACACCCGGAATTCTTGAACAATGATGCAGTACATCCTTTGGACAAGAGAAGACTATTTGATGCAGCACGAAATGCGGACAGCAGGCTTTGCGTTGAATTCAGATTGAAATCGGATGATGACAGTGAATATGAGTGGGTAGAACTCAGAGGCACAGTTATAAATGATGAAAATGGCAATAAAGACAGAATAGTTGGCTGTATCCATAACATAAACCAGAGAAAGTTTCTTGAGGAGACTCAGCAGAATGAGCAGATATATGATGTGCTGACATCATTTTACAGACTTGGCTATGGCATGAGAGCGATTCAGAATTCAAGGCAGACTGAATGCAGGGGAACAATGGTCATAACTGACATAGAGAAGTTCTCACGTATAAATGAAAAATATGGCTTGATATTTGGCGATATAGTGATTGAAAAATTTGCGGCTCTCATAATAGATATAAGCAATGCGCTGGATATAGAGAACGCGGTATTTATAAGAGCGGGTGCAGACCAGATGCTTTTGTGGTTCCCGGGAGTGGACGCTGAAAATGCCACAGAGCTTGTGGAAAGACTGCGTGATGAGATGGGCAATCTCACCAATGACAATTATCTGGAGCTTGATTTCAGATCAGGACTCACGTATGCGGAAGATGAGAAAATTACGACTCAGGAGATCTTTGACCAGGCGAAGCTGGCTCTTACGGTGGCAAAGAAAAAGAACTGCAGGGATGAGATTTATCAGAATATATCCCACAGCGATATGAAGGATGCAGGCAGAGTATGTCTGTGTGGGATAGATTCGGTTGACAGGTTGGATCAGCTGAGCCTCTCGTCGATAGCATTGAATCTGTTCGACAGGGGAACCGAGGCAAGGGTATCTATGGATATGCTTGCGCTAAAACTTGAGGAGAAATATCATGTCACAAATGTGATCATTACCAGATTCAATAAGGAATATATGTCTAACAGCAGGACTTATCAGTGGAGATCGGATGGTATCAGCTGGGAGGGCATAGTCCACTGCGCTGACAGTGATTACGAGAGATTTGCAGCTAGAAACACTTTCCAGATGGTGCTGATATTAGATCAGGAGAGCGGGGACGATCCGGTGTACGGAGAATTTGCTAAAGGAAAGACTGGGGTAGTGTATCACATGATGGACAATGGTCAGTACAGTGGAAGCTTGTTCTTTATAGGTATGGACGGCGGCATACTGCGTGATGATGCCGAGACGAAGATGTTCGAGGAAATGTTGTCGATAATACAGAACAGGATCAACATGCAGCGACATGATCTGTCAGCCCAGGCAAAGTCAGACTTCCTTGCCAGAATGTCACATGAGATCAGAACGCCTATGAATGGAATCATCGGAATGACTGAGGTGGCGTTGCGCCCTGACCAGACTGAGGACAAGCGTATCGAATGTCTGAAGAAGATAGACAGTGCATCCGGATACCTTCTGGGCATACTCAACGATGTCCTGGATATGTCCAAGATTGAGAGTGGCAAGATGAAACTTGTTATAGACAAGTGCAGCATTCCTGATATGATGAAGAATATAGATTCTATCATGGATGCCAAGATGAATGAGAAGGATATTACGTTTGTGCAGAATATCACCCTTCTTCATGACTGGTACTACGGTGACGAGCTCAGGCTCAATCAGATCCTTGTAAATCTTCTGAGCAATGCGGTGAAGTATTCCAATCTTGGGGGACATGTCGACTTGACTGTCAAGGAACTGCCTGTTGATGAGAAGCACTCAGATATATACTTTGCGGTAAAGGATAATGGCATCGGAATCCCAGAGAGCAAGCAGCAGCTTATATTCCAGCGGTTTGAGCAGGCTGACGACTCGGCAAATGCGAGAAAGCAGGGTACAGGACTTGGCCTTGCCATAAGCAGCAGACTTGTACATATGATGGATTCAGATATAAAGGTTGCGAGCGAAGTGGGAAAGGGAAGCTGCTTCAGCTTTACCGTGAGACTGGAGAGAGTTCCTGAAGGTGACATTGTGGAGAAGAATACAGCTGAGCGTGCCAATTTCTCGGGACGCAGGATTTTGGCAGTTGAGGATAATGAACTCAATATGGAGATAATAAAGATGATCCTTGAGGAGAGAGGCATGACCGTTGAGGAGGCACGTGATGGGCAGGAGGCTGTTCAGCGTGTCGAGGAAGTGGCTGATGGTTATTATGATCTGATCCTTATGGATATCATGATGCCTGTGATGGATGGACTTGAGGCGGCAAGAACCATAAGACACATGGACAGGCAGTATTGCAAAACTGTTCCGATAGTTGCCATGAGTGCGAATGCATTTGATGACGATGTGAAAAGATCCATGGCAAGCGGAATGAATGGGCATCTGTCAAAGCCAGTGAATATAGGCAAATTAGAGGAGATGCTGGCATCGCTGTGGAGTGGGAAACAATAATTATAGTTGTATGTAAGGGATTTCTGAGAAAACAGTTTTTTATATGTCAATAAGGGGGGATAATGATGATACAATGCTTACAGACTATGGCATGTGAGTACGCCATACTTGCCATAATGATCTATATAGGACTTCGATGTTTCTTTCAGAGGAATAACCAACTCATCAGGCGGTTTTCTCATTTTGTGGTTGGAATCATAATTTTCCAGATAATAAATATACCTGTGCGAATGATTGACGCGGGACTTGCACATATGTCGCAGATAACAGTGTTTGTTCTAAACAGTGCTTTTATGATAGCGGAGACGTTTGTCACCTATGAATGGTTTGTTTTTTTTGAACACGTACAGGACTCATTTCTCATCAAATCAAAGCTTGTGAGATTGTTCGGGATTGTTCCGCTTGTCCTTATAACAGTGCTCAGCATAGCATCGTGGTGGACGCACTGGCTGTTTTACGCAGACGATGCGGGAGTGTACCACAGGGGGACTTTGTTCGCGCTCCAGATAGTATTTCCATATACCTATGTAGTCGTCACGCTTGTAAGTGCGGTGGCATATTCAATAACGAGAAAGGAGAAGAGATCGGCGGTCATCATGACAATTGCCTTAATACCGGCTTTGATATGTTCTGTACTTCAAGTAATAGCTGGTGGCTCTTACATACTTGCAGGTCTTACCCTGTCGGCGATATTTGTGTACATGGAGCTGTGTATGGAGGATATCCGGAAAGTTGAGAAGCTTGCGATGCTGGAAAAGTCCAAGCGTGAGCTTGAGGAGGCGCTTGACATGGCAAATAAGGCGAACAGCGCCAAGACTGTGTTCCTGAATTCTATGTCGCACGATATAAGAACTCCTATGAATGCTATTATCGGATTTACAGACCTTCTCGGCGAAAATCTTGGGGACGAGAAAAAAGCAAGGGACTATATAGGTAAGATAAAGTCGTCCAGCGACTATCTGCTCTCACTTATCAACAACGTGCTTGAGATGGCACGTATAGAGAGCGGAAGGTCTGATCTAGATGAGAGGGATATATCTGTGGAGAAGAGTCTTGATGCGGTTTACTGGATTTTTGAGGCTCAGATGAAGGAGAAGCACATTGACTTCATATGGGATGTCAACGTCAAACACAACAATATCAAGTGTGATGTTGTCAAGTTGAAAGAGATCCTCATGAATATAATTAACAATGCGTATAAATATTCACTTCCGGGGGACAGTGTAGCAGTCAGGATAGAGGAGATCCCGTGTGACCGTGATGGATATGCGAGGATACAGACGACTGTTAAGGACACTGGAATAGGAATGTCGGAGGAGTTCCTTGAACACATATTTGAGGATTTTACAAGGGCACAGACCTCCACGGAGAGTGGCCAGTTTGGAACGGGGCTCGGCATGGCTATAGTGAAGAAGATAGTCGACCTCATGGGCGGAACCATAGATGTACAGAGCAAGCAGGGGGTAGGCACAACGTTCACGGTCACACTGGAACACAAGATTGCGGAAATTGCTGCAGAAAACAGAGAGGTGGTAAAATCTACAGAAGATTATTCTTTCAGAGGTAAGAGGATACTGCTGGTGGAGGACAATGACCTGAATGCAGAGATTGCCCAGACTATTCTAGCCGGGATGGGTATGACCGTGGATAGGGCATGCGATGGCATCCAATGTGTAGATGTTTTGAAAGGTTCTGAACCGGGATATTACGACATGGTTCTCATGGATATCCAGATGCCGAACATGGACGGCTATGAGGCAACAAGAATTATAAGGCAGTTTGAAGATAAGAGACTTTCAGAAATACCGATAATTGCTATGACAGCAAATGCATTTGCAGAGGACAGGAAACAGGCATTTGATGCAGGTATGAATGGGCATATAGCAAAGCCTATAAATGCAGAGGATCTTAAGACGACTCTGGCGGGCATATTATAAAGAATAATTTAATAAAAATTCCACATAATAACTCCAAAGCAATAATTTAACATGTGATGGAGGATTGATACGGAATATGAAGGCGACAGGTATTATTCGCAGAATTGATAATTTGGGACGCCTCGTGGTGCCAAAGGAGATAAGAAAGGTTCTAAGAATCAAGGAGGGCGATCCGTTAGAGATATTTATGGGAAACGATGGTGAGATCATGCTAAAAAAGTATTCTCCGATGGCGGATTTGGCGGTATTTGCGCAGCAGTATGTGGACGCGGTATCGCAGAGTCTGGGGCTTCCCGTTGTGATAACCGACAGGGATTCGGTCATTGCAGTAGCGGGAATTCCCAAGAAATATATGCTTGGAAAGGAGCTTCACCGAGAGCTAGAAGACGTCATAAGTGACAGGAAGATGATAGTGGCGAGAAAAGGAGAGCCGGGATTTGTCCGTATAACCGTAGACGGTATGGAGTGTGATGGGCAGGTCATACAGACCATAATAGCGGAGGGGGATGCAATAGGATCTGTCATAGTCATGGTGAGGGACAGTAGCCACAAAATAGGTGATATTGAGCAAAAAGCAGCGGCTATTGCAGCCTCTTTTTTGGGCAAACAGATGGAAGGTTAGAGCCATGGGTCATAAACTGGCAAAAAGTAAGTAAAATCAAGGGGTTTCAGCCTTGAAATCCCTTATTTTCCTTGACAAATATGGCCATTTTAGGTATAACTATACATGTTGAACTCATAAGATTGTACATTAGGGTTTAGATTGTGAATGTACGGCATATGGAGAGTTATTAAACATAATAAGGAGGAATTTTCTGATGAATAAGACAGAATTAGTAGCAGCAATCGCTGAGAAGACAAAATTATCAAAGAAGGACGCTGAGGCAGCATTAAAGGCATTCACAGATGTTGTAGCAGACGAGTTAAAGAAAGGTGAGAAGATTCAGTTAGTTGGATTTGGTACATTTGAGGTATCAGAGAGACCAGCTAGAGAGGGAAGAAACCCAAGAACTGGCGAGACAATGACAATCGCTGCTTCAAAGGCTCCTAAGTTCAAGGCTGGAAAGGCATTAAAGGATTCAATCAACTAATCTGAAGGTTTGAGATGAGACTTGATAAGTATCTTAAAGTATCCAGAATTATTAAGAGGAGAACTGTGGCCAACGAGGCATGTGATGCCGGGCGGGTTATGGTGAACGATAAGGTGGCAAAGGCCGGAACGGAGGTCAAGGTTGGGGATGTTATCGAGATAGCATTTGGCAATAAGACTGTGAAGGTCAGAGTTACCATGATCGCAGATTCCACCAAAAAGGAAGATGCAAAAGATATGTTTGAATATGTATAACATGTTTGAGTATGTGTAAAAATATGCCGGAATATACGAAAGTTATTCCGGTATATTTTTTTTATGCCCTCATATAGTTTATTAAGCATCTTAAAAAGGTTTCTAAGTATGGCGGAAGCAGCAAATAAGAACAAGCCACATAAGCTCATAATCGACAATAGAAACAGCATGTCCATGACCGGCGTGACAAAGGTCATATCTATAGATACTGATCTTGTGCTTCTGGTGACGGAGCAGGGGAAACTGAAGATAACGGGTAAGAATATGCAGGCAAGCACTCTGGACCTTGACAAGGGAATATTGGAACTCACAGGAAATTTCAACACGATGGTGTATTCCGGGGAAAAGGAGGGAGCTCTGTCTCTCAAGAGCCTGTTCAAATGATCAGTGAATTCGTGCGCATCCAGGCCGAAGGGTATGTGCTCTGTCTGATGGTGGGAGCAGCGATGGGGATCGTTGGAGTAGTGTTTGGAGGACTCAGAAAGCTTCTAAGGTCAGGCAAAATTGTGACCTGGTTCTGCGATCTTGCACTTTGGTTAGTATTAAGTGTTGCTATAATTGCGCTCAATTACATATGTTGTGGTGGAAGGATAAGGTTATATATTTTTTTAGGATTTTTTTCAGGTTTTTTAATTACTTTTTACACAATAAATTGGGTTGCGTCGAAAATGGCGGACTATATATTGTACAGAAAAAGCAAGGATTAGAATAATGTGAAAATGTGAGAGGTAAAAGTGCGTTGACATAATTAGTCTTAAATAGTAAAATTATGTCAATATGTTTGTTCGGATACGATTTTTTTGTATATTATTACAAGAAATAGCAAGAAATATCAGTAAATATGAGAATCCAACAGATTTAACGTAAAGATATCAATGAGTAAGAGGGGATTTCCTGATGAGCAAGAGAACTGGCAGAACGAGTTCAAAAAACAAAATATCCAGTAGAATAGGCGTGATAACTGTTATTTGCTGTCTGGCGCTGCTTGCTGGTGTGGTCATGTACAAGGCAAGGACTCTTGAAACACAGAAGAAGGAACTTCAGGTGCAGGCTGAGGAGCTTCAGGAACAGCTTGACGATGCCAAGCAGAAGCACAAGGAGCTTGAGGAGAAGGAAGAGTATATGAAGACTGATGAGTATGTCGAGGATGTGGCGAGATCACAGCTTGGGCTTGTTTACCCGGATGAGATAGTCATCAAGCCAAAGGAATAATTCATCAAAGGAATTACTTATCAATGGACTGATTTAAAAGAATAATTTTTAGAATAATATCACAATAAAGCGGATGCTGATCTCAGCATTCGCTATTTTTTTACATATGAGCCGTCTATACTGTTGTTCACTATCAACGTGAAACAGGAGGCTGTATATTATATGAGGGAAAGAATCAATTCGGGAATCAGGACGGGAGTTATGACGCTTCTGTGTATTGCTGGCGGAGCATTTGTGGTGTGCCGTATGGCTCCGTTTGCCGCTGCCATATATGCGGCATGTTGTCTGATGGGCGGCAGCTATCTGCTCCTGTATGTGTGTGCGGCAGGGGGGATTACCCTGGGAGCATTTGGACTTTTGGGTATGCCATATATTGAAAATGGAATCGTGGAACATTCTGGGGATGTAGCAGTGAATGTGTGTAGAAGGTATATGCTGCTTTTGGCATGTGTGCTATTTATAATGAAGATGTGTGATATAAGGAGAAAACGGGAAGGTCAGAGAGGCAGGTCGGCTGCTGATGGGAATGAGGGAGTGCTTCCAATCGCGCTTGCAGCATTGATAGTTGAAACTGTATTTTCGGATAGTGGATGGGCTGTGGGTGTCGGCAGGGGAATTGTCGCCGGAATCGTGTACGTGTGTGCATTTTACATATTAAAGCCGGGGATACTGGCGGTTACTAGCCGAGTTTCGGGAGGTGACTGGAAACGAGAGGCAGGGATTGCCGGATACGATACAAATCAATGTATCGTCAGCATCATGGCAATATGTGCCATTCTGCTGTGGCACATTCCTGATGATATAGTCGGTGGCATAGCTCCGTCACTTATGGCAGCCCTCTTGATGCTGTTGTATGTAGTGTACAGGTCGGGTGCTTCCTACGGCTGCGGGCTTGCCGCTGCGGCGGGAGGTATCCTTTCCGTAAAGACGGGTAATATGGGCTGGATCCCTTGGATGCTGCTGGTCACGGTGGTTATGCTCATAGGAAGAGCACTTTCAGGTCACAGAAGGATACCGGCATGTATATTTTATGTGCTTGGAGCGGTTCTTGCCGCCATTGCTGCGGGACCTGGTTTTATATGTAACGCTGAGATAGGACATACTATGGGGGAGGGGAGGCTGCTTCAGAGGTATGGGACATTTGACTGGACAACTCTTACCACATATGACATTATAGTGTGCTGTGTCAACCTAGGGCTTCCGGTGATGCTGTTTGTCGCCGTGCCCGGATCTCTTTTGGGAAAATCTGCTGATGATATAAGTCCGGCATGCCTTCAGGCGGCAGCGACGGAGATAAGCAGGATGACATCTTCTAAAATGGAAGATATGGCAAATACATTCAGGCGGCTTGATTACACATTTGCTGGAAGTGAGGATCCTGGGATAAGTCTGAGTCAGGTTGGAGAGCTTGTTGATGGATTCAGAAGGCAGATAGAGAGAATAGGAGAGGCACGGGAAGTATCCGACGAAAAGCTGCTTGGACAGATGCGCGAGTTGGGCATGGAAGATGTGAGGGTGACAGAACTCACGGATGACAGTGGGAGAAACCGCTTTTATGTGGTGGGAAGAACGACTGGTCAGGGTATGGTGCTTTCAAGGCAGGTAGCGGTGACCCTCAGCCGGTATTTTGGAAGGAATATAAGGGTAGGAATGAATTCCCCGAGTTTGTTCTTTGATGACTACAGGATGGCGGCATATGAGGAGAGTGCGGCATACAGGGGAATGTACCATGTGAGAAGGATAAGAAAATATGGTTCCCCGGTGTCCGGAGATAATTTCTCCGTCAAGGAATACGAGGATGGCAGGCTGGTGATGATGCTGTCAGATGGAATGGGCAGCGGAAGCCTGGCGTCCTGCGAGAGCTGTATGATGCTTGATACCATGGAGGAGATGCTTGAGGCGGGATTTCCTCCGGAATACAGCATTGCATTTGCCAACAGGTGCATGTCGAAGAAAAATCAGGGGCGCACATTTACCACGTTTGACATGGTGGTAATAGATATGTATGATGGTTCGATGACGAGTTTCAAACAGGGGGCATCTCTGACATACGTTGTTCATCCAGGCGAAAAAGGTAATTCGGTGGAGGTCATATCGAGCACAACGCTTCCAGTTGGGGTGCTTGACGAGGCGGACTGTGATATTGCGGATATTAATCTCTCTGCCGGTGATGCGGTTGTGATGGTGAGCGACGGAATCTCAGATATGGATACTGATGGAGTCATGAACCGCCTGCTCGGGAACATACACATTGGAGATAGCCGTAAGCTGGTGGATGAGATAGTGGGAAAAATGCTTGGACAGGAAGACATATCACCGAGGGATGATGTGACGGTGATGGCTGCGGTGATAGGAAGATCAGAAAAAAGTGGTGCGGCATAGCAGGAGATTTATGTTATAATGAGCATTGCGGCAGCTGCGCTTGCGCGAGCTGACATAATGCGAATGCCCACATTGAGCCGGCAGGCGATATGTTATAATGAGCATCGCGATAAGGATAAATGTATTTTTGCAGGATAGAAAGATGGCACGGGAGATAACATGGGAGATAGTATAAATACAGAAGATACACGGAAAAATGCAATTGATCCATTTGAGAGGCAGGTCCTTGGCTATATAAGGAAATACAATATGTTTGACAATGTGAAGCACTGCGTATGCGGTGTGTCCGGGGGGGCTGATTCGGTGAGCCTGATCACGGTGCTCGTGAGGCTTTGCGGATATCTTGGGATAGAACTGCATGTTGTCCATATAAACCATATGATACGCGGTGCTGCGGCCGACTCGGATCAGGAATACGTGGAAGAATTGTGCAGAAAATATGGTGTATCCTGCAATTCTTACAATATAGATGTGCAGACTATGGCATCTGACCGAGGATTCACAGTGGAGGAGGCAGGAAGGCTTGCCAGATATGATGCATTTGACACGGTGAGACGGCAGTATGAGGGCGAGGGCTGTGTGATAGCTGTGGCCCACAACAGAAACGATGTTGCAGAGACAGTCATATTCAATATGGCGAGGGGAACCGGAATGGGAGGAATAAAGGGAATCGCACCAGTGCGGGAGAACATTGTCAGACCTTTGCTTGGCTGTGACAGATCGGAGATAGAGGGTTATCTTGACAGGATGGGGATACCATATTGTACAGATGCCACGAATAATGAGGATGATTACACAAGAAATAAGATAAGACACAAGATCCTGCCGCTTATGGTGGAGATAAATGAACAGGCGGTGGAGCATATATGCGACATGGCGGAGCTGGCAGCGGATTACGAAAGGCTTGCGTCGGGCGTGGTGGAAGAGTTTCTGAAGAGTCAGGGAATAGACATTTCACAGGAAAATCGTGGATGGACTGGTACTGAGAGCAGATGCGGAGAGTACAGTGTTGACAGAGGCACGCTGTTTGCCCAGAATAAGCTGATCCGGGAACTGGCGATAAGACAACTGGTTGGGCTTGTGTGCGGAGGTCTAAAGGACATAGGAAGAAATCATGTCGCGGAAGTCATGAAGCTGTGTGATGCAGAGACGGGAGCGGGTATAGATCTGCCAGGGGGAGGCAGAGTGTATGTGCAGTATGACCGGATAATATTTTCCACAAAGACAGACAGTGATACAGAGAAAGAGCGGGGCTGTGATCCTGTCGATATAGATATGACCAGGGATGGTATATACGAAATGGGAAATGTGAGACTGACCGTGAGAATATACGACCGCCCGAAAATGCTTGACCTTTCAAAAAAAGAGTGTACGAAGTATCTTGATTATGATAGAATAATACAGTGTTTGCAATTGCGGACAATGAAAAACGGCGATTACATTGTAGTAAATTCCGCCGGTTCCAGAAAGAAACTGAATAGACTGTTCACCGATGCGAAGATTCCAGCGGATAGGAGAGGGGAGATACCCCTTGTGGCTGCGGGTTCGGAGATAGTCTGGGCTGTCGGACTCAGAATAGGTGAGAACTATAAAGTGACTGATAATACACGCAGGATATTGCATATGGAATTTGAGAATGCTGGGCAGAGATGAACGAAAGTATGGTCGTGGGAAATAGCATGCTGATGACCATTTATCATTTACACAGGAAAATGTTTTATAGGAGGAAACAGAGTTGAAAGAACAGATTGGTGTTATGCTGAGTAGCAGTGAAGTTGAGACACGTATCAGTGAGATGGCAGAAGCTATCGATAAGGCATATGAGGGCAAGACGATACATTTGATAGGAATACTCAAGGGAAGCGTTTTTTTTATGTGTGAGCTTGCGAAGAGAATGAAGAATCCAGTGACAATGGATTTTATGTCGGTAAGCAGCTATGGCGACGGAACAAAGTCATCAGGTATAGTTAAACTCAACAAGGATCTGGACGAGTCAATAGAGGGCAGAGATGTAATTATAGTTGAAGATATTCTCGATTCAGGAAGAACACTCTCATATCTTGTAAAGCTTCTGGGTGAGAGAAAGCCTGCAAGTTTGAATGTCATAACATTACTTGACAAGCCAGACAGAAGAGTTATCCCGGTTGAGCTTTATATGACAGGATTTGAGATTCCTGACAGATTTGTGGTCGGATATGGTCTTGACTGTGCCCAGAAATATAGAAATCTTCCATATATAGGAGTGATAGAGCAGTAAAAATTCCATGCTCACACAGTGAAATATGGGTTAATAAGGAGAATATATGAACAAGAGAAAATTCAGAAATGGAATGTTGATCTATCTGCTTATCCTTGTCGTGGCATTTATACTAATCAACAGATGGATGCAGAGCGATACGGATGTGACTACAACCTACAGTTATGTTGATCTGACGAACGATCTCGATGAGGGCAATGTATCAGAGCTTGTCATAAATCAGAACGCAGAGATACCTACGGCTGTTGTGCAGGTTGGGTTCACCAACGGCAAGACCATTGCGTTTTATGCGGCAGATGTAAATGAGATCATTGATATTTACAACAAATATCAGGAAAAGGTCGATGCTTATAACAGCTCAATAACTGATTCTGCAGATAAGAAGCCAATTGTAAAGTACAGTCTCAATGACGTGGAGAAGACCAGTATCTGGAGCGTTATCATACCATACGTGCTTGTCATGGTAGTGCTTATGCTTATAATGATGCTGTTCATGAGATCAGCCCAGGGCGGTGGTGGCGGCGGCCAGATGATGAACTTTGGCAAGAGCAGAGCCCGCAAGGCTGACGAGAGTGCCAAGAATGTCACATTTAAAGATGTGGCAGGACTTGAGGAGGAAAAAGAAGATCTTGAGGAGATAGTAACTTTCCTGAAGAATCCTCAGAAGTTTGTGAAAGTTGGTGCACGTATACCAAAGGGTGTTCTGCTGGTAGGCCCTCCGGGAACAGGTAAGACACTCATGGCAAAGGCCATTGCAGGTGAGGCTGGAGTGCCTTTCTTCAGCATATCCGGTTCAGATTTCGTTGAGATGTTTGTCGGTGTAGGTGCTTCAAGAGTGAGAGACCTCTTCGCAGAGGCCAAGAAGAATGCGCCGTGTATCGTATTTATAGATGAGATTGATGCGGTTGCAAGACAGAGAGGTTCAGGTCTTGGTGGCGGTCATGACGAGCGTGAGCAGACTCTCAACCAGCTGCTTGTCGAGATGGATGGTTTTGGTGTAAATGAGGGAATCATCGTTCTTGCAGCTACAAACAGAGTGGATATTCTGGACAAGGCTATCCTTCGTCCGGGACGTTTCGATAGAAAGATACCGGTCAACAGACCTGATGTAAAGGGCAGAGAGGAGATCCTCAGAGTCCACGTGAAGAATAAGCCTCTTGCCGAGGATGTAAATCTTCACGAGATAGCTAGAACCACAGCAGGATTTGCCGGTGCAGATCTGGAGAACCTGATGAACGAGTCGGCAATTGCTGCGGCAAAGGCCAACAGAGCTTACATCACCAAGGAAGACGTTGACAAGTCATTTATCAAGGTGGGAATCGGCGGGGAGAAGAAGAGCCGTCTGGTGCCTGAGAGCGAGAGAAGGATCACGGCGTACCATGAGTCGGGGCATGCGATCCTGTTCCATCTGCTCCCACATGTCGGACCTGTACATCTCGTGTCCATCATACCTACAGGTATGGGAGCCGGCGGATATACGATGCCGCTTCCTGAGAATGACAATGTGTTCATGACAAAGGGCAAGATGCTCGACGAGATCAGGGTGAGCCTTGGCGGAAGAATTGCAGAGGAGATGATCCTCGACGACATAACGACCGGGGCTTCACAGGATATCAAGGAGGCGAGCAAGTACGCCAGAGCCATGGTCACAAAGTACGGTATGTCCGACAAGCTTGGCCTTATAAACTATGAGAGCAACGATCAGGAGGAAGTATTTCTTGGAAGAGATCTTGGACACTCAAGAGTGTACAGTGAGGAAGTTGCAGCGGAGATAGACGAGGAAGTAAAGAGAATCGTGGATATGTGCTACAAGGAGGCAAAGGCTATCCTTGAGGAGAACATAGATATACTTCATAAGTGTGCAAGTATACTTCTTGAAAAGGAGAGAATTGCAAGACCTGAGTTTGAGGCATTGTTTGTTAAGGAACAGACAGATGCAGCTCAGAATGGTGAGACGACTGCTGATGCGTAGAAAGACAGCCGGGAGTCCGGTGAGATAAAGACAGAGTAGAGAGATTAAAGAAGCAAAAACACAAATAAAAACAGATGCCCGCATAGCTGCGGGCATTTGCTGTATGATGGGGAATTGATGATGAGACTTGAGTACGCGGTGCGATGAAAACTGTGTGCGGGGTGATGAAAGCTGTGCTTCAGTTTTATAAAATATACATTTGGAGGATGACGGGGATGAAGATCATAAAGAGAGGGATAAACGCGGTTATACCGTTTCTGCTGGCGAATGTGTATCTGCTGGCAAGGTACCCAAAGTGGCAGATTCCGCTTTTGCCACTGATAATAACGTTGCTGATCATATGGGATATGGTCATATTGGCGATGCCGTTGCTCAGTCTTAAAAATATACAGACAAGGGGAATAAAGAGATGCCAGAGAGGATGCGAGAATCTGTATTCTTTCCTGGTGGCGACAGTATTTTCGGTGGTGGTGCTGATACTTATGATAGTGGGCGTTGTCGATGTGTCAGGGTGGACATGGAAGAACTGGGTGCTGTACATACTGACAGCCGTGATTGTTCTGGCGATAACGTTCTGGTTTGGAATGATCAGAATATATGTATCATCAAAACAGCTTGGGATCAAATGGCGTGTTATCGGAATACTGTGCGGATGGATACCTGTGGTACATTTGATAGTCCTTGGCAAACTGATAAAGCTTGCATCTGACGAGGCGGTATTTGAGAATGAAAAGCTTATAATGGATAACAACAGGAAACAGAATCAGGTGTGCGCCACAAAATATCCAATTTTGATGGTACATGGAGTATTCTTCAGAGATTTCAGATATCTGAACTATTGGGGAAGGATACCTGCTGCTCTTGAGGCAAATGGCGCAAGGATATTCTATGGCAATCATCAGTCTGCGGCGTCAGTTGCGGATTCGGGGCATGAGATCGCGGATAGGATAAAGCAGATAATCCAGGAGACGGGATGCGGCAAGGTGAATATAATCGCACATTCCAAGGGAGGCCTCGACAGCAGATATGCCATATCTAAGCTTGGAATGGCGCCTTATGTGGCATCCCTCACAACTATAAACACTCCACACAGGGGATGTGAATTTGCGGACTATCTTCTGGGCAAGATACCAGAGAAACAGCAGCAGACCGTGGCAAATACCTACAATTCCGCGCTTAAGAAGCTGGGCGACACAAACCCTGACTTCATAGCGGCGGTGACAGACCTTACCGCGTCAGCGTGTGCAAAACTCAACAGAGAGCTCCCAGATCCGCCGGGAGTATATATACAGAGTACAGGCTCATGCATGAAAAAACCTTCCGGTGGACGATTCCCGCTCAATACCACAAATGCGTTTGTAAAGCATTTTGACGGTGAGAACGATGGACTTGTCGGATATGAGTCGTTTAAATGGGGCTCCAACTTCATTTACCTGAAGCCTCAGGGCAGTCGGGGAATATCCCACGGAGATGTCATAGATCTTAACAGGGAAAACATAGATACATTTGATGTGAGGGAATTCTATGTGAACCTGGTAAGTGACTTGAGGAGACGCGGATTTTAAGAAATATCAGTTATTTTGTCTAATGTGAACAATAAAAAATGAAATATAGGTAAAATTATGGAAATGCATTGTGATAATGCACAATGACATTTGCCAAATAAAAAAATGTTTGGGCAGACTTTTGACGGGATTTGTATATAATAATAATTGTAACCCCCAATACATTATATAGTTTTGGCTACACCCCATAAGTAACAAAATACCTTCTCCAAAAGAGACAGTCGTTCGGTGACTGTCTCTTTTATTATATATATATGCAGGTTTTGTTGTATTTGGGTAGTTAAGATATGTTTTATTTTGTTGCCTAATCTCTTGAAAAGTATTAATATAAAAAGAGTATGTGTATGTGCAAGGGAGATTTTATTGTATGGTGGAAAAGAAAACCAATGGGCAGAAGATACACGAGTATGTATATAATGTTAAGCCAGTATTAAATAAAGGTGGACTGTTTGCGGACGGAAGCAAGTACTATGTCAGCCCACAGGAGCCGGATGCGGATCAGGATGTGAAAGTCAGATTCAGAACCACAGCCGATAATGTGGATGAAGTATTTCTTATATATAATGAAGAAAAAGTACAGATGACAAAGGAGAACTCCAACAGGATATTTGATTTTTATACTGCGACTATACCCGGAGGTCTGCCATTCATAAGATATCATTTTGAAATACATTCAGGAAGAGTTACATGCTTCTATGACAAACTGGGACCTACGAAGCAGAATGACAGAGAGTACGACTTTGAGATATGTCCGGGATTCAAGGTACCGGAGTGGGCAAAGGGCGCGGTATTCTACCAGATATTTGTGGACAGGTTCTGCAACGGCGATTTGTCCAACGATGTGTTGGACAATGAGTATGCGTATATAGGTGCTGGTTCAGTACAGGTGAAGGATTGGAATCAGAGGCCGAGCACTATGGATGTGGGACGTTTCTATGGCGGGGATCTGCAGGGTGTCATGGATAAGCTTGATTATCTGCAGGATCTGGGCGTGGATGTAATATACTTGAACCCTATATTCGTATCACCGTCCAACCACAAGTATGATATACAGGATTACGACTACGTAGACCCTCACTATGGAAGAATAGTTGACGATGAGGGTGATTGCCTTCCGGGCGGATGCCTTGAGAACAAGCAGTCATCAAGATATATCAATAGAGTTACAAATAAAAAGAATCTTGAGGCCAGCAATAAGTTCTTTGCCGAGCTGGTTGAGGAGATACACAAGCGTGGCATGAAGGTCATCCTTGATGGAGTGTTCAACCATTGCGGTTCATTCAATAAATGGATGGACAGGGAGTGCATATATGAGAACCAGGAGGGCTATGAGAAGGGTGCATTTGTATCGAAGGACAGCCCTTACAACACCTTCTTCAAGTTCTACAATGACAATGCATGGCCATACAATACAACATATGATGGCTGGTGGGGCCATGACACCCTGCCAAAGCTCAACTACGAGGATTCGCCTAAACTTGTTGAGTACATCATGAAGATAGCGAAAAAATGGGTGTCACCTCCATATAATGCAGATGGATGGAGACTTGACGTGGCTGCGGATCTGGGACATTCCCCAGAGTACAACCACCAGTTCTGGCGCGAGTTCAGGAGAAATGTTAAAGAGGCAAATCCGAATGCGATAATTTTGGCTGAGCACTATGGTGATCCAAAGAGCTGGCTGAAGGGTGACCAGTGGGATACGGTCATGAACTATGATGCATTCATGGAACCTATCACATGGTTCCTCTGCGGTGTTGAAAAGCACAGCGACGAGTTCCGCGGAGATCTGCTTGGCAACTACGATGCATTTAAGGGTGCTATGAACTATCACATGTCCAGATTCCTTAGACCATCGATAGACGTGTCCATGAATGAGCTGTCCAACCACGACCATTCCAGATTCCTTACGAGAACCAACAGAAAGGTCGGACGACTTCACACCATGGGAGCGGATGCTGCTGATCAGGGCGTGGACAAGGGAATATTCAGACAGGCTGTTGTGTTCCAGATGACATGGCCGGGTGCACCTACCATATATTATGGGGATGAGGCTGGTGTGTGTGGCTGGACAGACCCTGATAATAGAAGAACCTACCCGTGGGGACACGAGGATCAGGAACTTATACAGTTCCACAAGGACATGATAAAGATACACAAGTCGTATGAGGCACTTAAGTCGGGTTCTGTATTATATCTCCACGGCGGACATAAGATGCTTTGCTATGGAAGATTTACGGACAACAAGCAGGTGGTTGTCATCATGAATACGAATTATGAGGATGTGGATCTGAAGCTTCATATCCGTCAGATAGGCGTGTATAATCACTCGATTCTCAGAAGAGTGATGCTGACAAATGAAGAAGGCTATACACTGGAAACTCAGGATTACATGGTGGAACATAACGTACTCACTATCAAGGCTCCGAAGATGAGTGCGATGGTGCTTGTAAGAGCATAAAAATCTAATAGAATATATAGTATATATTAAAAAAATCTCCGAAAAAGATTTGAATTTGCGACAAACAGCAGGTGTTTCTTTTTCGGGGATTTTTGTGTATAAACAGGCGATTGACAAATGCTTTTGTAAGCTTGAAGTATAAGAGACTTAAACCACAGGTTGAATGAAAAAATAGGGATATGTGTGTATAGTGATATAAAGTGTTCAATAGGATATGAAGTGGTAAAAGATGGGAATATGGTTTGGAACTACAGAAAGCAAGGGTCCATACGGATATGTGTGTACAGGCCTTTTATATTCGAAAGACGGAGATAATACGTTTGCACTGAATAAGCTGGTGCTGGTTATTGTTGATATGACGTTAAAGGAGTGTATAGAGAGGTCATTATACACTGACATGTATGAATATTCGCCAGATGAGATAATTGAAAAGGATGGGGCACACTATTGTAAATCCTTCATGGGCGATGATATCCCGATATTGAATTACGATAAGCTGAACATTCCGCAAAGGCTTGAGTGTAAAACCGGAATTCCGGTTGGAACAGGTAACAGGATTGCCAGAAGCGAAGTGGATGTATGGGGTGAGAAATACAGAGAGCTGTATGCTTTTCTGCTTGACTTTGATAAGGATACTATGACAGGCAAAGTTTTAGGCTTTGATGGACTAGGCAAGATATTTAGACAAAGGATGAATCCGACAGAAGGGACAGATTCCGATGACAGACTGATCCGTATTCGTGCCTCATATATAAATAGCTACCTGAATTTCAGCTATTATAAAGATGAAAACGGGGAAATTGTATGTGAATATACGCCGATATGGACACAATAGATAAAATAGTAGCATAAAGGGGAAAAAGTATAATGAGATTATTGCTTTTACTTAGGGGATCTGCCGGATGCGGCAAGTCCACGTGGATCGAGAAGAATAATTTAAAGCCTTATACGCTGTCGGCGGATGATATAAGACTTCTGTGCCAGAGCCCTGTGCTGCAGGTGGATGGCACACATGGGATAAGTCAGAAGAATGATGCTGCTGTGTGGAAGACCTTGTTCAGTCTTCTTGAGATCCGTATGCAGAAGGGCGAGTTCACGGTTATAGATGCCACGAACTCCAAGACATCTGAGATGAACAGATATAAGAGCATGTGTGAGACATATAGATACAGAATATACTGTGTTGATTTCACAGATATCCCGATAGAAGAGGTAAAGCGGAGAAATGCAGGCAGGGATGAGATAAAGAGAGTGTCAGATGATGTCATAGACAAGATGTACTCCCGGTTTAAGACACAGAAGATACCTGCGGGCATCAAGGTCATTAAGCCGGATGAGCTTGACATCATCTGGATGAAGCTCAGAGATTTCTCAGAGTATAAGAGAATCCACCACATAGGTGACGTGCACGGCTGCTACACGGCGCTTATGAAGTATCTGGATGAGAATGGCGGAATAAAGGATGATGAGTTCTACATATTTGTCGGTGATTACATAGACAGAGGTGTGGAGAATGCGGAGGTCGTGAACTTCCTCATCTCCATAAAGGACAGGAAGAACGTTCTCATGCTCGAGGGCAATCATGACAAGTGGCTTTGGCTTTGGGCAAATGAGTGCACAGGCAGGTCAAGGGAGTTTGAGCTTGTCACAAGACCAATCCTCGAGAACGCGAATGTGAACAAGAAGGATGTGAGACAGTTATACAGAAAGCTGGGACAGTGTGCTTACTACAGCTATGATGGCAATATATATCTTGTTACGCATGCGGGACTCAGCGTGGTTCCCGACAATCTCACATTTGTGGCAACTGATCAGATGATACACGGTGTCGGAGATTACAACGACTTCGAGAAGATAGCTCAGACATTCTACGAGAAGATGCCGGCGAATTACTATCAGATCCATGGACACAGGAACACCAAGCAGCTCCCGGTCAGGGTGAACGACAGAGTGTTCAACCTTGAGGGAAGAGTCGAGTATGGCGGAGATCTCAGATGTGTTCAGGTGGATGCTGATGGAATCCATGAGGTGGAGATCCACAATGATGTGTTCAAGGCACCTGAAATACAGGAGGAGCAGACCGTTACCACAAGCTCTGTTGCAGATGTGATCATTTCCTTGCGGGGGAACAGGTACATACAGGAGAAGACATTTGGCAATATTTCGTCATTCAACTTCACGAGCAAGGCATTCAATGACAGGGTGTGGGATGAGCAGACCACAAAAGCAAGGGGGTTGTACATCGATACTTTCAAGGGAAGAGTCGTAGCTAGGGCGTATGACAAGTTCTTTAATATCAATGAGCGCCCTGAGACAAAGTTTGATATGCTGCAGAATAAGCTGCAGTTTCCGGTGACCGCCTATGTCAAGGAGAACGGTTTCCTGGGACTCGTGAGCTACGATGAGTACAACGACGATCTGTTGATAGCGAGCAAATCCACCATAGAGGGACCATTCGCCGGCTGGCTGAAGGATATGATATATGAGAAGGTGACACCGGAGAATATAGAGAATATGAAGCGGTTTGCGAAGGACAACAATGTGACATTTGTATTTGAGTGTGTTGATATGAAGCATGATCCACACATCATAGAGTACCCGGAGAGCAATCTGTATCTGCTTGATATAGTTTACAACCAGATAAACTATGCAAAGTACGATTACGATGCAATGTGCGATACAGCCCACCGGTTCGGCCTGACGCCAAAGGAGAAGGCTTGTGAGCTTGCAACCTGGCAGGAGTTCTATGACTGGTACTATGATATCCTTGAGGATGATTACGAGTATAACGGCAGAGTCATAGAGGGATTCGTCATCGAGGACAGCACCGGATATATGACAAAGCTCAAGCTTGCATATTATAATTTCTGGAAGTTTATGAGGACAATATCCCATGAGGCGATCAGAAACGGATATATCAAGAGGACTTCAGCACTCACAACCCCTCTTGCAAATGAGTACTATGCGTGGGTGAGAAAACTTCACGATACAGAGGATCCTGCAAATGTTCCGAGGGATATATGTACGCTTAGAAGATGGTTTTATAATGACAAGAAGCAGGCGGAAGGCGATAGCCTGATATAGGTGATATTGTATGATATTTTATACGTCCGATCTTCATTTTGGACATGCAAATGCTATAAAATTTGATGAGAGACCATTTACAGATGTGGATGATATGGCTGAAGGAATGATACATAACTGGAACAGCAGGGTAGGAAAGAATGATACAGTGTATATTCTCGGGGATTTCTGCTTTAAATTGAAAGATCCGGAGCCGATCCTTGCAAGACTTAAAGGACGCAAACACCTCATTATTGGCAATCATGATCAGGTAATAATGGGAAGTGAGAAGCTACAGTCCTATTTCGACGATATACAGAAGATGGATTACATTAGTGACAGAGGTAAGCTGATAATTATGTGCCACTTCCCGATAGCAGAGTGGAACAAGAAGAAAAGCGGGGCATACCATTTCTATGGACATATCCACAAGAGCAGTCCTGAAGTGTACAGCTTCATGACCAGTCAGGGACGTGCTTACAATGTAGGCTGCATGATCAACAACTACATGCCGTGCACCGCTGACGAGATCATCCGAAATAACGAAATATATCAAGCCAGATTACAGTCAGGATAATCTGTGGATAATTGATGCTATGTAGAAAGATGTCAGCAATCAGTAAATCAGATTTTCAAAGGTTGCCATTCCTAATTATGAAAATAATAAATGACATATAGTGCAATTTAATGCTATAACAAACCAGCCCATAGGTGTTAACGAAAAAGTAGATTACCTCCGGGAAAGCATAATAAAAAGCCTGCACGGTGGTGTTAAAAATCGGTAGCGCAGACCTTCCTACCTTGGTATTTTCTTGCCAAGTCGCAGACCTCAACGTCCTTATCGAGGTCGGAGACGCATGCAGATAGAAAATGCCAAGGCAGGAAGAAGTCAAGCGTGATTTTCAACACCACCGTGCAGGCTTGTTGTGCTTTCCTGGATGGGCACAGTCTCCCGTCCCCACCTATTGTGGTCCATCCACCATCAACTCCTCGGCGGCAGCGTAATGTAGTTTCTGTCAGATGGTTGGAACAGCTTTGGCCTGAAGTCCTCCTTGGTGAGTTCGAATATGGAGTGGGACACCAGGAAGTAGTAAGCTTCCACAGCTTGATCCACATTGATGTTCGTGATCTCCGGGCTGTTAAGGTAACCCTTGATGGCTACGGTGAGTCCCATGACAAGATACTTACATATAATGAGAGGAGACAGCATAGGGTTGGCCGGAATCTGATCGGTGTCGAATATCTTCAGGTGTTCATTGAAGAAGCTAGTGAACTGCTCGATCATGACCTGCTCAAAGCTGTTCTGCCCAGTTGTCTCGAAAAGCTTTCTGTAAAGCTTTGCTTCATTGATAATGTGAGTGAAAAGATACTTGATAGCCTCAAGGATCATGTTGTGTTCCAAAAGAACTTCAAGCTCCTTTGTCACCTCATTGTAAAGCATATAGTCCATCAGTTCGTATTTGTCTTTGAAATATCTATAGAAGATAGGTCTTGATATACCCACATCCTCAGCAATCATAGTAACTGTAATTTTCTCGAAAGAATACTCATTTACAAGCTTTTTAAAGCTTCTGATAATTTTGTCTTCTGTCTTTTCTTCGCTTAGATTTGGCACTTCCCAAACCTCCTTTTTAGTCTATATATGGACAGTTCCAAGTGAATCTGTTTATCAGATGTATGACTAAATGTTCCAATTTTGAATATGTGTTCATACGTTTGTTACAGATTACCATATTTGTAACAAAATGTAAACGTTTTCGTATTTTGAGTAGTTTATTAAAAAAAAATCAGGTTGTATAATCCACCACAGAATAGAAAAAGGAGATGTTATGGCTATGTTAAAACTAGGAGAAAAGATAGTAAGTGCGAGAGTCGTGATACTGATCCTCGGCTTCATTCTTCTCATACCAGCGGCATACGGGTATATCAAGACCAAGGTAAACTACGATATTCTGTCATATCTTCCTAAGGATATCGAGACAATGGTAGGTCAGGATATACTGGTTGACCAGTTTGGTACAGGAGCCTTTTCACTGTACGTTGTGGAGGGTATGGAGGATAAAGAAGTATCCGCACTGAAATCAAAGATTGAAAATGTAGACCATGTGTCAAAGGTTATCTGGTACGACAGCTTTGCTGATCTGTCGGTTCCTAAGGATATGCTTCCTGAAAAACTGTATAACGCATTTAACAATGACGACAAGGATGCCACCATGATGGCGATCATATTTGATGATACAACTTCTGCTGATAGCACTATGGATGCTATTGAGGAGATACGAAAGATATCGGATAAGCAGTGCTTTCTTTCTGGTATGTCAGCGGTTGTTGTAGATACAAAGAAGCTGTCTGAGAAGGAAACCCCAATATATGTTCTGATAGCGGTGATCCTCAGCAGTATAATCCTTGCGATCACCATGGATTCGATCATGATACCGGTACTGTTTCTGGCAAGTATAGGTATGGCGATTGCATACAACCTGGGTTCAAATATATTTATGGGTCAGGTGTCCTACATAACAAAGGCGCTGGCTGCGGTACTTCAGCTCGGTGTAACAATGGATTACTCGATCTTCCTGTGGCACAGCTACAAGGCACAGCAGAAGGAGTATACGGATAAGAAAGAAGCTATGGCGCATGCGATCGCCGAGACTATATCATCTGTTGTGGGAAGCTCCATAACAACTGTTGCTGGATTTGTGGCACTTTGTTTCATGAGTTTTACACTCGGACTTGATCTTGGTATCGTGATGGCAAAGGGTGTTGTTTTCGGAGTTATCGCCTGTGTAACTATACTTCCATCACTCATCCTTGTGTTTGATAAGGCCATAGAAAAGACAACACATAAGGTAATACTTCCTGAGTTTAAGGGAGTAGGAAAATTCATAGCTAAGCACTACAGGATATTCCTGGTATTGTTCGTGATCATCCTGATCCCGGCAATATATGGATACAATCATACAAAGGTTTATTACAAGCTGGATTCATCACTCCCGGATAGTCTGGAGAGTGTGCAGGCCAATAAAGAGCTGGCTGAGGCTTTCAATATGAATTCAACACATATGATACTTGTCACAAATGATCAGAGTGATAAGGACACACGAAATATGATGTCGGATATTGAGAATATAGATGGTGTAAAGTTCTGTCTTGGACTTGACAGCATCATCGGTTCAGGAATTCCATCGAACTTCATCCCTTCGGAGGTGACAGAGGCACTTAAGAGTGATGAGTGGCAGTTGATACTTGTTGGTTCTGAGTATGAGGTTGCATCGGATGAGGTCAACAACCAGTGTACTGAGATAGGGAAGACTATAGATTCATACAACGAGAAGAACATGCTTGTCGGTGAGGCTCCTTGTACAAAGGACCTTATCAAAATAACAGATAAGGATTTCGCCTCAGTAAGTACAGTTTCAATCGGAGCAATATTTATCATCATCCTCTGTGTATTCGGTTCATTATCACTTCCAATAGTACTTGTTGCCGTCATAGAGTTTGCGATATTTATCAACATGGGTATTCCTTGCTTTACAGGAACTGAGCTGCCTTTCATAGCATCAATAGTAATCGGAACCATACAGCTGGGCGCTACGGTCGATTACGCAATACTGATGACTACCAAGTACAAGAGAAACAGACTTGGCGGATACAGAAAGTTTGATGCGGTTGCAGCTGCATGCCAGGAGTCGGTACAGTCAATAGTTGTCAGTGCGCTTTCGTTCTTCGCTGCAACATTTGGCGTAGGTCTTTACTCAGACATAGACATGATCAGTGCACTGTGTACGCTTATGGCACGAGGTGCACTCATAAGTATGTGTGCTGTTATCCTGATGCTTCCATCAGCACTGATGCTCTTCGATAAGATCATCATGTTCAGATACAGAAAGAACCTGATCGATGGACCATCTGCTGATGCCGGCAAGGACACAGTTCAGGCATAAGCTGGTTAATATAGAAACAACGTAGTACGCAGAATCCGCTACATGGATTCTCACATATATTATGGAAAGAGGTAATAACATGATCAAGTGGAAGAAATATATGTGTGTTGCGCTGTCAGCAGCAATGATGGCAACACTTACGACCGGATGTGGAGATACATCAAATGACAGTACAACTTCAGACAAGGCAGAGGCTACAACAGAGAGCGATTCAGATACACTTCAGGATGCCCTTGCAGCTGAGATATCAGCAGACGATTCAGATGACGCTGACAAGGAGGAGACAGTGTACGTCCTCGCAGATGCAGATGGTACAGCAAATGATGTCACGGTATCCACATGGCTGAAGAACGCCGATGGCTCAGAGGGGCTTAACGACAAGACCAATCTTTCAGATATTGAGAATGTGAAGGGTTATGAGGGCTATAAAGATAATGGTGATGGAACTATTACCTGGGCGGCAAATGGATCAGACATCTATTATCAGGGAAAGTCAAGTGAGAAGCTTCCTGTTGATGTGAAGATCACATATAAACTTGACGGCGAGGAGATAGAGCCTTCAGAGCTGGCTGGCAAGAGCGGTAAGGTAACGATCAGATTTGATTATACAAACAATACCAAGCAGACTGTAAAGGCTGGTAGTAAGAACAGCGAAGTCATATCACCATTTGTAATGCTTTCAGGAATGATCCTTCCGGTAGACAAATTCTCAAATGTACAGGTTGAGAACGGAAAGGTCATCTCAGAGGGAAGCAACCAGATCGTAGTCGGATATGCGGTGCCTGGATTTAAGCAGTGCCTGCAGAAAGGAATAGATGACAGCAAGATACAGACAGCTATAGACAATATAGATGTTCCTGACTACGTTGAGGTTTCCGCAGATGTAACAGACTTTGAGCTTGCCATGACAATGACAGTTGCAGCAAGCGACCTGCTTGACTCAGATGCAGAGGATGCAATAGATGAGGTAAAAGATAAGGCTGATATCAGCGATCTCTCATCCAGTGCAGATAAGCTCGGAAGCTCAGCAGATCAGCTTGAGGAAGGCTCAGGAAAGATCACAAACGGACTTGAGACACTCAAGGATGGAACATATTCACTCAAGAATGGTGCGGAGACACTGGCAAATGGTGCTGCTTCACTCAAGGATTACACAAGCCAGCTCGCAGATGGAACCTCAAAGATATCGTCGGCCATGGATTCATTGGATGCAGGTATCACTTCTATAAAGACAGGTTCAGCAGCATTGAACGATGGCGCGAAGACACTTGCAAGTGGAGCAAAGACACTGGATACGAGCATTGGTACACTCCAGACAGGTGCAGATACACTTAACTCAGGAGTTAAGGAACTTCAGGCTGGATTTGCCGGAGATTCCAACAGTGTAGGTCTGTCAAAGGGCGCAAGTTCACTCGCATCTGGAGTAAAGACAGCATACGATGGATCACAGGCTCTTGCAAAGGGTGCATCTGATATTAAGACAGGTGTTGATACTCTGATAACAATGATGAAAGGAATGCCGACACAGGTCGTAACTCAGGCAGAAGCAAATGTATATAGCCAGCTTAGCGGAAATATAACAAGTGAGGCAGGAATAGATGCAGCAATGGCACAGATAGAGCAGGCACTTCCTATGGGCCAGGCGGCATATGATGCATATGTTCAGCAGGAAGGCGCATACGCGCAGCTGATAGAGCAGTACAATGGACTTGCACAGGCAAAGGGTGCTCTCAATGCCATAGATCAGATAGGGGAATCTCTCACAGCTACAATCACAGATGAAAAGACAGCGGCCCAAATAAAGTCATTGCAGGATGGAGCGGCAACACTTGACACCAAGATGGGTGAACTTTCGGCAGGACTTAAGTCTGCAAATGACGGTGCAGCAACACTTTCAACAGGCGTTGACAAGGCTTACACAGGAGTGAAGGCTTTGGCAAGTGGAACTGGTGATCTTGCTGCCGGAGCAAAGGCCTTGAAGAATGGTTCAAAGAGCCTGAGCGATGGAGCGGCATCATTATCGAAAAATATGAACACTCTCTATCAGGGAAGCTTGACACTTGCGACAGGCAGTGGTGAACTTAAGACTGCTGCGAGCACACTTGATACGAGCGCAGGGCAGATTGCTGATGGTGCAAAGTCACTCAGTGAAGGTGCAGACCAGCTCAACTCAGGTTCAAAGACACTCGACAGTGGAGCAGATAAGCTTGTATCCGGATCAAAGACGCTCAGCGATGGCATGAAGCAGTTCAACGAGGACGGTATCAAGAAGATCACAAAGCTGTTTGCAGGGAACTATCAGGAAGATATAGACTACATCGAGGCACTGTTCTCAGATGATGCAAAATACACGAGCTTTGGTGGTGCTATAGATGGAACAAAGAGCACTGTAAAGTTTATATATGAGACCGCAGCGATCAAGGCAGATGATAAATAATCTTCGTGTTGACTTTAATGTGACCGTAGGTTATAGTATAAGCGTCCATGAGGGCAATGGTAACATTTACTATATTTTAGGAGGAATTTGAACATGTTTGATAAGGTTAAGGCAATATTCGAGGAGCAGTTAGGAGTTTCACAGGACGAGATGAAGCTTGAGACAAACTTCAAGGATGATCTTGGTGTAGATTCACTTGATCTGTATGAGATCGTTATGAAGCTTGAGGACGAGTTCGATGTTGAGATCCCTGCTGAGGAGCTCGATGATGTAGCTACATTTGAGGATGTACTTAACTACCTTAAGAGCAAGGGTGTTGAGGAGTAATCAGTAGATAATAGTACGACTAAGACATTTTGAGTAGTTCTCATTCGGAGATATTGCTAACTGAACAGATTGGACTGTTTTGAATACATTGTTATTCAAAGTTGTCATGTATCGGACATGACATAACTTTGGTAGCCAGCCAGGACGCCTGTCCTGACTGACCATCCAAGGCTATGGGATGATTTAAGGATAATATTTCACTATTGTTAATATAGCAGGTGTGTACAGCGATGCACATGTGCTTTTTTTATGCCCATTTATTTACCATAATGGCAAAGGGGACAGGTACCTCCGTCCATCGGTTCGTGGGATGCTATCAAAATGTATCGGCAAAGGGGACAGGTACCTCCGTCCCCCGGTTCGTGAGATGCTAAACCGTAAGGCAGGAATCAGCGGATAACCCTGGCGTCCTGCCGGGATATCTCCGCTTGCGATTTGCCGGACCCTGTTCTATAATAGGGGATGGCTGACATGTATTAAGAATATGTCAGGACAAAAAGACTGGTGCAATTCAGTACAGGCAGATCACAATGATGTACGAATGTAAAACAATTACAAAATATAATAAAGGCGGTAAAAAGAATGGGTAAGACAGCAGTTATATTCCCAGGCCAGGGCGCACAGTATGTGGGCATGGCAAAGGATTTTTATGACAACTTTGAGGACAGCAAGAAGGTATTTGACGAGGCGGATGAGGTTCTGGATATAGAGCTCAAGAAGATATGTTTCGAGGAGAATGACGACATCAACAAGACAGAGTACACACAGCCGGCTATGGTTGCAGCGGAGGTTGCCATATATGAGCACCTGAAGAACGCAGGCCTCAAGGCTGATGTATTTGCAGGCCTCTCACTCGGAGAGTACAGTGCGCTTGTTGCAGCAGGAGCGATGACTCTCGCTGACGGAATCAAGACAGTTAGAAGAAGAGGTATCCTCATGCAGAACGAAGTACCTCTTGGAATGGGTGGAATGGCAGCAGTCATAGCTATGGACGCTGACAAGATCGCTGAGATATGTGAGAACACACCTGGCAAGGTACAGATAGCAAACTACAACTGTCCTGGACAGATAGTTATCTCAGGTGAGGCAGAGGCTGTTAAGGCTGCATCAGCAGCACTTGCTGAGGCTGGAGCCAAGAGAGTTATCCCACTCAACGTAAGCGGTCCATTCCATTCACAGATGCTCGTCCCAGCAGGAGAGAAGCTCTATGATTTCCTTCAGGGTATAGATGTGGCAGAGGACTTTGCTCCTTATTACTGCAATGCGGACGCAGAGAAGATCACAGATGCATCTAAGGTGAAGGAACTGCTCAAGAGACAGGTGTACTCATCAGTAAGATGGCAGCAGACAATAGAGAACATGATAGCTGACGGCGTTGACACATTTATCGAGGTTGGTCCGGGCAAGACTCTCACAGGCTTCATGAAGAAGATCAACAGAGAGGTAAAGAGTATAAATATTGCAACTGTAGACGATTTAGCGAAATTGGAGGAACTGAATGCTTAAGGATAAGGTAGCAGTGGTAACAGGTGCCGGAAGAGGTATCGGACGTGAGATAGCAAAGACATTTGCCGGATATGGCGCAAAGGTAGTAGTAAACTTCAACGGCTCAGAGGAGCGTGCAAACAGCCTGGTTGAGGAGATCAAGGCAGCAGGCGGAGAGGCAGTGGCTTTCAAGGCGAATGTGGCAGATTTTGCTGAGGCAGAGGCTCTCATGAAGTTTGCAGTCGCTACATATGGGAGAATAGACATTCTCGTGAACAATGCGGGAATCACAAGAGACAACCTTGTGCTTGGCATGAAGGAGTCTGATTTCGATGATGTTATAAATATCAACCTCAAGGGTACATTCAACTGTATCAAGCATGTGTACAGAACCATGATGAAGCAGAAGTATGGACGTATCATCAACATGTCATCAGTAGTCGGCGTTGAGGGAAATGCCGGTCAGGTGAATTATGCAGCGTCAAAGGCAGGCGTGATCGGCATCACCAAGTCTATAGCAAAGGAGCTTGGAAGCCGTGGAATCACAGCAAATGCCATAGCACCAGGATTTATCAAGACAGACATGACAGATGCACTCTCAGACAAGGCAAAGGAGGCTATGCTTGACCATATCACAGTCAAGAGACTCGGTGAGGTTTCAGATATCGCTGAGACAGCGGCATTTTTGGCTTCAGACAAGGCATCATACATAACAGGCCAGATCATAAAGGTCGATGGCGGCATGAGTCTGTAACAGAATGAGATAAAATGATAGCGTAAGTACACGTTGCTTCTATGCAATGTGGCAGAAAATTGCAAGACACAAAGCATATAGATTAACGATATACTAATAAAGCAGGGTAGCATCAAAGTAGATGATACCCTGCTATTTTTTCAATCTCGAATATTCATTTGCAATTCTAAGCAGTAAATTATTTTGAAATGAGTAGAGTCATATTTACAGACGGATCGATAGAGTTGTTCTCCCAATTGCTGATAGTCTAGAAAGTAACAGATAACTCTTTGGCAAGATCTTCATATGGCTGGGTTGTCTGGGAAAATGTTGATTGTTCAACATAAAATTTCTGGACATATCCGAGCGTGTCAGATGGGTGCTCCAAGAAGAAATTAATGGTGAAAAAGATAGAAAAATATTGAGTTCCTAAAAATGTAAAAGTAAAATAGATACTATAAGAAAATATGGGAGGATCAAGGAATGAATGATGAAACTAACAGAGGACTGAATAAATATACGTGGGAAAAAAATAGCGAAGGACAACTGACGAAAAGAGCTAAGAGAGTCTGGGATGATATTATAAAAGATTTTTTGATTAATGAAGAGTTTGATGAAAGCTCATTTGAATATGTATTGAAGAAACTGGGGGGCAAAAATCATGATAAGGCTCTGGCGGAGCTTCGTGGGATGTTGAATGAGTATGGTATAGAGTGTCCAGATCATGCAGATAAAGAAGATTACCAAAGAATCGTGGCACGTGAAGTATATAGTAAAAGATATGACAGGATCATGGATTCTCTGTTCGATCATTTCGATGAGTATCCTACACCTACAGAATATGTTGAAAGGATCGTCAACAGACAGCTGAGAGAAGAAGATAAGAAATGGCTGAATGATCCTTTAAGACTTAGGATTTTGAAGCAGTTTATAAAGTATGGGGATTATCTTACATTGGCTGGATATGGGGCGAGTTCAGCTGTGATCAGAAAATATGTGGCTGAAACCAAGTTGAAAGATTATAATATGACACAACTTAAGAAGAAGAGAGATCTGGTATGTGACAATTTGGATGATGGTATTTTTGATTACTGTAAAAATAAGGAAAAAAATGTAAAGTATGAGTCCAATCAGGAAATGTATGAAAACAGGATGAATCTGATATCTTATTTGGAAGATAAGATAGAAAATGTTCCTGAAAATGGCATAGATACACTCCTTAACAAGAAGGCGTGGAAAGCCTGGGTAAAAAAGACAAAGTTTGACAGTGAAATATCTGAGGATATATTGGCTAAAATAGAGGAATACAACAAATTATGTAACAGGAGCAGAGAAAGAGAAAAAGAAGTCAGGAAAGGCATAAGACTTGTGACTCTTGTGGAAGATCTTGTAAATGGAGGTTTTAGGACAGGCGGATCAACAAAACAGGCAATATACTTGTTTGCTATGGTTTATGGGATGTCATATAAGCCAGATAACAATGACAAGCAGTGGGATGATGTGGAGATTAGATTGTTCCGAGAGTACTATGTGAATAACCTTATAAGATTTATCACTACAATGGGTTCCGGCGAAAATGGGATATCAGGAACATATGAGAGAGAGCCGGCCGGCAGAGGTATTAACTACAAAAATTACGCAGAGGTGATATACCTGTACTGTATATATAATGAGGGGGAGCCATTATATAAAATTGCTAGATCTGTGTCTATGATAAAAAAAGTACAGGAGCTATATGCTGCCAGAAGTATATCCAGGGAGCAGAGGCTTATAGACAGACAAACTCAAGTATATATAGATGGATTGTCATCTCATATAAATGATAGAGAGGATAAATTTGTTGACTGGGTAGTGGATACATTTGACTGTAATGTAGATGTTAACACATATGAAGATATTATGAATCAGATCGATACATACTATGCGCTGTATCATGGGCTTGAGGATGGCGTAAATGGTGAGCTGGAGCCATATATCAAGATGACTATGGTATCGCTTTCAGCAAGTATTCTCAGATATGTAAAAGCTAAGGAGAGAAAAGACCTTATAGATCAAAAAACGGGTTTGTTGTTGCCTGGGGATAACGGCGATCCATCGGTGATCAGCAAAGTAAAAAATGCGATATCCGCTACGAAAAATAATACAAAGATCAATCCGTTGACTGTGAATCAGATGCAGTTTAGTGCGTTCTATAACTATAAAAAGCTGATGGAACAGCTGAGCAATTTATATGGTGGTATGAAAATGAGCCAGATAAGAATAACGGAGCCATTTGCAATGGACATGTTTGACAAGTACAGACCAATGATGATAGAGAAGAAACTCAATAGAGTGCAGAAGGAAACAAATCAGGCTATCACAAAGGAATTAGTAGAGAGGATAAATGACAGGGCTGATAAATTCAGACACATGCTGCTGGCTTTTAATAATTTCTGGATCGACAGGTTTTCAAATGGTGATGTGGATCTGACCGATGCGGCTGCAGTGACAAGGACAAGTATTATATTGGTGTATTACTATTACTATTTGAAAGTTAAGTATTATGAAGAACAGATATTTTCATTTGAGAGCATATTCAATGAGTTTAAAATGGGAGTAGATGCATATCTCACTGATTCTGGATATCAGGAATTTGATGGAAGTAATATTTTTGATGTGATGATCGCGTTTTGTTGTTACTCGGAGATAAATGAAACGGTTTTGGTGTATAAGGAGTTTATTGAATAGCCATGTGTGCCGTGTGGCATCAGTTCCTGATAGGGGCAGTTTAAATGGACTGATGTTCAGAGATGGAGGGTATAAAATGTACGAAAGAGTTAGTTTAAAGGAGAAAACGGAAGTAGATCTGTGGGGCGTGGATAGAAAGCGAAGATTTACTATTAAAAAATTTTGTGCATGGGGAGGCTCCGTTGCTGTTTATGATGCAATGTGCGATGGGGTATCAGGAATATTGAAGGAGTTTTACCCTAAGAATTATTTGACCAGAGGGGAAAATGGAGGCCTTGAGTTACAAAGACCTGACGAAAATATTCTGAAAGAATATGAAAAAGCAAAAATGGAATATTTGGCTCCTTACAAGCTGGTTCAAGAAGCGAAGCAGATCAACCCAAATCTGGAGTCGTTTATACCCTATACAGAGATATATAGCGGGTGTGACTTAGATGGGGATCCATCGATCACTACTTATATATGGACTCCAGAATCGAAGGTGCAGGAATATTTGGAATGGTATAAAGACGTATTAAAGGATGTAGAATCACAGACGGATGAAAAATTATATAATGTATTAGCGGCTATGCTCGCATTGACACAGTGTATAGGTGAGCTTCACAATAGTGGTTTACTCCACTGTGATATCAAACCGTCTAATTTTGGAATAAATAAAAATGGAAGTAAATTGAACTTTCACAGTGTATCCTTATATGACATTGACTCGGTGAAACGTATTGACGATAAAAGGAATGAGTTTGTTTATACGGAAGGTTATGGTGCCCCTGAAAGAAATAACAGTATAAAATCAGATATATACTCAATAGGTGCGACTATTTTTAATTCGTTTATGGTCTTTGATGGTGGCGACAATGAAATGTATGCGGACGATAGTTATATAAATATACCAGTATTGGTAAAAAATTCAAAGCTTATAGGTTTGTCGATCGTCGGAGAGGATCCTGTATTTGCTGATCTGCTAGTATATATCTTACAGAAATGTCTGGGAGATATAATGGGACGTTATACCTGCTGTTCCGATTTGGAAGATGATCTTCAGAGCCTGATAGAGCGTTATGCATTTGTGAAAAATGGCGGAACCGATAATCTGAGGACTGTGGCTGATATAGAGAAAAAAGCGTATACGGCTATTCAGTATATGTTTTATAAGTATCCACTATATAGTTTTTGCAAAACAGATGATGGACGGCTTAATATATTAGTTTTGGGATTTGGAACAAATGCTCAAAAGTTTCTCTCGCTTTGCCTTCAGATGGGGCAGATGTGTGATAAGTTACCACGTGTTATAGTTGCGGGCGCATCTGAAACTGATAAAAAATTTTACTTGAAGAAAAATCCTGAAATTGAGAATTTTTTTACCGTATCTGACAATTCAAAATCCGTAGCTGATAACATAAATAATATAGATGAAAGCTATGGCCTGATAGAGTTTGTGAACGCAGGACTATTATCCCAGACTGGAAGACGTGAAAAAGAGCAACGGATATCAAGATATATTTCAAATCAGAGTAGATTGTGTGATATCTCATATGTATTTATAGATATAGATAACGACCAGGTAAACAAAAAAGTTGCAGAGGATTGTCGTGATATTTTGATCAAGGACGATTCCTGCTGCTATATCAGCTATATTCAGAGAAACAGTAAGGAGAGAACGGATGAAGAATATCTGGTTCCAGTAAATGTATCGGAAGATATAACAAAGAGTGAGGAATATAAGGATATAGACAGAATGGCATTGAATGCACATATGGTTTGGGAAAAGGATCTGAATGTACTGCGTGGTGATGTCATGAAGTCATTTAGAAAACCGTATAACTATTCATCCTGTGTCTCAAATGTTGTTCATTTGAAATATAAGCTGTACGGATTGGGAATAGATATCGATGAACTTGGTTTTGTCGAAGCGGCAAATGAGTGCCAGAATAAATTACAGGCAGATATTGATGACACTGGTGTATCAGAATATGAAAAAGAACTTGTATGTGTAGAGCATAGAAGGTGGGTCACCGAGAAGATAACACAGGGGTGGAGATGTAATTCAGATATCGAGGATTGTGTAAAAAATGGACCGAAGAATGAAAGGGCCAGGACGCACGCATGCATAGTGACAAGTGAAAAAGGGTATGACCTGGATAAATATGATAAGTGGGATGACAGAGAGGGAAGCAGCCTGGAAGGCCTTGATGAATTAGAAAAAATGTCCGTAGAGTTACATAGAGGATATAAAAAGAAGGCTGCTGCTGTAGATAGATCCATGGTAATTGCTAACTTGAATGAAATGCGTAAGCTTTCAGGAACAGACGGTAAATCAGCGACAGCCTTTGCAGAGTGGGAGGATTGCATAAGAGATATACTTACAGGAGATAGATATAAGGCTAAACTTTTTGGCGGACTAACTGGAGGACTGAAAAAGGCAGCTTGTGACAACAAGGCTATGTTAGATAGGGTGAGGTTGTTTGTACGAGAATTTAACTGTGTTGTCGAGAGTCTGAAGTATAGGGATTATAAAAAGGATGATGTTGCTTTGGTTAGAGCAATTCCATTTATCCTTACATACAATAGAAAAGTAAAGGTAGTTATTCCGTATACATCAGAAGAAAGTCTTCTTTTTGAAAATGTAGCCTCAATTTTAATGATCAATCCAGCATATGTGGTTTACTGCTGCTATATACAAAACGACAGGGAACTTGAAGCTTTGGATTTATCCATAGGAGCTGTTACTTCATTCATAGAGAAAAAGAAACTAGTAAGCGGGATTACCTTTTTGACAGGGTATTGCTCCGAATTATCTGATAAGCTCAAAGGGCGGAACAAGGATTATTATAAAACGAAAAGCAGCTTTGCTAATATATCTGCTATATTTAGAGAATGCAATGACGAAACAGATTTTGCGGAATGCGTAGATGAATATATTGCTGAGAAGCAGGGGAAGGGAGATGCGAAAGATTACGGATCAGATATAGTGATGGTGGAGAAGAATAGCACAAGAGAGAGCTATCTACTATCTGGAGCAGGACTCTATAAAAAGTATGATAATTACAGATTTGATTCGGCAGATCAGAAATTTGTTGTCAACGAGGGTTGTACTATGCTGAGATATTTAACCAAGAAGCCTTATGTTGGGATAACTGATATGTTTAGCATTAAACAATCTATGGTAAAAGGTACTTGTAAACCTGATGAGTTTATATCAGATTATGAAGATCTATGGAATAAATATCGAAACGGCGAAGGAACTTCAATATGGAAAAACTTGAGCAATATACTGTCTGAGTATCATGATAAAAATGATGTTATTGCCAGTTTTATAAAGAGAGGCGAGGGGAAAAAGGAGCGAAAGTATTCAAAATTGGTGTATAGAATGCCAGCTTTAACTGGGGATTCATTAGGGCAGATGTTGACCAGCCTTGAGGAATATAAGATAATTGAACCGGGAAGCGGTGTAAGTATGATATCAGGAGACTGCTGTCAGGTGACGATATTGGACAGATGCGATAATAAGCAGTTATTTGACAGGTTGTTCTCGAATGCGTATTTTTTCCTGATAAAAGATGCAATTACTATAGATTTTAATGCGCGTAGTCATATGTTGAATGTAAGATATGATAATTTGATAGTGGAGAATGTTCAGATAGATAGTTACATGGAGGATCTGCTGCGATTTTTTGAGCGAAAGAACTATATATTTAATGTGCGTATCTCTGAAGGAAAAAAGGCGAGCTTTACATATTCTACATTCCAGACGAAAGATCTGATGTCAAAGGCTGGAAGAATGTTAGAGGTATATGTTTATAACAAGCTGAGGGCTGACGGCAGGTTTGATGATATAACGTCCGGACTTGAATTTGTTTGGGAAGGTACGGCAGTAAGAAATGAGATAGACTGTATAGTAACCAAAGGTTTTAGATCGATCTGGATAGAGTGCAAGGCGAGATCGGATATAGATCAGAATTATTATTTTAAACTGGAGGGTATTGCCAGAAAATTTGGAATAAATGCAACTGCGGTCCTTATTGCGGATACTGAGGAAAAACCGATATATGATACGGCTGCGATCAACAGGATGCAGCGTCAGCGTGGAGACATGCTTGATGTTGTGACGGTTTGGAAGAAAGACGATATAGAGAATATATCTGAAACTCTTGAAAAGATACTTGATGGAACATATGGAAGTTCTAATGGCTGAAGACCATATGTATAGATAATTTAGAAACAGTGATGAAGAAGTATTGTTTGGTATTGACAATACTTCTTTTTTTTATACCCCCTGTGCAAAAGTGCATGGCCGAGAAGTGTTAAAAAATATATATGAGATATGAAAGACATCAGTCAATGAGCAAAAGACCAATAAAGGAGGATGCAAATGATCACAGTCAGCAAAACATTATGTGATACCGATAAGGTACAGGACATTCCAAGTGGGGAAATGATAGAGCAGTTAGAGGTACAGAGGAAACAGCTGGACGACGTAATTGATCAGCTTGCTGTGAACCATCAGATCATGGAGCTGTTTTATGAGGAATATCAGTCAATGAAGAGGCGTCAGGGAACGGCGCATCTGATGAATTATATCAGGCTCAGAGAAGAACTTTTAAAGGATCTGCGCAGAATAAGAAAACAGAGATGTTCATACAAAGAAATATTCAGCCTTTTCGGTATGTATATAAATGAACTTTCTGCGATATTGGAGGATCAGGGAGTTGAGATCCTGAGAGCATATCGCGGTACAAAATTTGATCCTGAGACTCAGAAGCCGATCGAAAAGATAGAAACTGACAAAAAAGAACTGGAAGACACAGTGCGGAAGGTGTTTGGAGATGGATATAGATGGAATGGAATGATGTTAAAAAAGACAGATGTTGCTGTGGTGAAAAGTAATAAAGAGGAGGCAAATTAGATATGGAGAGATATAAGAGCAATATAGTCGGCATAGATCTTGGAACAACAAATACATTGATAGGTTGCTATGACGAAATAGGCCGAAGGGGTGAATGTCTTGTAAGTCAGGATGGAACTGATCTCACTCCATCAGCAGTCTATTTCGATTCCCCTGAGGTGTATACTGTTGGGGCGGTGGCAAGAGAAGGTGCTTTGCTCCATCCTGATAGAACGGCAATGTATTTCAAAAGACAGATGGGAAAAGTTAAAGTCACGTTAACAGTAGATGGTAAGAGTTTTTCTCCGCAGCAGATCTCTGCGTTGGTGCTTAAGGAGGTAAAAGAGAGCGGCGAAAATGAACTTGAGAAAAAGATAACAGATGCGGTGATAACTGTTCCTGCATATTTTAATTCGGATGCCAGAAAAGCGACGATAGAAGCAGGGACCATGAGCGGACTGAATGTCAGGGCCTTGCTGGATGAACCGGTTGCGGCATTATATCATTGCGATGCTACAAATGATCTGAAAGGTAAAACGGTACTTGTATTTGATCTGGGCGGAGGTACGACAGATGTTCTTGTTGCCTCAGTTACAGATAAAGAGGTGAACGAAATAGCAATAGACGGAGATCTTGATCTCGGAGGTTCGGATTGGGATCAGGAATTGATAAGGTATATAAAAGCTAAATATCTGACCGGACGTACTTTGGAGGCTGATGATGAACAGAACCTTCTAATGGGGGTTGAACGAGCCAAGATCAGTTTATCAAAGAAAGAGAATACAATGCTGACGGTATCAACTGCTCAGGGACGTGTACAGGTAAAGCTTACACGTAAGGAATTTGAAAAGTGCACAGAGCATTTGCTGAAAAGAGCTGAAGATATACTGAAAAATATTCTGAAGGATTCAGCGAGACAGGGTGTAAAGAAGATCGATAAAGTCTTATTGGTGGGCGGTGCTTCAAAGATGCCGCAGATCACAGATATGATAACCGCACTTATTCCACATGTTGATGTTATTTCAAAGGATCCGGATGAGGCGGTAGCCAGGGGTGCTGCTGTATATGCGAAGTTATTGTTCGAAAATAATGAAGATAAAAAGGGATGGCTGATAAAAAAGTCTTTTGAGAGCCAGGCAAAAAAACTTAATAGGATCAGTACCAGAAGTTATGGAACAGATTTTAGATCATCTGATGGTAAGATCAAGATCTGGAATATGATCTATAAGGGGAAAAGCTTACCTGCGAGTAAGACCGAAACATTCTACACAGAGAGTTATAACCAGAAATCTGTAAGCCTTGAGGTGTACGAGTCGACATCGGTAGACATGATAATGGATAAAACAAATGGACATTTGCTTGGAAAGAGTTCATTGCTGCTACCGCCGGGGACTCCTAAAGGTGCAAAAATAGAAGTGCTGATGACGCTGGATGAGAATGGCGTACTGTCGATTTCGGGAATAGATCTAAAATCGGGTAAAGGTGTCAAGGCAGTCATGGAATCCCATGCGTTATTAGGTGATAAGGTGGAGGAGTTAAGAGAAGAGATCAATATAATGACCAGCAAGTAATGGGAAATCTAAAGACATGATAAGTGGATACGGTGAAAAGGTATAAAAAACTGTTATATATTTGGAGGTAAATAATATGAAAAGAGTAATAGGAATCGATCTTGGAACTACTAATTCGGTTGTAGCTTACAAGGACAAATTTACAGGTAAGGGGGAGTGTATAGCTAACCGTGATGGTTCATATCTGACAGCGAGCGCAGTATGTTTCTTAAAAGAGAACGAAATAATCATAGGTAATAATGCCCGCGACTGTGTAGTGCTGTATCCCCAGAGAACGATCATGATGTTTAAACGTCTCATGGGAATATGCAAGGAGGCTATTACAATAGATGGAAAGACATACTCTCCTCAGCAGTTAAGTGCAATGATCTTGAGAAGGCTTAAGGAGGATACGGAAGATGAGCTTGGAGACGAAACAGAACAAGTGGTTATTACTGTACCTGCATACTTTAATGCAAATCAGAGACGAGCCACGATGGAGGCTGCGTATGAGGCTGGGTTTACCGAGGTTGAGCTGCTAGATGAGCCTGTGGCTGCACTCTATGCTGCTGATTCTATAAATGATTATGCGGGCAAGAGAGTTATGGTGTTCGACCTTGGAGGAGGAACTCTCGACGAAGTTGTCGCTGAGATAACAGAGGATTCAATAAATGAATTGGTGATAAATGGAGATGCAAACTGCGGAGGCGCTGACTGGTTAAGCGAATTTGTCCGCTATATAAAAGAAACTTATCTGGCTGGCTGTGATCTTGATGTGGAAGCCGAGCAGGAGCTGTTAAACAAAACAGAGCTTGCGAAGATAGCCTTATCAAAAAAGCCGGAGGTAACTTTTTCGGTTGTGACAGACAAAGGTAGAAGAGAGATAACGGTCACGCTTAAAGAGTTTGAAAAATGTACAGAAAAACTTTTGGACAGAGTAATAAAGGTGCTTAAAGAGACAAAGGAGATCCTTGATAGTAAGGATATTGGCAATATAGATCAGATAATTCTCTGCGGAGGTGCCACACGAATGCTTCAGATAGAGAGGGCTATTCGAGAGCTATATCCCGGAGTTGAAATTTATTCAAAAGATAGGGATCAGGCTGTGGCTAAAGGTGCTGCCGTGTATGCAGATTCGTTAATGAATAATAAAAACTGCGGCAAAAGAAATGTATGCAGAGTGGAAGATCCGAAAAACGCAACGATGAATAACATGTCGAAAAAACTGAAAAGGATCACCAGTAGATCTTATGGAATCATTGCTTTGGTGGAGGATGGTGACTGCCAGGAAAAGAAGATCAGCAATATGGTCATGGTCAACACGGCGCTGCCGGTTACAGTTGAGAAGAACTTTAAAACGCGATATGACGATCAGCAGGAAGTGCTGCTCAAGGTTATGGAGAATACTTCATCTGATATTAATGTGGATCTGGATGCAGGAGAAGTAGTTGGAGAGTGCAGTCTTAAGATAAATGGAAATGTTCCAAAGGGAACTGCTATAGCTGTAGCAATGTATCTGAATGAAGATGGAACTCTGGTAATCCGCGGAAGTGAGGCCACTGGAAATACAGAGATCACAGCAAGCATGGAAACAAAAGCTTTACTCGATTCGGAAGAGCTGGCAGCAGAGAGTATCGATGTGGAGACGGCATATAAAAATGTTATATAGATGATCAAATGATTCAAATGAAGAATATAGACAATTGGCGGGGGATGAAGTATATGGAGTTGATAGCAAAATATAGGACTGGTTTTTATTATGATAAGCTGGATATTGATGAGAAATATCTGTACCGAATCATTGCATCTGCGATCGGCAGCTATAGGTCAGATGTGGATGTTGACTGTAGTGACGAGATGGTGCATAGGGTTATGCTTGCCATAAGATATGATAATCCCGAATTCTTCTATTGGTCTATGCCGGAATGCAGGAGGGAATCAGGTAAATTGCAGTTATCTTACGAGTGTATAACAAACTTGCAGAGCGATATGGCGGAACAGTGCCGGAGAGTCACGCGTGAAGATGCTGCGGATCTTATTAAGACAGTCCGAGATAGTAGAAGTGAGCTCGTTACAAGACTGTGTGATGAGAATAACGGTAGTGGTATGACACAATGGGAAGTTTTATCTAGTATGTATGAATATCTTGTAAATAATGTTGAGTATGCCTGGGATGAATTGGAAACACAGGAAAAGGATAATTGGATATATGAGATATGGGGACCGCTGATCATCGGAAAGGGAGTGTGTGGCGGAATCGCTCAGACTGTCAATTATTTGTGTCAGGCCGTTCATATTCCAAGCACCCTGGTTACCGGGTATGCAGCTCTTAACGGGGAGAGGTGCACTCACAGCTGGAATATGATAAAGCTTGATGGACAGGTTTATTATCTGGATGCGACATGTGAAATATGTAAGTGCGCAGCAGAGAAAAATAACAGGTTTAGCGTCGATGATGCAAAGTATTTCCTGAGAACATCGAAGGAGTTCGATGCGATGGATTATGTTTGGTCACATGAATTCTATGGTGGATAAATGTAATTATCCCCCCATGAAAATGGCCGTCCGTCAAAAGTGCATAATAGGATATAGATAGACGTGATACATAAACTGTCAACACATATAAAAGGAGGAAAACGCTATGACAGAAAAAAGGTTTTTTAAGGGGATCATTGATTCAACGGTAACACAGTACAAGCATAATGGAATTGCATATGTTCCATATGTTGATTCACAGGGAAACACACTGACAAAGGATGACATATTGTTCACGAATGAGGAGGGCTATAGAAAAATATGCAACGTAAAAAAGACCTCGAATAAGCAGGATGTAGAGATCTTTGCCGCTGATACTGTTGATCATAAGTCAGATGAGGGTAAGCAGCTGCTTTATACAGTTAATTCCCCTGGTGTAAAAATGATATTTGACAATGCAGGTCATTTCCCGGTGGGATTGGAGACTGATGATGGGAAATCACTGGATATCAAAATATCAGCTAAGACAAAAGAGATCCTGCCAATACATGCAGGTGCTTGTGAGCAGCTGAATATTATATATACAGGTGCTCCAAATTCCGGAAAGACAGTACATTGTCTTCAGCTGTCGTATCCTGACCTGCATGATGCAATGGCAAGGGAAACCAGTTTTTCGATCTGCGATGATGTGCCTATTCACTCCAGATCGCGTATGCGTTATGAAGAAGCGGCCAGAAGGCTGAAGATAGAACACATACTTCCACCGGTCACTTTCCGCGGGGCGGATATCACACCATACGAATATTATGTGACGTACATTGACGATTCAGGTGTAAAGAATAATGCCATAGTAGGAATCTGCGACATATCAGGTGAGGAATGTCTTCATATGACAGAGGATACACGGATCTTTAATTATAAAACAATGTATTTCATCATATCAGCTGATGAATTAATAGCAGCTAGGAATGGAGGCTATGCCGATTATTCTAAGGTGATGGACAACCTGTTCAGGCAGATCGGAAAATTTAAGCATATGGAGGTCAAATTAATAATATCTAAAGCGGATCTCCTGTTTAAGGATGAGAATGGACTTGAAGATATGAAGGAGAATAATTCCATACAGCTAACAGCGAATGGCGCAATTCGGTTAAAGATGCATGCAAATGGTTTTGATCAGGCTGTATATGATAAAAGACAGGCAGATGCAAGAGAAATTATAAGAGAGATCTGTCCGAATTTATATAATAGACTTTCTGCGTATATCCCGCCGGAGAGACTGACATTTGCAATGATCTCCAGCCTCGGTACGGAAGCTAAGGGGCGCTCGGACAATGATGATAAGAAGTATGATATTGACGAGTACGATCCATATTGCATTGAAGAACCTTTCCTGGCAACTCTCTCCAGATATGGATGTTATCCGACGCTCAATGACGGAAGAGAGCGCGGTGCGCATGCCAGAGGAGAAAGCGTTGATGGGCTGAAAATGCCAATGAGTAAGCTGGGGAAAATCTTAAAAAATATGGTAGAAAATTAATGAGGAGTGATAAATATGATTGCAAAAGGTGAAATAAGAAAGATCGTGGCTATGCATGACCCCCGTAGAGGGGGGCTATGTGTAGCCGCAAGTGAAGTGGACAGTGAAGATAAAGATGATATATTTAACAACTGCCTTGAGGTGGTGCCGATAAGAGAGAATTCGTATGGATTAGTCTTATACAGGTTGATGTCTGGGAAATATATGCTTGGAGTCACACGCAGAGTCAAACGTACTAATTATGACGATCGTGAGAGTCCTGTGCTTAGAGCGTTAATATTTGAACAGGTTGAGCAGATGGAGGAGATCTTAGATAATTATATGAAGACGGAGGATGTTGAAAGGATATTCTTCCCTGAAGGTTTGTCGGAGAGCTATCTCGAACCTGATGCCTGGAACCTGTCTGCACTGGTATATGGCGACAGTAATGGAGAGAAGTCATTAAAGGTAGTAGGAAATACGGCGGGTTTTAGAAAGATCGTAAGGAGACTTAAGGAGACTGAGGAAAAGGTCATGCTTACTGTGAACCTGGATGAAGAATTTCCCGTTTTCTTTATGTTCTGTCAGGTGGCAAAAAACATGCCCCGCGGTATGTTTGTCTTGGCGAATGCAGAGACTTTCTCAAGGAATCTGCCAGATTTGATCGTCACAAGCAGAGAGGGTGTATATGACAATGCTGGGTATGCGTCCATGTCACTTGAAAAGCTTTTGAAGCTGTCTGACAATTTTTACCCGAAAAGTGTTCATACCGCAGTCCGTAATGTTCCGAAAACCTCCAATGTATCGATGAAGACAGAAAGACACATAGTTATTGACAAGCGTAGAAGCAGTCTGGCTGAGACTCTTGATGTGTGCAAAAGATATATTATAGATATGTCTGTCTCAGATGAGGAGTTGTACGCTGCACTGGGACGTCTGAGCCTTGAAAATCCAAATGAGTACGCTCAGTGTAAACGAGAGATACGGGAGCAGCTTGATAAGATGGAGATTCCGTCCATTATGAAAAAACGTGAAATAGAATGTTATATGAAGCTTCTCTATGTTGCGTATAAGAGGGCACCGTATGTAGACAACGAACCAGGGCTGACATCGTCACCGTATGATATCGATTCAATGGATAGTTTTCTGGCAAGGAAATCCCCAAGAAATTATCGCCGTTATCAGATACTTATGCGTGAGATAAGGCTTAGAGAAGAGGATGGCATGGCATCTGCAGATCGCCGAGTCGTAAAAAAGGCGGCCAAAGGCAGTATATCCCCCCTGTGAAAACACATCTGTTGATTGGGAGTATAGTGTGAATATAAGGTGTTAACACAGATAGTCATTAATACAAAGGAGGATTGGCATGGTAGGTAAATTGCTTGTGGTAACAACACTGTTCACACTTATATTCTCAATGAGGATATTGAGAAAGGTACTATTTGGAGGCGGAATAGATGACAACGGAAAAACTGTATGGACGATGCTCACGTATAAAGAAGGTGATAATAATGCAACGTTCTGGCAGTGGATCAGAGGCTATAACTATAATGCTGGCTTATCAGAGGGAACATATACTATGACAAATAACTGGAAGTGGCCAAGCGACATCTCAATTCATTCAAAGGGAAAGCCGTTTAAGTTGTTTCTGAATGTGAGTGATAAGAAGCTGTATATCACAGTGGTTAAGGGCGAGATAATTTTGGATAATCTGAAGTTATCTGCGAATCCCACAATGAGATATCCAGTCATGAATGCTTCAGTGATCCGTGTAGACGATGTAAAATTGCAGTTCAGCAGAATCGAGGAGGGGTGATAGTTTTGGAGTTCATTTTTTACAACATAATAAGTATAGGGCTCTTTTGTTTAACGACAAACATGGTCAGATATAAGGATACGCACATGCCTGTCGTGTGCTACGCTGCAGGAATTGTGATCTTAGAGATCGCCGTGGTGCTTATATATTGTCTGACAACAAAAAGCGACAGGAAAAAATTAAACAGAAGAGCTCTGGTAGCAGTGGCAGTCCTGATAAACTGCGGAATGGCGGTGAATTACAAAAGTCTTGATGCTTCGGAGAAAATATCATTTGGAGATATGTATATATCAGACCTGATTCCGATGATCATAGGAGGCGTAACAACATACATAGTGGTTCGTTATACGGATATTTATAAAAATAGATCACTTAACATTGCAGGTATGATCTTACTTCCGTTACTGCCGTTCATTGCGAGACTAACGGGTAGAGAAATTTACGGAAGTTATCTCTACATAGGACCATTTATGGTGTTCGCTGTAGTCATATTTATCTATGTTTTCATTGCTGGTTATTTTATGTCGCAAAGCGAAAAGTCATTCTTCCAGGGAAAAGTAAATAGATTATCTTGGGAAATGTTAGTGTTCCTTGGTTATAATATGCTGCTTTTTATGGGATGCGTTGTTATCAATGAGTTTGGTTTATTGTTTATCCTGGCGATCACCGCATCGCTGCTGTTCTTTATCCGGTCCAAAGACACGGCTGCAAAGCTTGTGTATACAGGAATGTGCGTAGCAGCCGCAGGTATAGCGGCCGCATGTGTTCCGCATATCAGTACACGAATAAAGATATGGCTTGATCCTGCAGCTAACGCAAAGGGCATAGAGGAGCAGGCTGAATCTGTTCTATATCTATTCAGGCATATAAAAAAGATAGGATGGTGGGGAGATAGGGTATCCTTGTCGTCCGCAATATATCCCACGCGTACTACGGACCATGTCCTTATATATATACTAAATGATTACAGTATCCTGCTTGCTTTGGCTGTGATATTGATATGTATTGCCCTGGTCAGATATATGTTCATATTGCCTAAACAGGCGGTTGCCTATGACAGATACCTCAGTTTTGCATGTGGGCTGGTAGTATGCCTTATAGTAGGCATAAATGTGGCATCAGAGCTTGGATCTTTCATGACTTCTGGCATTGGCTTACCGTTTGTTTCAGAAGGTTCATCGACAAACATGATGTTGATCATGCTTGTGGCAATACATGCAGCACTTCTGAACAAATACGATAATTGTAAAAGTTCTATAATTTATGAATGATAAAATGGGATAAGGAGAAGGACTTATGATCAAAGTGAGAAAGAGATCTTCAGTAAGAATATTTACAGTGTTTTTTGTATGTATGGTGTTGGCGGTTACTGTATTTGTTCAGAGAATAAAAGCTGGTAACTGTGAAACACCGTACCGCGATGGCGAGATTATTGAGAGTGCAGATGAATACGTTATGGGCGGCATATATGACAGAGGTGGCAAGCTTCTGGTGTGCGGTGATGGCTGCGGAGATGTTGCCTGGGCGGATGCAGATACGGAAAGGCTCTTCAAAAAACTGGCATCTACAGATATTGCATCGAGCATAAACAGCTCATACACGATCTGCGGAAATGCTTCATGGCTATATGGTACAGAAGATGACAGGCTGAATTCATATGGCCTGAAAAATCCTTTTACTCCGAGAACAGGAGGCAGTGTAAGGCTTACTATTGATCTGGAGCTTACTCAAAAAATAGATGAGATTGTTAAAGGAAGTGGCTATGAGGATGCCTATGTAATAGTCTCAAACTATAGGACCGGGGAATTGCTGGCTATGTATTCAGACACTGGTAACCCGCTTAAGGATAGATACCATCCAGGTTCTACAATGAAGCCGATCATTGCTGCTGCAGCATTATCGCAGGATCCGGATCTTGTCAAATATAAATATAACTGTTCATCTGAAAATCATGTCTTTAAAACAGTTGATGGCGGCTCATATATGATAAACTGCGATGGAGGCGAGCTGCATGGCCATGTAGACATGGCGGATGCTATAGCATATTCTTGTAATGGTTATTTCAGTTCGCTGGCACAGAGACTTGATAAGGTAAAATTGTGCAAGACACTGCATGAGTGGGGAATCGACGATTCGTTATCATACTCACAGCTCACATATACAGACGGTTCATTTTTAAACGGAAGTGACAGTTCAGTCGATTATATCATGGCGGCTATCGGCCAGGCAAACTGCTTCATAACGCCATTCCAGATGAACCTGATAGTGGGCGCATTGATGAATCATGGGGTTCTGGTGGAACCGAGGTGGTTCTCGGCAAAGCAGATAAATTCATTGGATGACGGTGAGTGGTCAGATATGACAGAGACACAGACTACCCAGATCTGTGGATCGGATGTTGCGGATACTGTAGCAGATATGATGCTGGGGGTATGTGAGTATGGAACAGGAACCCGATATTCTCTTAGTGGATTTGCATCCAAGACTGGTACAGCAGAGACCACAGATAAAGATGGGGAGCTTACAGGACTGAACACCATATGGACAACAGGAGGACTGCTCGATGACAATAATCCGTATAGCATAACGGTATGCATCAATAATGTGAATGGTGTTGGTTCAGATGCGGGGGTGATAGCAACTGAAATTTTATCATATCTGATTGAAAAAGATGACAATAAGGGCTTAAATGTGGATAAGGAATAGCATATAATTATGAAGTTAAAAGACAACTCAACTTTATCATGCTGTGAGTATGTATTTATATACATACTCACAGCGATAATAACAGGATTTATTTTCAGGTTTACAAGCTCTAAGATACTGCCTGTGAAGTATATGTTTGCGCAAAATATCACAATATGTATTACATATGTAATTGTAACGGTCATCAGCATAGCCATTACATACAGGACTGAACGTACAAAGACAGCGATAGTTAGAAATATCATGGCAACAATATGTTTGATAACTTTGGTGTCTATGGCTGGAGCCTCTATAATGCTGGCAAGTTTAAGGAGGCTGAAGAAAAGCTTGATGAAGTTGAAAAAATGCTTCAGGATATATTGGATATCCGAAAGAGGATATGTTCGGATATAAAAGGAGCAAGCTGGCTTGCACAGATATATCAAGATATTGCGTGTCTGGAAGAGATACAGAAAAATTATACAGATGCTTTGAAAAAGATAGATAGTGCCGAGCGCCTATACGATAAGTAAGGAGTGCTGGTCGGATGCTAAGACTGCGTTTGAAAATGCGATCTCAACAAGAAGAAAATATTATTCTGAAAATCATCCGTATATTAGAGAGATAGAGGAACACATTAAGAGAATCAGCTCTTGATTGAAAAGGAGATCATTAAAAATATAAGGGGGGATACATCGATTTGAGAAACAAAGTGGAAATAAAGAAAAGTGGTAATTGCTTGAAAATAGGGGAGGCGAACAGAGAGAGGCTTCCATATAAATTTGTGATAACAAGATCCATGAGGCAGGGTGAATTGATTATTTTCACAGAGGAGAAATGGGAGCGATTTGTTGAAGAACGCCTACAGGTTTTGCGAACGGCGGGCAGTAGAGCTGGAAATATGTTAAATATTTATTTTAAAGCATATGCGATGGAACATGAGGGTAACGATGATCTGTTGGACCTGCCTGAGGCGCTTATAGAGCAGTTGGTAAGGAATAATGTTTTGGATACCAAAGACCAAATAGTTTTAGAGGATAATTTAGAAGACTCCTTTGAGAACAAATACAGCGACTGGAGGATCGTCGACACTTCAAATCAGATGCAGATTTAAAATAATAATAGGAGAGTGCGAATATATGAGTAATACAATAAAATATACACCAAGACCAATAAATACTGAGGATATAGAACTTCCGGACGGGCTGGTTCTGCTCACGGAAAAAATAGCGGCGAATGTTCATGATGTGTGGGCTGCCGGACGCATCTCTGAAGGTTGGAGATATGGAGAAAAAAAAGATACAGATAAGAAACTGACACCACTCTTAGTACCATATGACGAGTTGCCGGAGAGTGAAAAAGAATATGATAGAAATACGGCTCTCGAGACTTTGCGGCTCATAATAAAATTGGGATATAGGATAGAAAAGTAACGTTTAAAGCTTCGTTGAAATGTTGCAACTATGGTGGCAGTCATATATTTTATGGCGAAAGATAATACTGGTAGGAGAAGGTACAAATGAGAAAGATCTTGATGATATTTGTAGTTTTAATATGTATTGTTGGTGGAGTTTTTGTGATCCTCTGGGAAAGTGGGATGTTTGGGGAAAGCGCAGGTGGAAGAAGATCTGTTGATAATGATATAACAGAGAAGTCCCCTGATGTATCAGATAATGCTGACGCAGCAGACAAAACGACAAGCGAAACAATAGACCCAAATGCAGATGAAAAGCCAGTCGATACGACAGAGACCACAGAGGATGCTGTTTCTGAGCTGGTCGATAAAACCATGGCGGAGATGAGTCTTCACGACAAGGTGTGTCAGATGATGTTTGTCACACCTGAAGGACTGACAGGTACAGATGATGTCATGGTGGCTGGTGACGCTACAAAACAGGCACTCCAGGCTTACCCTGTTGGGGGAATAATTTACTTTGCCAACAACTTTGACAATGTGGATCAGACCAGGGATATGATATCCAACACACAAAGTTACAGTAAGATAGGTTTGTTTATTGCGACCGATGAAGAGGGCGGCAGAGTAAACCGGATTATGGATACACTGGGGACTACGTATATAGGCCCCATGTATGATTATAAGGATGATGGACCGGATGCTGCATTTGAAAATGCAAAAACCATAGCATCAGATATGTCAGCACTCGGGTTCAACCTGGACTTTGCGCCGGTTGCCGATGTGTGGTCAAACCCGGACAACACGGTGATCGGAGACCGAGCATACAGTGATGACTATGCCCAGGCTGCAGAGCTTGTCGGAAGTGCGGTGAAGGGATTTCAGGATGGAGGCGTGATATGCACCCTCAAGCATTTTCCGGGACATGGAGACACTGCGGAGGATTCACACTACAGCAGCGCGTATGTCAACAGGACAAAGGCACAGATAATGGCGGATGAGATGCAGCCGTTTAGGACCGGGATCGATGCGGGGGCAGAACTGGTCATGGTCGGTCATCTTATAGTTCCTGATATAGATGAGCTTCCGTCTACACTGTCGTATAAGATAGCCACGGAAATGCTCCGCGGAGATATGGAATTTGACGGCGTAGCCATAACGGATTCCATGGAGATGGAGTCCATTGCAGACAATTATGGTGTGGCGGACTCGGCAGTCATGGCAGTTCAGGCCGGAATGGATATGCTGCTTCAGCCCGCGGATCTTGCGGTTGCAGTCAATGCCATCGTGACAGCAGTTCAAAATGGCGATATCACAGAGCCCCGTATCGATGAGAGCGTCCGGCGGATACTCACTCTCAAGGCTGAGCGGGGGCTTCTGGAGTAGCTGGAGGATCGTCTCGGCGCGCGCCAACATAGTATTGAACATAGTATTGAATACTATTTATCCTTGTTATATATATCACATTGTGGTAAAATTTATATATCTGGGACGCAGAAGGTACTAAGAAGTGCATACGGGCCACCGGGCAATGTTCGATGGCGTATAGACAAAAGGACTGCTGCCGGCAGTCCTTTTGTGTTGCAAATATGAAAATATGAGGTATGAGATGAAGAGAGTTGTTGTAACAGGAATGGGTGCAGTTACACCTATAGGAAACAGTGTAGAAGAGTTCTGGGAGAATATAAAGAAGAATACAGTTGGAATCGGAGAGATCACCAAGTTTGATGTCAGCGATTACAAGTGCAAGCTTGCCGCTGAGGTGAAAAACTTTGATCCAAAGCAGTACATGGATCCAAAGGCAGCAAGACGTATGGAGCCATTTTGTCAGTATGCCATAGCAGCTACAGGCGAGGCGATCAAGGATGCAGGTCTTGACCTTGAGAAGGAAGACAGAACAAGGATAGGAACATGTATAGGAAACGGACTTGGCGGTGTGGCAACCATAGAGAAGGAGCACAAGAAGGTCGTAGAGGGCAAAGCGAACAGGGTCAGTGTAATGATGGTTCCTATGATGATATCCAACATGGCTGCGGGTAATGTTGCAATACAGTTTGGTCTTGAGGGCAAATGTACAGACATAGTTACAGCCTGTGCTACAGGAACAAACTCTATAGGAGAGGCATACAGATATATACAGGCAGGAGAGGCAGATGTCATGGTAGCCGGAGGCGCTGAGTCACCTATCTGCGAGACAAATGTATCAGGATTTATATCAATGACAGCGCTTTCAAGCGCAGAGGATCCAATGAGAGCATCCATACCATTTGACAAGGATAGATGCGGATTTGTAATTGCCGAGGGTGCCGGCGTGGTAGTACTTGAATCCCTTGAGCATGCACAGGCGAGAGGTGCTCAGATACTTGCTGAGGTAGTAGGTTATGGCTCAACATGTGACGCATATCACATCACATCCCCTAAGGAGGATGGAAGCGGCGCAGGTCGTGCCATGAAGCTTGCCATGGAAGAGGCAGGAATCTCACCTGCTGACGTTGACTATATCAATGCTCATGGAACAAGCACGCATCACAATGATCTGTTTGAGACGAGAGCTATCAAGTATGCTATGGGCGATGATGCATACAATGTGAATATCAATTCCACAAAGTCTATGATAGGACATCTGTTTGGAGCTGCCGGTGCAGTTGAGTTCATCACATGCGTGAAGTCCATAGAGGATTCATACATCCATCCAACAGTTGGTCTCCGTGAGACTGAGGGTGAAATGGATCTTAACTATACAATGGGTGAGGGTGTTCATAAGGACATTACATATGCACTCAGCAACTCACTGGGATTTGGCGGACACAACGCAAGTATCCTTGTAAAGAAGTTTGAGGCATAGGACAGCAAAAAGGAGGGTTACAGTTATGTATGAGAACAAGAATATGCTCAGCTGGCTTGGATATTTTGCAGATATGATGAAGGTCAGCCCTGAGAAGATAAAGATGCTGAATATATGTGGAAAGCAGAAGAATGTTGTTCCAACTATAGACACGCACAAGAGGGTACTGATATTTGCCGATGAGAGTCATGAGGATCTTCTCTACACACTGTGGGAGAAGGGATTTGGCGAGTATGACATGTGGTATGCCGAGGGAATTGAGCCTGGCGGCGAGGTACATCACGACAAGATAGAGAAGGTGCTCAATAAAAAGATAACAGGACCAACAGCTATATTTATCATGAACGAAAAGACCAGAGAGTCTGTAAGATATGGAATAGCAAACGATTTCTTCTCAGCAGGTACGGTTCACTATGTTGGCAAAGAGATACGTGCAGTTATCATGAGTCTGCTTGACGTTGACACACACGATACGATCCTTGCACTTCAGGCTGAGAGTATTGTCATAGAGGCTGCCATAGTTGCCAGCGAGGGCAATATCATAGCAGTGGAGCCGGATGAAGGCTCTAGACGTTCCATGGAAGAGAATGTGGACAAGTTTGGCGTACATAATGTCCAGATCATCCCAGATATGAGCGAGGAGACCTTGGCAGCGATACCTGTTCCAAGGCTTGCGTTTATAGTTGCCAACCATTATCTTGAGTCTGATATGGAGAGACTTTTGAAGATCAATCCGGAGATGCAGTTCGTCATATATACTCTTGATCTTGGTATACTTGCCCAGGCAAAGCTTATATTTGACAAGCTGGGGATAAAGAATATGGAGGCAATTCAGATATCCGTATCCAAAACAAATAAGGATAATATGTTCGTGACACAGCCATCACCTTGGCTTATCACAGGTGCGGCTGAGAAATAAACGGATTATTAGAAGCTGTAACGAAATATAATAGTAACAAACTATAATAATAAGAACAAATGCCAGAAGAGACTGATTGATATGTAAGAGCTTATGAGATCAGTTCCTTCTGGCATTTGTTTTTTTTATTCGTGATCAGCCGTTAGCAGCAATGTGCTGGCACTGTGTTGGATATTTTAAGAAATAGGCGGCATCCGGGTGTCCTGAAGTCTGATTATGCCAAGGATAGTTCCGAGGCATATGATGTCGCTGGTGAGATAAATGGATTTGTCACATCTGCTGACGGCTTCAAGGTATGGTGAACCGTCGCGCTCGGTGTACTTGCGGATCATCTCAACGCCGTCCTCGTTGAGAAATACTGCGATGTCACCCAATCTTGGAAAATCCTTCTCCACTGCAAGTAAGTCATCCTTCATATATATAGGATGAAGCATGTTAGTGGTGAGACGCAGGCAATAATCTGCTGTTGGGAAATAATCAGCAGGCATGTCTATGAATTCTGTTGCGTGTGTAGAGTAGTCGGTGTTGGAAGCCAGCGTGTGAGTTGATGAGATACATGGTATCTTTCGTGTGCTGGCAGTGGAATTCCTGCCTGGAAGCTGGCGCTGCATGTGGTCCTCAGAGTCCGCCATGAGCATGACCATGTTCTTGCCATGTATGTTGAGAGTCCTGAATTTGCTCAGAAGATAGAGCTCTTCGTGTGTCAGACTCTGGCGATGCAGAAAACCGTCCATGGTGCAGCCTAGTGCATCCGCAATAGAAATCATAAGCTGTATTCCCGGACTCTTGGTCTTGCCGCTTCTGATTGCTTTTATCGTATCCTCAGAAATGCCAGTCATATCGGCAAGTTGGCTGATAGTTACACCTTTTTCAGCCATGACATCTTTGAGTCTGTATCCTATATCGTAATAATCTCCCATATATACCCACCTCATAAAAAATCTAAAATTTGTAAAAATGCACTGAGATATGCAAATTATACAAACAGATATATCTATTATATATAGAAGAAATGCAAATGTCCATATCAAAGTGTAAAAAACTACACCAGCGCGCATATTGCCGGTGCGCACTGGTGTAGAAACATCTCTTCCATTTGTCTTGCAAATAGGTATAATAGAAGTATCTGTTACATCGAGAGATGACAAGGGGGTCATTTTCTACAACGATCTGTCACAATGGGGGTGACGGATTTCGGCAGAGGGAACAAGGCTATCACATACCGAGCGTTGGGCGTCGATATGAAGATAGTCTTTTTTCGTGGGCTGGGGACGGCTGTGTATTTTTCGGGAACAAGTAATCATCTGCTATATATGTGGTATCACGCTCTACTACCCTCACTTCGGTTTGCTTCTTATCCCAGGGGGGGTTTGGGGTTGGGTATAGGGAAAATATTGTAGTAAATAAAGCTGAATTCTGAGTGAAATAGAAAAACGGTGCGTTACAAAACACAGTTGCGTATAGATTTAATGCTGTTGCTTAGAGTGGTTTGAATGGAATTGACAGAAGTTTGCTGATTATAAACTAAATGTTAAAATTATTAAAAAAGTATAAACTGGTGATGCGCTAGGTTTTATGCGGGTTTCTTGCGAAAACTGTAACAAAAACAAGTTTTTGTTATAAAAAACAATACAAATATAAAAAATGATTAAAATATGACTATAAGGGCAAATAAATGACTTTAAATTTGTTTTGAATGGTGCTAAAATACGCAAGCAAGGAGCGAGAGAGCTCGTAAATAAAAAAATAGGGGATTATGACCGTATGAATGTAGTATTTTTTGATGTAGACGGCGTACTGAATTCAGAAAAATTCCTGTGTGATAAACAAGGGGAGTTTATAAATCCAAAGAATGTGGCGAATCTTAAAATGATAGTTGATGCCACACAGGCTAAGCTGGTTATGACCAGTGACTGGAGAAAACAGGTGATCGATAAGGATGTCAGTAAAGCACATGTAAGAGAACTGATAGGCAGACTTGCTGATGCTGGATTGGAAGTTTATGGGGCAACTCCTTCAGGGGATGAACTTAGAAACAAGTATGGCAATTATACCAGAGCATGTGCGGTCAAGGAGTATGTGACCGCCAATTCCGTGGAAGGATATGTCATATTGGATGACATGGATATGGACTGGGAGATTCATGGCCTTGATTCTCATTGGATCAATACGGAGAATGTACTTGTGGGGTTGACTGAGGCAGATGCCAGGAATGCTGTTTCCATAATAAATGGATAATGGCATCATGACATATAATAAACAGTGCGAAAGGAAGTGATGTCTTACGGATCTGGCAGAAGAGTTATCCAATGAACTCCAATGCAAAACAGTATTTACAATACCAATATTTGGTGGGATACCGGTAACAGAGTCCGTGGTGGTAACATGGATCATTATGGCGGTACTTGTGTTGTTATCTATCATACTTGTAAGGAATCTCAAGGTTGAGAACCCTGGCAAGAAACAGCTTGTGCTGGAGACCATAATAACGACCTTTAACAATCTGTTCAAAGGTGTTATCGGAGAGGCTGGAATGAAGTATGTTCCATATCTGATAACGGTTATTCTGTACATTGGTATGGCCAACATCATGGGTGTGTTTGGATTTAAACCACCGACAAAGGATTTGAATGTGACAGCCTCGCTTGCCATCATGAGTATAGTTCTCGTGCAGGTGGCAGGAATAAGAGGAAAGGGAACAAAGGGCTGGGTCAAGAGCTTTGCAGAGCCGGTAGCAATAGTTGCACCGCTTAATGTGCTTGAGCTTGTCATCAAGCCGCTGTCGCTGTGTATGCGACTCTTTGGTAATGTTCTCGGAGCATTTGTCATCATGAAACTGATAGAGGCAGTAGTTCCACTCATTGTCCCTATCCCACTCAGCCTGTATTTTGATTTCTTTGATGGATTCTTGCAGGCATTTGTATTTACTTTCCTGACTACGCTTTACATGCAGGAAGCGATGGAGTAAAGATTATTTGAAGTTTAAAATGAAAATAAGAAGGAGAAAATGATATGAACGGATTATTAGCAATTGGAGCAGGTATAGCAGCATTAGTAGGACTTGGAGCAGGACTTGGAATCGGCCTTGCAACATCAAAGGCAGTTGAGGCTGTAGCAAGACAGCCGGAGGCAGACGGAAAGATCACAAAGCTTCTTATCATCGGTTGTGCCCTTGCAGAGGCAACAGCTATCTACGGTTTCGTTATCGGACTTCTTGCAATTATTCTTCTTAAATAATCAGATTTTAGGTCAGATGGATATTTTAATATAAATATCTAATAGAAATCTGGAGTTGCAGAAGAGATGCAGATTCATCTGTATATGCAGATAACAGAAACAGAAAGATAGGAGTGGCTATATGATTGATATAGAATTTTCTACAATAGCATTCACCATTATCAACTTAATAGTTCTGTTTCTTCTTTTGAAGAAGTTCTTGATTGGACCGATCAACGATGTCATCAAGAAGAGAGAAGATATGATCGCTGGCAATATATCGGATGCCAACAATCAGAAGGCTGAAGCGATGAAGCTCAAGGCACAGTATGAGGATACCCTTGCAGGGGTTGATGCAGAGTGCAGAGAACTTCGAGAGAAATCCCGTGTGGAGGCCAAGAATGAGTATAGCCGTATTATAGATCAGGCTGATGCAAAGTCAGTCAAGATGATAAAGGATGCGGAGAAGACCATAGAGATCAAGCAGAACAAGGCACTTTCTGATATGCAGTCACAGATCGCAGAGCTTGCAATGGCAGCAGCCGGCAAGATAGTGGGCGGTGAAGGTGATGCGGCATCAGCAGGTTCAGCCATGTATGATGACTTTTTAAATGAAGTGAATAAAGCAGGTGATTCAGGTGACGCAGAAGGCAATTAATTACGGAATTGTCCTCTATCAGCTTGGAATCAGTCAGGACATGGTGGAGGAGATAAAAGCGCTGGTGGATGAAAATCTGGAGTTGGCAGATGCGCTGGCAAGTCCGGTGGTAGAGCATGCAGAAAAGCGCAAAGTCATTGACAGAGTATTTGACAGATTTGGCAGTAAGAAACTTGTCAATTTTATGAAAACTCTGTGCGACAATGATGGATTTGACATGATAAATGATATATTTGACGAGTATGAGAAGTATGCCAGAGAGCAGCAGGATATCCTTTCGGCAACTCTCTATTATGTCACACCGCCAACTGATAAGCAGAAAGCAGGTATCGAGGACTTCCTTATGAAAGAGTATGGAAGCAAGGTGGTACAGCTTTCCATGGTGGAGAAAAAAGAATTGATAGGTGGATTTGTCATAAGAACGGGAGACCGCGAGTACGACAGAAGCATTCTGGGCAGGTACAAATCCCTTAGACAGAAACTGGTTATGAGGTGATAAATTGAGTTCAATTAGTTCAGAGGATATTATTTCTATACTCAAAGAAGAGATAGAGAATTATGATTTTGACTCCAGGGACAAAGAAGTCGGCAAGGTCATCTATGTAGGTGATGGAATCGTAACCGTATACGGTATAGACAATGCCATGTACGGAGAGATAGTCGTCTTTGAGAATGGCGTCAAAGGTATGGTTCAGGATATCAGAAGAACAGAGATAGGATGTATTCTGTTCGGTCGTGATACAGGAATCAAGGAAGGAACAAAGGTCAGCAGAACAGGCAAGCGTGCAGGTATCCCTGTAGGCGATGCATTTGTCGGACGTATAGTTGATGCTCTTGGAGCACCTATAGATGGAAAGGGCAGCATAGAGTCAACTGATTATCGCCCTATTGAGAATCCGGCGCCAAGCATAGTTGATCGTAAGTCGGTCAACCAGCCACTTCAGACAGGAATCCTCTCAATAGATGCCATGTTCCCTATAGGTAGAGGACAGAGAGAGCTGATCATAGGAGACAGACAGACAGGTAAGACATCCATAGCGATAGATACCATTTTGAATCAGAAGGGTAAGGATGTCATCTGTGTATATGTGGCTATAGGCCAGAAGGCTTCAACCATAGCAAAGGTTGTAAACAACCTGAATAAATACGATGCGATGGACTACACGATAGTCGTTGCATCTACAGCAAGTGATTCAGCACCACTTCAGTATATCGCGCCTTATTCAGGCACAGCGATCGCGGAGTATTTCATGCATAAGGGCAAGGATGTGCTGATCGTGTACGATGATCTGTCAAAGCACGCAGTTGCTTACAGAACATTGTCACTGCTTCTCGGACGTTCACCAGGACGTGAAGCATATCCTGGAGATGTGTTCTATCTCCATTCAAGACTTCTTGAGAGATCAAGTAAGCTTAAGGATGAGCTGGGCGGAGGTTCCATCACAGCACTTCCTATTATCGAGACACAGGCAGGTGATGTATCTGCTTATATACCTACAAATGTCATATCTATCACAGATGGACAGATATTCCTCGAGAGCGATCTGTTCTTCTCAGGTATGAGACCTGCTGTCAACGTTGGTCTGTCGGTATCACGAGTTGGTGGTGCAGCGCAGACGAAAGCGATGAAGAAGGCCGCAGGAAGTATCCGTATCGATCTGGCACAGTACAGAGAGATGGAGGTGTTCACACAGTTCAGTTCAGATCTGGATGAGAACACCAAGGAACAGCTGCAGTACGGCAAGGGACTTATGGAGCTTTTAAAGCAGCCTCTGTGCAATCCGCTGTCAATGGCAGAGGAGGTTATCATCCTGGTAGCAGCTACAAATAAAGTATTCCTTCCAGTAGAGGTTTCGGAGATCAAGAAGAAGAAACTTGAGATGCTTGAGTTCTTCCACAGTGCCCACAAGGATATCGTGGATGAGATCGAGGAGAAGCAGGTGCTTACTGATGAGTTGAAGGACAAGATAGTCGCAGCTGCTAAGGAGTTTATCGAGAGATAGATTTCAGAAGAAATTAGAAGATTCGTTGAGAGGTGATTTGATTGGCAAATACCAAAGAAATCCAGAATAGAATAAAGAGTATCAAGGATACTCAGAAGATCACCAATGCAATGTATATGATCTCATCTTCCAAGCTGAAAAAGGCCAGGACAGATCTTGAGAATACGGAGCCGTATTTCTACACACTTCAGGTTGCCCTTGCCAGAATGCTCAGACATGTTCCTGAGATGGAGCACTTGTACTTCGACAGTAGAGAGGGAATCAAGGAAGAGGACAGAAGACGTGGATATCTCGTGATCACCGCCGATAAAGGTATGGCAGGAGCTTATAACCACAATGTAATCAAAATAGCTGAGCAGGAGCTTGCAGCCCACCCGAACAGTGAGCTGTATGTAGTCGGCCAGGTTGGAAGACACTACTTCGCCAAGAAGGGAGTGCCTATAGATATACATTTCCAGTATACAGCGCAGAATCCTAGTCTTCACAGAGCCAGAGTCATAGCGGACAAGATGCTTGAAAACTATGAGAACGGCGATATAGATGAAGTATACATCATATATACCAACATGAAGAGCAGTGTGGTCGTGGAGCCACAGATGATACAGCTTCTCCCTATGAAGAGAACTGACTTCGCAGGCGTTCCTGCGGATGTGTTCCACGAGGAGATCACCATGGAGCCTTCACCTAAGGCGGTGCTTGACCGAATCGTGCCAAACTGCGTCATGGGATATATATACGGTGCTTTGGTAGAGTCCTTCTGCAGTGAGCAGAACAGCCGAATGATGGCGATGGACTCAGCCACAAAGAGTGCCAAGGAGATGCTAGATGATCTCAATATCAAATACAACAGAGCAAGGCAGGCAGCCATAACCCAGGAGATCACCGAGATCGCCGGTGGCGCCAGAGCTCAAAGAGATAGAAGTTAATTTATATATGTAGATAGGTGGATGCGAAACTCGTAAACTTGAGTGCGGATGAGGTGTTTGTGTTGCCAAGCAGGGGGATTTGAGGTCGCCGGTCCTTAGGTGGCGCGCTTTATGTGGCACCTTAGTACCGCTGCAGACCGAAATGAGCGGGAGCGACCCCGGATTGGCAACACAAATACCTCAGGAACAGTGACGCTTAAAGGTTTCGCATACACCTTCAAAGAGAAAAAATTAAGAAGGAGGTCTGATGTTTTGAAAAATGGTAAGATAGTACAGGTCATGGGACCTGTCGTAGATGTAGAATTTCCAGACAACGATCTGCCATACATCAAGGATGCTCTTGAAGTAGATAATCATGGGAAAAAATGTGTTATGGAAGTAGCACAGCATGTAGGCAACAATACAGTAAGATGTATCATGTTGTCCGCCAGCGAGGGACTTTCAAGAGATATGGAAGTCGTTGCAACCGGATCTGGAATCAAGGTTCCTGTAGGAAATCAGACACTTGGACGTTTGTTCAATGTGCTTGGTGAGACAATAGATGGCAAGGAGGATCTCTCGGATACAGAACACTGGGTAATCCACAGAGAGCCGCCAACATTCGAGAATCAGAGCCCGGTCATCGAGATACTTGAGACAGGTATCAAGGTTATAGATCTTCTTGCACCTTACTCAAAGGGTGGTAAGATCGGTCTGTTCGGTGGTGCCGGAGTTGGTAAGACAGTTCTTATTCAGGAGCTTATACAGAACATAGCATCTGTACATGGTGGATATTCCATATTCACCGGAGTTGGAGAGCGTTCAAGAGAGGGTAATGATCTGTGGACAGAGATGAGCGAGTCAGGCGTTATAGACAAGACCGCCCTGGTGTTCGGACAGATGAATGAACCACCTGGAGCCAGAATGAGAGTTGCAGAGACAGGACTTACTATGGCAGAGTATTTCCGTGATGTAAATCATCAGGATGTGCTGTTGTTCATTGACAATATATTCAGATTTACACAGGCAGGTTCAGAGGTTTCATCACTTCTCGGACGTATGCCATCAGCCGTTGGTTATCAGCCAACACTTGCAAATGAGATGGGTGAGCTTCAGGAGCGAATCGCTTCTACCAAGGAGGGTTCAGTCACATCAGTTCAGGCCGTATATGTGCCGGCCGATGACCTTACAGATCCTGCCCCAGCCACAACATTTGCACATCTGGATGCAAATACAGTTCTTTCAAGAAAGATCGTTGAGCAGGGTATCTATCCGGCAGTAGATCCGCTGGAGTCAAGCTCAAGAATCCTTGAGGCTGATATAGTCGGCGAGGAGCATTACGAAGTTGCAAGACGTGTGCAGGAGATCCTTCAGAAGTACAAGGAGCTGCAGGATATCATAGCGATCCTCGGTATGGAGGAGCTGTCAGATGAGGATAAGCTCACAGTTACAAGAGCCAGAAAGGTTCAAAAATTCCTGTCACAGCCATTCCATGTAGCTGAGAACTTTACGGGTATACCTGGAAAGTATGTAAGTCTTAAAGATACTATCAAGGGCTTTAAGATGATAGTTGACGGTGAGATGGATGAGTATCCAGAGTGGGCATTCTTCAATGTGGGTACTATAGAGGAAGTAAAGGAAAAGGCCGAGAAGGGCCAGTAAATATCAGAGGATATCAGCAGACATCAACAGATATCAGAAAAGGAAGTGCATAGATGAATACATTTTATCTGAGAGTTATTTCCAGCAATAAGATATTCTTCGACGGCCGGGCAGAGAAAATAGTTCTTCCACTTGAAGATGGAGAGAAAGCGGTTCTTGCACATCATGAGAATATGGTCATAGCTACCAGCATAGGAGAGATCAGGATCACCACCAGTAAAGGTGAGCAGGTCATAGGTGTTGTGGGCGAAGGCTTTGTTCAGATAGTAAATAACCGAGTTGTCCTTATCGTGGATTCCGCAGAGAAACCGGAGGATATCGACAGAGTCAGAGCCAATGAGGCGAAGATCAGAGCGGAAGAGAGACTCAGACAGAAAGAGAGTCTGAAAGAATACAAGCAGAGCGAGGCATCCCTTGCGCGTGCTCTCACGAGGCTCAAGGTAACAGAAAAGGTGTAGTGCGCAAAAGGGAAAACAAGCGGTTATGCGAAGTGAAACGAGCATGACCATTTGATTTTCCCTTGCGCCTACAACGAGAAGTCGTTCGGCGGAAGCCGAACACAGAGCGCGTCAGTGGGACGAAGGCAGAGCGCGTCAGCGCGGGACTTCGCCACCCTAAAAAGGCAGTGTCCACATTGGTGTGATCCAGTGAGACACTGTCTTTTTATATGTGGTAGATTATTGATAAAAGCTCATCATTTACCTAAAAGTTCAATCTGACACAATGAAAAAAATGTTACTTGACAACTTTTATCTTTGTTGAGAAAATATTAAGATAGTATATGGTAAATTTATGAAAAAGAGTACGTGTGCATGTATGTGCACACATTTTTGAGTTAAAAGGTATTTGAGGTATTTATGTTAAGATTTATTTGGGTAATAGTTTCGTGCATTTTTCTGATCATGTACTATGTGCCAAAGATGTCGTATTATGCAAGACACCCGGAGAAATATAGTGAGGACATATGCTATCAGATGGCCCAGGTTATGTGTAATCATGTGAGACATCGCGCATTTATCAAGACGGTGGCAACGGGTATGGAGAACCTTCCGAAGGAGGGCGGGTACATAATGTATGCCAACCATCAGGGTAAGTATGATGTTCTGGGAGTCATAGTTTCCCATGACAAGCCGATCACGTATGTTATGGATGCCAAGAGATCTAAGCTGTTCATAGCGAATCAGCTCACAGAACTACTCAAGGCACAGAGACTTGACAAGGAGGACATCAAGCAGCAGGTAAAGGTCATAAATGATGTGTCAACGGAGATAAAGGCAGGTAGGAGATATATACTGTTTCCAGAGGGCGGTTACGATCACAGCCATAACGAGTTAAAGGAGTTTATGCCGGGAAGCTTCAAGATAGCTAAGAAGGCAAAGTGCCCGATAGTTCCCGTTGTGCTCTATGACTCGTTTAAGCCATTTGAGGGATGGTCGCTCAGAAAGGTGACGACCCAGCTGGCATTTCTCGAGCCTATTCCCTATGAGGCGATAGCGGACAAGACCACAACAGAGATAAGGGATATGGTCGTGGACAGGATCCAAAAGAAGCTTGATACCATGGAGACCATGAACTGTTGGTAAACAGATAGCCGGAATGAAGGACAGATATACGATGGTGACGGAAGAGATTTGATATTTTGATATATTGAATATAACGAGAGAAGACAGATCATATAATTGCTATGGTCTGTCTTTTTTGTAGGATTTTTATGTAGGTAACTTCACTTGACTATATCAAATCAGGTGAATACAATATAGAAAGACATTTTATGATTAAAAAGGATTGGAATTGGAGATATGGGACAAAGTAATAAAGAGAAGATTAAAGATGCCGACAGACAGGGGGCGTCAGAGAAAGAACAGGAAAAGAGAAACAGATTTTTAAAGAAGCTGATAGTTGTGCTTGCCGTGGCAATCGTGGTGACGTTCACGGTGTTTTATGTGATATATTACAGATTTTCTTATCAGGCGGACAAGCTCACAAAGGAAACTGCCAGAATATACGCATTTGGCGATGGCAGCGAAATGGCAGATCATATCGCGCCGGGTTACATTGAGAAGTATGAGAGTAAGTCCAAGGTGCTCTCTGTCAGCGACATCCAGGATATATATATAGGCAAGTTCAGAACCTATGTGGATGAGAAGATCGGAGAGATCGACAAGATAGAGTGCAAGGTAACCGATATGCAGGCGGTAAGCAATGTTGAGGATCTTCAGCAGGCATTTGAGGATAATGGAGTCAGGAAGGTATCGCAGTACAGGACTGTTGATGCCGACTGGATAGTGACAAATGAAAATGGCGATGAGGTGACGATCCACATTCAGGAGGCCATACTTAAGTGTGATGATGGCTGGTTTGTAGATTATGTGCTGCTTCCAGACGAGATAAGTGGAATCGGCTCGCCGGAGGCTGTGGGAGAAGAACAGACATCGGAGTCGGATGGTGTGGATACAGCAGAAGATACAGCACAGCCGGATGAAGGGGACACAGAATAGTCATATGATGCGGATGAGACCGTGGATACGGAATAGACAGAATGAGGACTTTTACTAGTTTAGATATATGTACAGTGTGCATTTGATTGGAAGAGCATACAGTATATGAGAAAGAAGGCAGAAGGAATGTATGATGTGAGATCCATGAAGGCGGAGGACTTCATAGATGACGCAGAGATCAGGGAGACTCTTGATTATGCGGACAGGAACAAGGACAATGTGGAGCTCATAGACTCTATAATAGAGAAGGCAAAGCTCAGGAAGGGGCTGACACACAGGGAGGCATCGGTGCTCCTCGTATGTGAGATGCCAGACAAAACAGCAGAGATCTGTGATCTGGCTGAACAGATAAAGAAGGATTTCTATGGCAACAGGATAGTCATGTTTGCGCCGCTATATCTGTCGAATTACTGTGTAAATGGCTGTGTATATTGTCCGTATCACATTAAGAACAAGCATATTGCCAGAAAGAAGCTCTCACAGGATGAGGTGAGACGAGAGGTAATTGCATTACAGGATATGGGACACAAGAGACTTGCCATAGAGGCAGGTGAGGATCCTCAGATGAATCCAATAGAGTACATTCTTGAGTGTATAGACACCATTTACAGCATCAGACACAAGAACGGTGCCATAAGGCGAGTAAATGTGAATATAGCTGCCACCACAGTGGAGAATTACAGAAAACTCCATGAGGCAGGCATAGGAACATATATATTGTTCCAGGAGACATACGATAAGGATGCTTATGAAAAGCTTCATCCGTACGGACCGAAGCATGACTATGCTTATCATACAGAGGCTATGGACCGTGCCATGGAGGGCGGAATAGACGATGTTGGATTGGGTGTGCTCTTTGGTCTGGACAAGTACAGATATGAATTTGCCGGACTTCTCATGCATGCAGAGCATCTTGAGGCAGTTCACGGCGTCGGACCACACACCATAAGTGTTCCAAGAGTAAAGAAGGCGGATGACATCGATCCGGATGCGTTTGACAATGGAATAAGTGATGATATTTTCTGTAAGATCGCGGCGTGCATCAGGATAGCAGTTCCGTACACGGGCATGATCATTTCTACGAGAGAGAATCCCAAGGTGAGGGATGAGATCATAAGACTTGGCGTGTCACAGATAAGCGGAGGCTCCAAGACCAGCGTGGGTGGCTATTATGAGCCGGAGCCGGAGGATGAGAAGTCGGAGCAGTTTGATGTCAGCGATACAAGAACCTTGGATCAGGTCGTGAACTGGCTTATGACGAAGGGGTATATCCCATCGTTTTGTACGGCATGCTACAGGGAGGGAAGAACCGGAGACAGGTTCATGAGCCTTTGCAAGAGTGGTCAGATACAGAACTGTTGCCATCCAAATGCTCTTATGACGTTGGAGGAATATCTGGTGGATTACGCATCACCTGAGACTGCGGAGCTTGGACGGAGGCTTATACAGGACGAGCTTAAGAACATTCCAAATGAAAAGGTCAGACAGATAGTGGTTGAGAGACTTGACAGGATAAAACATGGGGACAGAGATTTCAGGTTCTAACATGGATGTGGACACCCACATATGTGTGTGATGTACGTGATGTTCAGACAAACCAGAAAACAGGAGGCTCGGAAATGGGACTTAACGATACGCCATCGGCGAACAGAGTGCATATAGGATTCTTCGGCTGCAGGAATGCGGGCAAATCAAGCCTTGTGAATGCGGTCACGGGACAGAGTCTGGCGGTGGTGTCCGATGTGGCTGGAACGACCACGGATCCAGTGTATAAGTCAATGGAGCTTCTGCCCCTTGGACCGGTAGTCATAGTGGACACGCCAGGAATAGACGATGCCGGAAGTCTTGGAGAACTCAGGGTGGCAAAGACCAGACAGGTGCTGTCAAAGGTTGATGTGGCGGTGCTTGTGGTGGATGCAACCGCGGATATGCCGCAGGCGGACAGAGAACTTCTCGATCTGTTCCATGAGAAGAATATAAATCATATAATTGCATACAATAAGAGCGATGCTTCACAAGAGCTGATGGCAAAATGTGGCTTGACCGACGAGACGGGCAGCTCAATTTGGGTTAGTGCGGAAAAGGGATATGGAATACATGAGCTTAAGGAACTGATAGGAAAGCTGACTACAACGGATACCATGACAAAAATGCTTGTGGGAGATCTGCTTAGCCCTGGTGATGTGGTCGTGCTTGTTATACCGATAGATTCCGCGGCTCCAAAGGGAAGACTTATCCTTCCGCAGCAGCAGGTTATAAGGGATGTACTTGAGGCAGGAGCGATATCAGTTGTGTGCCGTGACATGGAGCTTGCTGACACGTTGGAGAGATTTGGCAGTCAGGTATCGATGGTCATAACGGATTCCCAGGCATTTGGAAAGGTGATGAAGATAGTGCCTGAAGACATCTATATGACGTCATTTTCAATACTTATGGCGAGGTTTAAGGGCCAGCTTCAAATGGCGGTTTTGGGGGCACATGTTCTGGATGAGCTGAGAGATGAAGGTGGCATAGAAATTATGGCAAAGATCGGGGCTACGGAGAATGATCGGTCTGAGAGCGAGTCATCAAAGAGCGAGTCTGTCGGCAGTGTGACAGGGAAAGAAGCTGTAGACACAAAAAGAAATATTCCGAGAGTCTTGATAGCCGAGGGCTGCACCCATCATAGACAATGTGATGACATAGGAACGGTCAAGCTTCCGGGATGGATAAGAAACTACACGGGGCTTGAGCCTGAGTTTACATTTGTCAGTGGAACGGAGTTCCCGGATGATCTGACAGGATATGACCTGATCATCCACTGCGGAGGGTGCATGCTAAATGAGAGAGAGATGAAGAACAGGCAGCAAATGGCGCAGCAGCAGGGAGTTCCTATGACAAATTATGGAACGGCTATAGCGCATATGAATGGTATCCTGGAGCGGAGTCTCAGGGTATTTAACGGCATATACGATAATTGATGCAGAAAACAAAAGGGCAGTTCAGTTGATGTTAATACCGCTGGGCGGCGGAAGAATGGAGATCATATGGCGAAGACAGGATTGGTACTTGAGGGCGGAGGACAGAGAGGTATATATACCGCAGGTGTTCTGGACGTTTTTATGGATAATGATATAGAGGTGGATGGTGTGATCGGTGTGTCTGCCGGGGCGATACATGGACTCTCCTATGTGACAAGACAGAGAGGCCGAAATATGAGATACAATATGAAGTACAGGAATAACAAGCATTACATGAGTATGTATTCGCTCATAACAACGGGAGATATATGTGACGAGCAGTTCTGCTACCATGATATCCCAGAGAGATTGGATCCTCTGGATTATGACGCATTTGTGGCAAATCCAACCAGATTCTATGTCGGCTGTTCCAATCTTGAGACAGGCGAGGCCGAGTATCTCGAGTGCACAGATATGCGTAACCCCGCGGATGTGAATAAGGTCAGGGCATCGGCATCGCTGCCACTTATATCTAATACGGTAGAGGTCGATGGGATGAAGCTGCTTGACGGCGGAGTGTCGGACAGCATCCCGATATTTGCGTTCAGAAGAATGGGCTATAGAAGAAATATAGTGATCCTCACAAGACCTAAGGGTTACAGAAAAGGTCCGGACAGGATGCTCAGGCTGGAAGCAGGGAGATACAGGGAATATCCGGAATTTGTCAGAAGGTGCCATATGAGGCATTTGTACTATAATAAGACTCTTGATAAGCTGGAGGAGCTTGAAAAGCAGGGAGACACTCTGATAATCAGACCGAGTCAGACTATAGAGATATCAAGACTTGAGAAGAAACCGGAGATGATTGAGGCTATGTATGAGCTGGGTGTGTATGATGCAAAAGAGAAATTACAACAGGTGAAAGAATTTCTCAGGGAAAGCAGGGAAGATGCACATGGACAGGCAGAGAAACAGACAGCTGTCACAGAGGAAGAACGATAAATATAACACACTTATACTCTCTGGGATGGAGATCCCAGATAGCGTATATACACAAAAGAAGGCACAGGAGAATCAGAGCAAAATGGCGGAGACTCCGGTGCCTTCTCTTATTTTATCGCTCTCGGTGTCAACGGTCATCACTATGCTCGTGGCGACCACGTACAATATCGTAGCCACTTATTTTGTGGCGGATCTCGGCGAGTCTGCTGTTGCGGCGGTGGGGCTCATGTTCTCAGTCATGGCACTTATCCAGGCTGTAGGTTATACCTGGGGGATGGGTGCGGGCAGCGAGATCGCAAGGCTCCTCGGGCAGCGGAATAAAAGGGCGGCAGAGCAGACTCTGGCGACGGCGCTTGTGGGTGGTGTGGTGTCAGGGGTAGTCTTGGCTGTGGTATTTGGCATATTCAGATCAGAAATTGTAAGTCTGCTTGGAGCAACGGACACGAGTCAGGAATTGGCGGAGCAGTATGGAATATATATTATGATGGGTGCGCCGGTGATGTGCGGAGCATATGTGCTCAACAATGCTCTGAGAGCGGAGGGGCAGCCGTACCTTGCACTTATGGGAATAGTTGCCGGAGGCGTGACAAATGCTGTACTGGATTATGTTCTTATAAAGGTGCTGGGATTTGGGATAGGAGCTGCGGGGATCGCCACATTTGCCGGGCAGGCGGTGAGTCTGGTTATCATGTATGCGTGCGTCAGGGCCAGATTCAGCATGGTCAGGCTTCACATAGGTGATCTTTGGAAATTCAAGGGTGCAGTGCAGGTCGTCAGGATCGGTATGCCTTCTTTTCTGAGACAAGGACTTATGTGCGTTGCGGCTGTTTTGCTGAGCCGGAGCTGCCGGCGGTATGGGGACACGGCACTTGCCAATATAACGGTGGCAAATAAGATTTTTGCGGTCGTATTTGCCGTTCTTGTGGGATATGGGCAGGGATTTGCACCTGTGTGCGGATTCGCGTATGGAGCTAAGACGTACAGAAGAGTCAAAAGATCTCTGAATTTCACTATGGCGACTTCGGTGGTGTTCATGGTGATGGTGGGAGGAATGTCATATCTGTGGGCAGACAGGCTGTGCGGAGTATTTATGGATGGCGCCGGTCTTGCGGCTTTTTCCCTGAGGGCGCATGCTGTATCTATGCCGTTTTCGGCGGTATGTCTTGTGATGGGAATGTACTATCAGGCTTTGGGAGCATATGGAAAGGCCACACTCATATCCGCCCTGAGACAGGGGGTTTTCTTTATCCCTCTCATATGGCTGCTGCCAGTCTGGTATGGCGAACATGGTGTGGCTGTAGTTCAGGCTGCCGCGGATATTTTGTCCGGCATCACAGCCTTGGTGTTCTGGTTTATCTGTCAGAGGACCTTCCGTACACAAATGAAAAATAGTCAGTGCCGATGACTTCATCCGATATGTACAGTCTGTTTTCGACCTCGGCTATCATGGAGTCTAGATAGTCATCCGGTACTTGCGATTCCGGTACCAGATATATGGTCTCTCCCGTTGAGGCGTCATATTTTATCTTGTCGGTTATAAAGCTTTGGTCGGCGAATATCACAAGTTCATCTGAGTTTGAAAGTATGTTGCGCCCGGCAAGCAGTCTTGAATCGAAGTCTGCTCCGAGAAGGTTCAGGACGGTTGGAAGGATATCTATGCTGGCGCAGAGCTTATCTACGACAACAGGTTTTCCCATGGATGAACACCATATTCCGAACTGGTTTCGGTGCAGTTCAAAGTCGTCGTCCTCTATGTCCTTGCCGGCAAGCTCATTGTACACGCCGTCACTCAGCCCATAAGGGTAGTGATCAGGTGCGACTATGAACAGGGTGTTGTCGAGTTTTCCTGCCTCCTCAAGCTTGTCCATGAGGTATTCCAGTGCCTTGTCAAGCTCCATCTGGGCTGCGACATAGGCGACAGCTTCGTCAGAGTAACCCTTGCCGGAGAGAAGTGATTCGGCTTCCTCACGATTCTTCTGACATATGTACTGATTGTCATAGTTGTATGGCAAATGTCCTGAAAAACTCATGAGGTACATATTGAAATGGTAGTCAGCTATGAAATCATTGTATACAGCCTCGATACATTCCAGATCTGAGTACATGACGTGATCCGGGATGTCCAGTCCCGCCCCGATGGCCTTGAAGGTGGTGTATCCCATATTCGGATGGGTGCTGGTTCTGTCGTAATATGTGGCGTCAAAGTCGTGATAGCCGTAGCTCTTGTATCCCTGACTGTTCAAAATATTGCCCAGAGCATAAGGCTGATATGTGCCTGCAGATTCCTCGAAGCTCCATTTGGAGGAGGCCGGGTACTGACTGAGACAGTTGACAAATTCGCCGTCTATTGTGCTGTGATACCAGAGTGGATTATAGAAGTTGGTAAATTCAAATCCTTCATGGTATATCTTGTACAGGGTAGGGGTTGCCTCCTTGGATATTCCGTAGGTGCTGAGGCTTTCAGCCGTGACAAATACCACATTGTAGTCCTTGAACATGCCGGTGTATTCGTCTGTGTAGGTCGGCTGCACTCCTGAGAAATATGCTGTTATGCTCTTTAACTCATCGTCATCGGTGGAGTTATAGAGCTGGGTGAAGTTGATATTCTCATCTATCTGAGGCACATACTGAGGCTCTGACGATTCGGTGCTGTTTGAGCCGGATGCACTGTTCGAAGACTCGTTGCCTGATGACTTGCTGTTCTGGTTTTCTTTATCGCTTGATAGTGATGACACACTGTTTGACCTGCCCTGTATGTCCAGAGCAGATTCTGCAAGCTCAAATGTCTTGTCAGAGTTGCTCTTGGTTATCATAACTGTGCAGTCCCTGCCGGTGGTCATGATGACTCCCAGTTTGTTCATAGACAGCTCAAGCACGTAGCGGCCGTGGAAAAGGGAGTAAGGCGTGTATGCTCCGGTTCCGTGCACCGCCAGAAGACATATGGCTGCGATCCACATGACTGCGGATGATGCGGTCTGTACAATGACGCCCTTAAGTACACCGTTGCTCTCGCCGATACGGCCTCTGTCAAAAGTGAACTTTAATCTGTTTAGCAATACGAGACAGATAAGTGGGAGCAGGAAGAGCAGTATCACGTACCAGTTGGCCCTCAGAGTGGCGAACAGGACAGACTTAAAATTCATGGCATCGTGGGCACCTCCGATGGAGACCAGACTAAGGAAAGTCCTGAAGATCTTATAGTACACAAACTGGGCTATATAGTAGACAGTGAAAATTCCCCATATGGTATACGCTGTGATGGCATTTGCAATTCTGTGCCAAAATGATGTCAGCGCGGACAGTGTGAGACCGCATGCAATGGCAAATGTCAGCGGATGCATTATATTGCTGTCTATACCATGGTAAATGGCTATGTGAAACAGCAGCTCCATGTATATAAAAGCAGCGGAAAAGAATACCGGGCGCCAGAGAGAATTCCTACGTTTTACAGTACTTTTGCTGTGGAGTGTTTTATCGCTACTTCGCGTGTTATCTGTTGGTTCGTTTCGACTCATATATTCTCCTTCTCAAGGATGCTCTCGAGTTTTGTTCTGACAGCTATAGGGTCAGTGACAAGGAGAGTGTTGAAACCAAGCTTTGATGCTGCATCAAGATTTGCCTGTCTGTCATCGAGAAATATACATTCCTCCGGGATGAGGTTGTATTTGCTGCACAGACGCTGGTAAATTCTCTCGTCTGGTTTGGTTATGTGGCACTCGTATGACACGACTCTTCCGTCTGTATAAGGAAGAAAGTGGAATCGCGGAGTGTGAAGTGCGAACAGTCTTCTCGGATAGTTGGACAGCAGGTATACGTGATATCCTCTGTTTTTCAGTGATTTGAGCCATTTGTCCGCATCCGGGAACATGTCGACCACGTCATCCAGATTGTTCATGAACAGATCTATATATTCACTGCATTCCGGGCTCAGTTCCTTGAATTTTTGTATGAGCTCTGATTCCGGGATGTCATCGAGATCAAAATGGTTCCATAGTGGATGATTTACCATGTTGCGATCCAGAGTATCTATAACGTTTTCGGGTATTCCAAGTTTCTGCATTGTTGTTCTCCAGTGGAAATCAACGAGAACCATGCCTATATCAAATATGATGTTTTTCATTTGTCTAATCCTTTCTGCTTGATAAAATATGTGTCAGTGAGTCGTTTAGCCACTAAAATTCTAACCCATATCCGATCAAAAATACATACTAAAATAAATCAGAAATAAGTTTATTTACAGTTTTTTGTTTTTGGTGTAAATTGTTATAATGAATGTATGTATATCACATAATGATGATACGTTCAGAATGCCTGATGAATGGGGATTATGTATGAGATACGTTTTTGTGGATTTTGAGATGAATCTTATAGATTCAGAACACAAACAGGAAAAGAAGATTTGCAAGAGTGAGATAATTGAGATCGGTGCGGTAAAACTGGATGATGAATATAACGAGATAGATTCGTTTAAGAGTTATGTCAAACCGGCATATGGAAACATGGCATCGCGTATAATAAAACTCACGGGAATAACAGATGAGATGCTCGAGACTGCCCCATCATACGAGGATGCTGTGGGCAGATTTATAGAGTGGTGTGCAGATGCGGATGTTATCTATGCGTGGAGCGAGAACGACCTGAGACAGCTGCGAGGTGAGACCAGACTGAAACAGTACACTCATCCGGAACTTGAGAGGGTATTTGCAAAATGGCAGGACTTCCAGAAGGAATATGCCAGGATGATAGGCACATCCAGAAGGATATCACTGTCGGATGCTGTATTTTATCTGGGAGAGAACTTTCAGGGTGCAGAGCATGATGCGCTGTGGGATGCCAGAAACACGGCTGAGGTATTCAAGCTGTCGAAGGATGAGGAGAATTTCTTCAGGATAATGGCTCCGGTCATTGATGTGTATAAGCCAAAGAAAAAGCTGACATATTCATTGTCGGATACATTTGGCAATATTCATTTGGATGATCCGGGGGACTAATCATGGATCTGCACTGAGTGGACAATGGCTGTATGTGTCGAAGTCAAGAGAGAAGCGTTGTATGATTTATTAGGAGAGACAGAGGTAATATAATGAATTGGAATAAGAAAGATACGATAAGGATACTGCTCATTTTGTGCGGTGTTGTATTGTTTGCATATGTGTTGTTCAACTTTGATAAGGTGTCCAGCCTTTTCAGCTGGCTGGTAAATATCCTTATGCCGTTTGTGATAGGGTTTGCCATAGCATTTGTGGTGAATGTTCCGATGAAGGGGCTTGAGAAGGTTCTTTTCAAAAATGAGAATAGCCGCCTGTACAGATTTAAGCGTCCGGCCTGTCTGATATTGTCGTTTCTGTGCATCATAGCGGTATTTACATTTGCAATAACAATGATCATACCGGAGATGTCCAAGACCATAACTGCATTTGCAGATAAGCTGCCAGATGCTATGGATGACATCCAGAGGAAGGCGATCAAGCTTATGAAGGATCAGCCGGAGATAGTAGACAAGATAAAGAGTATCGATATCAACTGGGATTCAGTTATATCCAATGTGGTTGGTATTGTGAAGAACGGCGGCAGCAGTGTGTTGTCTTCCACGTTCTCCATTGCCAGCAGTGTGGTAGGTGGATTTGTGGATGTCCTCGTGGGTATTTTCTTTGCCTGTTATATATTGGCACAGAAGGAGACTCTGGAGAAACAGGTCAAGGGAATCCTATATGCAGTGTTCAAGGAGGACAAAGCTGACAGATTTATACAGACTTGTGTGCTGGCTGACAGAACTTTTTCCAAATTCATATCGGGACAGTGCCTTGAAGCATGTATTCTTGGCTTGATGTTCTTTATCACCATGACCATATTCAGGATTCCGTATGCACTTACGGTGAGCATAATAATCGCGGTATTTGCGCTGATACCGGTGATCGGTGCTTTTGTGGGATGCTTTGCGGGCGCGATCATGATACTTGTGGAGAATCCGAAACAGGCCATAATATTCCTTATCATATTTATCGTGCTGCAGCAGATAGAGGGCAACTTTATATATCCTCACGTGGTTGGCGGCTCTGTGGGACTTCCATCCATATGGGTGCTTGTGGCAGTCATGTTGGGCGGCGACTTGATGGGAATCCTAGGTATGCTTATATTTGTGCCTCTTTTCTCAGTGCTCTACGCAATGTCTGAGGAGTATGTGGTGAAGAACCTCAGGGAAAAGGGTATATCGTGGAAGAAGTACAATCTGGCGTGCAATATACCGGAGGGGCGGTGGAATGGCAGGCTGGACGAGGAATGCGCCTCGGAGGTGAAAGCTAGATCAAAGCATAAAAATGAGAGTGATAAGCAGACCGGTGCGGATAAGGCTCAGATGTCTGGCAGTACAGCCGGAGATGGCTGCACTAAGGACAATACCAATAAAAATTCTAACTGTAATATCGACAGAAATGCCAATAGACAAAACAATATAAATAACGATAAGAGCAACAGTAGAAATAACAGAAAGAGAAAATAATATCGGCGGGAGTGCGTGATGTGCCGCAGGTGGTGATCCGAATTCAGAGCCGTTTAGAAAGAAGGATATACAAATGTACAGAGACATAGCGAAACTTGTTTTATACAGAGATCTTGGAGAGGACAGCATACTCATGAAGCTGTCTGGAATATTTGAGGACTTTGATCTTAAGAGGTGTGAGAACGCGGAGCTGTGTGCCCGCATATATGACCAGATTAAGAGACTCCTGGATCTTGCAACCAGCTATGGATTTGATAAGAATCTGTGGCATAACTACCTCGCATTTATACTTATCACAAATGAAAACTCATTCAGTATAACCAGCGAGAAGGTTGGGGCAAATGACGGAACAGTCAACTATTTTGCAAAGAACGACTTTAAGATATTCAAGAAACTGTTTGATTTTGATTTCTCCGAGATAGAGAGCGCACTTGGAATAGATTGTTTCTCAACTATCAACAACTATAAGTCCATAGGTAAGAAGGAGAGAATGTACAACAAGAATGTCAGCGAGAAGGTTCAGGCTGTCAGCAATGCGATAGAGGAGGCTGAGAACGAGGATCAGATATTCGATATCGTGACGGAGTTCTATAAAGCATATGGCGTTGGAATGTTCGGACTTAACAAGGCGTTCAGAATCACCCGTGAGCACGGAGATCTTGAGTTTGTGCCTATCAACAACACAGAGGATGTAATGCTGGATGATCTCATCGGCTATGAGATACAGAAGAAAAAGATCGTGGACAACACAGAGGCATTTGTGGAGGGACGCAAGGCGAACAATGCACTTCTCTTTGGAGACAGCGGAACAGGAAAGTCCACAACTATCAAGGCGATAATCAATGAGTACTATGACAGGGGTCTTCGTATGATCGAGATATATAAGCACCAGTTCCAGGATCTGTCACAGGTTATCTCACTTATCAAGAACAGAAATTACAGATTTATCATATACATGGATGACCTTTCATTTGAAGAGTTTGAGATCGAGTACAAGTATCTCAAGGCTGTCATCGAGGGCGGACTTGAGATCAGACCTGACAATGTACTCATCTATGCCACATCGAACCGCCGTCATCTCATCAAGGAGACATGGAACGACAGGAATGATATGGAGAATAACAATGGTATTCACAGAAGTGATACTATTCAGGAGAAACTGTCACTTGTCAACAGATTTGGAGTCACGATCAGCTACAGCGCACCGTCACAGAAGGAGTATTTTGAGATCGTCAAGGGACTTGCTGAGAAGGAGCATATCACCATGGATGAGAAGGAACTCTGCGCAGAGGCCAACAAGTGGGAGCTTGCCCATGGCGGAATAAGCGGACGTACTGCACAGCAGTTTATCAACTACCTCAAGGGACAGGGGCTGTAAAATAATTGCTGTTGAACTACGGTTTATATTTTGCTATTATTAAGATAATTTTGAAGTTGCATTTACGATGATAAGGAGTGTGGGAAAATGATAGATCTCAGCAGCAAAAAGGGTAAGACACTGGTATCGAGGATCATAGTTGTGATTCTGTGTATCGCAATGGTAGTTACACTTTTAGTTTCAGCATTCTAATTTAGAATAACAGGTCGAAATGGAGAGTATATATGAGAGGAAAGTTTGGTGAGCATCAGACGGTGCGATCAATACTTAAGAGTTTGCCACATACTGTCCATGATGACGTAACGAGAGCCGGAATAGGAGAAGACTATGCCCGGCTCTTGTTGCGTGATGGGGATGGCGGAGAAAATACAGGTAAGACAGGAGATGCAGATTGCAAAAATGCGGGTGCGGCAAAAAGCAAAAGCGTGAATGTTGCCACTGGAGTGTGTATCGACAGCGGATATATGGGACTGAGGCTTGATATAGCCCGTCTTTACAACAGTGTAAGGATCGGTGGCTATATGCCGTGGGTGGCAACGGATACCATCGTTATGCCAGATGATGATGAACGACGAATGAAGAAATTGCTCGGAAAGCTTGCGGGCATATGTGCAGAATGTGGGGTGGACATCATCACAGGACATACCGAGGTGAATACCGCTGTGTTTGAGCCGATCATAAGTGTGACTATGATGGGAAAACAGTCAGGACATAGTGATGATGCAGACCTGTGCAGACTAAAACGACCAGTTGGTATGGATATAGTTATGTGTGGGCAGACAGGTGTGGGTGGCACCTTACAACTCTATTATGATAATCAGAAAGAGCTTTTCGAGAGGTATTCAGAGAGCTATCTGAGACCTGTAGAGAGAATGGAAGAATTGATACTGCTAGGCAGACAGGTGGATATAGCACTGGAGCATGGCAGTGTGTATGCCCATGATATATCGAGGGGCGGCGTATTTGCTGCTCTCTGGGAGATGGGGGATGCGCTGAAGTGTGGGCTTGAGGTGTGCCATGATGACATACCGATACTGCAGGAGACGATAGAGATATGTGAGCACACAGGGGATAATCCATATATGATAGACGGCTGCGGCGCGGCACTTTTTGTGGTTCCGGATGGAGAACATCTGGCTGATAAGCTCTATGAGGCAGGATATGAAGCATCAGTCATAGGTCACCTTACGGAAAACAGCGACAGAGTAGTGGTTCATGACGAGGAGAGGAGGTTCCTTACCCCACCAAGATATCTATAAATTTGAGTAGAAGCTACGTACGATTTGCATGGAGTAACTGCTGACTGCCATGGATGATCGTACTATATTGATTGCGCGTATCAGTGTGAAATCTATATAGATCACATATAGGTGATTCCGTTGATAACTCGTATTTGAGTATAGGAGGAGTAGTTATGTTAAATATTGTATTACATGAGCCGGAGATACCGGCAAATACAGGAAACATTGGAAGAACATGTGTGGCAGCAGGTGCAAGACTGCATCTCATAGAACCTCTGGGTTTTCAGATAAATGAGAAGCAGCTAAAACGTGCTGGGCTTGACTATTGGGACAAGCTGGATGTGACAACATATGTGAACTTCGAGGATTTTCTTGCAAAGAATCCCGGAGCAAAGATATACATGGCGACGACCAAGGCTAGAAAGAAGTATACAGACGTAAGGTTTGAGGATGATGCATACATAATGTTTGGCAAGGAGAGTGCCGGTATACCAGAGGAGATACTGGTTGACTATAAGGATACAGCAATCAGAATCCCCATGTTCCCGGACATCCGTTCATTAAACCTTGGCAACTCTGTGGCAATAGTGCTCTACGAGGCACTCAGACAGAACGACTTCCCAGGTCTTGAAGAAGCAGGCAACCTACACCGCCTAAATTGGGACTTGTCATAAAGCGAAGCTTTATGATATTGCACGCATCAGCGTGCTACCGCTTGACATGCAATAGAGGGGGATCCGCTTGCGGGGGAGTAGGCTGTTGCGTCATGTCTGGTGCAAGCCAGACATGTCACATTGCACGCATCAAAATAATACAAAGGGGGAAGAAACATGGCATATCCTACCAGTGGAAAGAAAATGCTCAACATCTGTATTCTGGACATATTGAAGAAATATACGGATTGTGATCACACGATGGATCAGAAGGATATCATGAGGAAGCTGACTGAAGATTATGATATCACAGTTGACAGAAAATCCATAAAGGCAAATCTTGACTGTCTGTTCGACTATGGATATGAGATAGAATGTACAAAGACAGAGCGTATCAAAAAGGACGGAACAAAGGAGATCATTACATCAAACTGGTACTACAATCATGAATTTGATGATTCTGAACTAAGAATGATGATAGACAGTATTCTGTTCTCAAAGACTATTCCTGCCGGACAGGCCAGTGAGCTCATTAAGAAGATAGCAGGACTTTCGAATATATATTTCACAAATAAGATGACACATGTCAGCAGTCTGCCAGGTCTGGAGCATACAAGCAATCAGCAGACACTGTACAATGTCGGCTTGATAGATGACGCTATTTCAGAAAAGAAACAGATATCATTTGTGTATAACAACTATTGGGAGGACAAGAAGCTCCATCCGCGACGTGAGGAACCGTATATAGTCAATCCGTATCAGATGGTCGCAAATGATGGAAAGTATTATCTCGTATGCAACTATGATAAGTATGACACTCTATCGAATTATCGTGTGGACAAAATGACACAGGTTAAGATAATCAACAAGCCGGCTAAAAAACGTGATAAAGTCAAGGGCATGGAGCATGGCCTCAATCTGCCGAAGCATATGGCAGAACATATATATATGTTTGCCGACGAACCGGTTACGATAATACTCCGGGTGAAGAAGTCAGCTATATCAGATATAGTGGACTGGTTTGGAAGCAACTTTGATGTGGTGGATGAGAGTATTGCCAGACAGTATGAAGGATTTCGTGAAACCACGGATGCCGTGACGTATGTAAGACTTGTGTGCAGCCGTCAGGCCATGTCACACTGGGCGATGCAGTACGGAACATCGGTGGAGGTTATATATCCTACGGAGCTTCGAACCCAGATCGGCGAGGCTGTGAAGGAAATGAATAATAGATATAATGATTAACAAGACAGCTGTCAGTATGATAAAACTGACAGCTTTTTTGTGATAAATATTTTTTGAGAAACTTTTCACCAAAAATCACTTTTACTGCAAGAAATCGAAGATTTTGATCGGAATATATATTAGAAACACACAGGGAGGTGAAAGCCGTGTGGATAAATGGAAAGAGATGTAAGGTGAATTAAAAAATATCCCGGGTACTACAACAGAGCTTCGCTCTGGTGTAATATCCGGGTTTTGGTTTTTCTTAGAGTTTATGAGTCCTTGATCCTGAACTTGCCGTTACTCTTAATGCTTGGAGAGGAAGTATCTGCTTCGGAGTATCCCTCATTGCGTGATTCAATGTGAACCGGTTTGATAGGAACCAGCATATCCTTCTCTTTCGGAAGAGAGAAGATAAACTCGCTTCCCTTGCCTTCCTCGGATGTTAAGGTGATCTGCTCACCGTGGGCTTTGATGATCTCTTTGGTTATGGCCAGTCCAAGTCCGGTTCCGGTTTTGTCTTTGCCTCGGCTTGGGTCTGTCTTATAGAACCTTTCGAATACCTTCTTCTGGGCATCCTTTGGAATTCCAATTCCCTCGTCCTTGACACTTGTAAAGATTTTGTTGTCCTTTTCTGTCACCTGAACTCTTATCTGTCGACCTTCCGGTGTGAATTTGATTGCATTGTCTACAAGATTGTATATTACCTGCTGTATCTTGGTTCTGTCTGCGTACACAATGGTGTTGTCGGTCAAAAATATGCTTTCAAGAAATATTCCTCTGTCCTGACATCTCTTTTCAAATGTATTCACGGTAGGTGTTATTATATCCCTTATATCAAAGTTTGATTTGTCAAGCTGCAGGTCGAACGAGTCGAAGTTGTTAAGTTCCAGAAGTCCTTGTGTCAGTTTGGTAAGTCGCTGCGCTTCATTAAGCACTATTCCTAGATATTTTTCGTGCCGCTCGAGCGGAATGGTTCCATCCAGCATGGCTTCGATGTATCCCTTTATGGACGTCAAAGGAGAACGGAAATCATGGGATATATTGGATATAAATGACTTTCGGTATTCGTTTGAGCGGCTGAGCTCGTCAGCCATCTCCTCCATGTATCTGGCAAGTTCCCCAAATTCGTTGTTGGCTGTCACATTTACACGGGCATTGAAATTTCCCTGCGCATATGACTTTGAGGTCTTGATGATCTCACGTATAGGTTTTAACAGGCTGTTGGACATGAGCATCAATGCTATCATGGCGATCAGCATGAGGCTCAGAAATGGCACAAATGTCGTGGAAAGCATTCGAGTCTGGATATCCTGCTTGAACGTCATAGGTGATGCCAGTATGATAGTTCCAACATAATTATTCCATGAGTAAAGAGGCTGTCCCATGATGAGTGTTTCACTAGGGAAATATCCGTTAAGTGTATTCTCATAACAGAATGCGGATTTTAGGTCATCACTGTCAACGTAGTTTTTTAGTGAATCTGATTTGCTGCCAGTGGAAGAACTGCCTGATGAATCAGAAGAGCCTGATTTCTCTGACTCGGAAGCTTGAGATTTAAATACTATATTGCTCTTATCATCGGTGAGCCATATTTCCATGTCTAGTGTAGTGGCAGTATGCTGAAGATCACTGTATAAAGTTTTATTGTCTATGGTTCCGTTTTGGTATTCTGTGATGGAGCTGTCGACAAGCAGCGAGATTTCGTTTTTCATGGTGGCTTTGCGCTCCGAAAGTACGGATTTCTGTGCGATTGTTATACTGTATATCATGAGCAACGAAAATATCAGTACGACCAGAATGACAAATCCTACAACGATTTTATCAAATGCAGTTTTCTTCATTATGACGCTCTCCATTCGAACTTGTAGCCAATGCCCCATACGGTGGCAATGCTCCAGTTGTGATTGTTATTTAATTTCTCGCGAAGTCTCTTGATATGTACATCGACGGTCCTGGTATCTCCGACATATTCATACCCCCACAGCTTGTCTAGAAGCTGCTCCCTCGTAAACACCTGATTTGGTCTGCTTGAAAGGAAATAGAGTATCTCCAGTTCCTTTGGCGGCATCTCGAGATTGTGTCCCTCGAAGGTCACAGTGTAATTGGATATATTGACCACCAATCCGTCATACTCAACAAATGTTCCCACGTGGTCTGCACTTGTGACATCATAGGTAGAATTCTGTGTCTGCTTCTGTGTACTCTCGGTCATTGCCGATCTTCTGAGAAGTGCGCCGACCCTGGCGACAAGCTCATTTGAGTCAAATGGCTTAACAATATAATCATCAGCACCAATTTTGAGCCCCAGAACCTTATCGAACACCTCTCCCTTGGCTGAGAGCATGATGATAGGTGTGTTGGATGTCTTTCTGATCTCAGTGCATACCTGATATCCGTCCATACCCGGAAGCATGACATCCAGGAGAACCAGATCAGGTGAATATTCTTCAAATAACTGCAGAGCTTCCGTGCCGCTTGCGGCTATCTCGGTCTCATAACACTCTTTGTTGAGGTAGAGTGAGATGAGCTCTGCGATGTTCTCATCATCGTCAACGATGAGAATATTATTTTTGCTCATATGTGTAAACCTCCCGCTAAAATAATTTATAACAATCACTTACAATAACCACTGTTCTAGAGTTCCACTATGGTAACTCCTGCATCGCCCTCTCCGAATTCGCCAAGCCTGAAGGATTTGACATGTGGCTGTGATTTCAGGAACTGATGTATTCCCTTTCGAAGAGCACCGGTGCCCTTGCCGTGTATGATGGTGACTCTGTGCAGATGTGCCATAAGTGCATCATCAAGGAATCTGTCCACAAGTGATGTGGCCTCATCGACCGTCATTCCAAGCACATTTATCTCAGGCTTGATATTCATCATCCTCGACATGCTCTTGCCACCTGTGACTGTGGCTTTCTGCGGTTTCTTCTTCTCGTGCTCAACAAGCAGGAGATCTGTCGGTGGAAGAGATGCGCTGATTATACCCATCTGAACCTTGAGTTTGCCCTTGGAGTCCGCCAGAGCGGTGATGGTTCCCTCGGAATCCATGCTGATAACATGTACGGTATCGCCAACCTTGAAGTCAGATGCTTTGTGATCGGACTTCACTGTCTTGCGTTTCTCCTCGTTCATCTTGCCGAGGTCGTTGATCTTCGCGCGGAGTTTCTGTCTCTCGGCTTCCATCGCCTTGGCGTCGGCTTTCGCCGGGTTTGTAGTCCATTTGTTGTATTTCCTTATGGCGGCATCGGCCTCAGCCTTCGCCTCCTCTATGATCTCGGATGCCTCCTGACGCGCCTTTGCCAGTATCTCTGCTTTCTTGTCGGAGAGCTCTGAATCCTTCATCTGTGCACGTTCCTGAAGCTGCTTTGCATCCTCCTTGAGTCTTGCAATGTCGGCTTTGTCCTGTTCAATCTCCCTCTTGCTTCTCTCAAGATCCGCGATCAGGGTCTCAAAGTCAACTGTATCGCTGTCGATATTGGCCTTGGCGCTCTCGATGATGCTATCGTCGATTCCAAGCTTCTTCGCTATGGCGAAAGCATTTGACTTTCCAGGAATACCAATCATCAGTTTATATGTCGGCTGGAGTGTTGCCACGTCAAATTCGCAGCTTGCATTCTCTACACCCGGTGTGCTCATGGCAAATGTCTTGAGCTCACTGTAGTGCGTGGTCGCCATACATCTGACACCCATGTCGTTCAGATGTGACAGAATGGCGATGGCAAGAGCCGCGCCCTCTATAGGATCGGTGCCGCCGCCCAGCTCATCGAAGAGTACCAGACTGCCAGGCGTAACGTGATCCAGTATGTACACGATGTTGCTCATGTGGGATGAGAATGTGGACAGATTCTGTTCTATACTCTGCTCATCTCCGATATCGGCAAACACATCGTCAAATACATTCAGCCTTGAACCGTCAAGTGCCGGAATGTGGAGTCCGGACTGTCCCATGAGGGAGAAGAGTCCCAGAGTCTTGAGAGATACCGTCTTGCCACCTGTGTTAGGACCGGTCACGATCAAAAGATTGTAGTCCTCACCCAGTTTGATGTCCACAGGAACAACCGTGTGCTTCTCGAGCAGTGGGTGTCTTCCCTGCCTGATATCGATGATTCCGTCTGTGTTGAATATCGGTTCGGTTCCCTTGTAGCTTCTTGCAAATGATGCCCTTGCGAATATAAAGTCCAGTTCCGCCAGAGTGTCGAAGTCGTATTTTATGTATTCGATCTCCGCTGCGGTCTGTGCTGACAGAGATTCAAGTATCTTCTCGATCTCGGCAAGCTCCTGATTGTCCAGCTCCTTCAGCTCGTTGTTCAGGTTTACGATCGCCATAGGCTCGATGAACACTGTTGCTCCGGTTGACGACTGGTCGTGTATCATACCAGGAAAATGGTTCTTGTACTCGGCTTTGACCGGGATACAGTATCTGCCATTTCTCATGGTTACCAGGTTATCCTGGAACATGGTCTGTTTGCTGGTATCGCTGACAAGCTTTGCAAGCTGGTTGTGCAGCTTTTCATTTGTCAGGCGCTTGTTCCTTCGCACGGCCTTGAGCCCTGATGAAGCGTCATCGGCAAATTCATTCTCAGAAATTATGCATCTGTGGATCTCTCTGGACAGATGCTCTAATGGCATGAGCTCCAGAAATCTCGTGCGCAGACTGTCAGGACATGTAGTGCCATCCGGGTTCATGCTAAGACCAAGCATCTTGTTGGAGGCTTTCTCCTCCTCGATCTGCTCCTTGCTGCGTCTTCTCGTATCTGTCATGCTTGTGCCTTCGTTCTCGCCGTATTTCTTGGCGGTGAGTGCGAGATCCAGCATGCTGGCAACGTCAAGCAGCTCAGCAGTGGTAAGGATGCCCTCAACCTCAAGCCGCTTGAGCGAGGCTCCGATATCCTTGAGTCCTGCAAATGACAGATTACCCTGAGTGTTCAGACGCCTTAATGCATCCCTTGTCTCCTGCTGGAGCGTTTCGATCATGGCGAGGTCCTTGCGGGGCTTTATACGCTGGCATTTCCTCTTCGCCATGGGTGATGAGGCAAATGTGGTCAGCATCTCGACTATCTTGTTGTATTCTATAACTCTTAATGTTCGTAGATTCATTTTCAGTGTTTCCTTTTTATTTTGATAAGTGCTGTAAAAGCACAATTAAGTATACATAAAGTCTCTAATTCTACACATACATAATTGATTATACCCCTTATAATTATAGAGCGTCAACACATTGCAGGTGTAGAAAAACATACATTTTTCCCTGATTAATCAAAGCGAATGGTTGCGGGAGGAAACCAAAGCTGATATTATGAAAAGATAGGTTAAAGGGTGACGAGGCAATATATTACAAACAATATATTTACAAAAAGAAGAGGAGAAAAAGCGGATGAAAGAGTTGTTACAGTTTTTATTGGGAATCGTATTGATGATAGCAGGAGGCGTGATGTTCCTTAAGAATGTCGTCGTGTCTGATTGGGGACTTCTCAGTTCCTTGTTCCGTATAGGCGGTGGGGTGAATGTCAGTGGAATATTTATAATTCTGCTGGTCATCGCATTTATCGCACTTCTGGTTAAGCCGAACATGGGAACAGGTCTTGTGTTTACAGGACTTTGCATTGCATTCTTTGTATGCATCGTAATCTCACTCAATGTTTCACTGAGATATATGTCAGGACTTGAGCTTACACTCATACTTGGCACACTGTGCGTTGGAATAGCATTTGTCATCAAGGGGCTGTTCGGTGTGAGAAAGCTTGACAGGGAGGAGTCACGTAAGAAAGGCAAGGCGGCTTCGGACAAGCTTAATGAGTACGACAATATGTAGAATAAGAGATACAATACAGGCGGTTGTGGAAATGTTCAGTAAATACTGGATTTTCACAACCGCCTATTGTATTCTTATATATGATTAAAATTAAAGCATACAATAATAATTAAACATAGAAAGAGGAAAGTAAAATGGTATTTATAACAGATTTCAACGAAGGCGACATGATATCGAATGTCTATCTCTGCAAGAACAAGCAGACAGGAACTACAAAATCAGGAAAGACATATTACAACCTGGAGCTTGTGGATAAGACCGGAAGCATAGCCGGAAAAGTCTGGGAGCTGAGCAATGCTATAGGGCACTTTGAGGCAAAGAATTTCATCAAGGTGGATGGTCAGGTGACATCATTTAACAATGAGCTTCAGCTCAACATCAAGAAGATCAGGATCGCAGACGAGGGAGAGTACGTTGAGGCTGATTATATGCCATGTACCAAGAAGGATATAGAGCAGATGTACAAGGACCTGATGGCACTCGTAGAGTCACTCGACAAGGATTACTACAAGGTGCTTCTGAAGAAATTCTTCGCCGAAGATCCTGCATTTGTCAAGGAATTCAAGAATCATTCGGCTGCAAAGTCGATACATCACGGATACATAGGAGGCTTACTTGAGCACTCACTGGCAGTTGCCAAGATGTGTGACTACTACACCACATATTATCCGGTGCTCAACAGGGATCTGCTGATCACAGCGGCACTTCTCCACGACATTGGCAAGGTCTACGAGATCTCCAAGTTCCCTGAGAACGACTACACAGACGCAGGTCAGCTTCTGGGACACATTGTCATGGGAACGATGATGATCCGCGATAAGATCAATACCATAGACAATTTCCCTGCAAAGGCGGCAAATGAGCTGGAGCACTGCATACTGGCTCACCACGGAGAGCTTGAGTACGGCTCACCAAAGAAGCCTGCACTCATCGAGGCACTGGCACTGTCCATGGCGGACAACACAGACGCTAAGATCCAGACATTTATTCAGGAGCTGGATGCGGCAAAGGACAACAATGGCTGGCTGGGCTTCAACAGAGCTCTCCAGTCCAACATCCGAAAGACGTCATAGGGACGTTCCTTTTGTCACGAGGAGCGTCCCTGTGTCACAAGGAGTGTCCCTGTGTCACAAGGAGTG
>ULXF01074203.1_pt1 | contig 79495 bp, 90 predicted proteins | sample 1961041 | NCBI WGS metagenome assembly ULXF01 (sample SAMEA4835832, study PRJEB28245) | human gut metagenome | biome: gut microbiome; material: fecal sample | place: Denmark | collected 2008
AGTGCCGGTTGAGCGCCCGCAAAACGGCCGCCGCGTCGGCGCTGCCGCCGCCAAGGCCCGCCTGCATCGGAATGCGCTTGTTGATGAAGATCTCGAGGCCCTCCGGGTCATGGCCCGTGCGGTCGAAGAACACCTCCGCCGCCTTCCATGCCAGATTTTCCGCGTCCTGCGGATAGCCCTCCGTGGCAAGCTCCATATCCTCCGCGCCGTCCCGGACGCGCTCCTGATAGCAGTGCAGCGCCCATTTCCGGCCTGTCCCTACGTTCAGCACCACGTCGTCGCGCAGCGAGATCGTCTGCTCGACCGAACGGATATCGTGATAACCGTCCTCACGCCGGGACAGCACGTCCAGCGTCAGATTGAGCTTTGCAAATGCACTTTCCGTCAAAATTTCCATTACTTGATCTTTCTGCCTTCCAGATAGTATCTCTTTTCGCGGCTGTGGCCCATGGAGAACGTCTTGCGCGGCAGGATGCCGTCGGCAATGACGCCGCGGAACAGCTGGCTCTTCTCCATCGCAGGAAGCAGGAAGCCGATGGCGTCGGGCTTCGCGGCCAGCTCGATGAGCGCGTCGTCGTCATGGATGTAGTCGATCTCGCCGGGATTGTTTTTCAGATACTCGTCCAGGAAGTGCTGCAAAACACCGACAGCCAGCTCGCCCTTGCTCTTGTCGAGATGGACGGTGCCGCTCTCCTTGCCGATGTACCACTTGACCGGGAAGCCGGTCTCCGCGCAGCAGCTCTCCTTCAGCGCGGCCAGCAGCTTCTGCGGCTCGGTCTTGAAGATCACGCGGTGGATCGGCTCGAACACCTGCGCCGGATCGTGGATGTTTTCCAGCTCCACGAGCGCGTAGCGCGCCGGATGGTTCGAAAGGTCCTCGCCGGGATGGTTCTTTTTCAGCTCCTCATAGCAGCTCTTCGCGGTGGCGAGGGAGTGGTTGCCGTCGCCGACGGCGAACACCATCGGGACGCCCTTGAGGCCCTTGTATTTTTCTCCGACGGTCGCGGTATATTTTTCGAGCGCCTTGTTGAACTCCTCAACGTCCTTGCCCTCGACCAGCCAGCCGGTGATGTGGCCGCCGCCCTCCATCAGGTCGAAATCGTACAGCTTTTTCAGCTGCTCCTTCTTCGCGCCGATCGGCTCGATCAGGACCTTGTCATGGTCGTCGCAGAGCATCAGGATGTGCGGCAGCTCGATGGGCGCGTCGCGGCGCACTCTCTGACGCGGCGGGATACGCTCGGCAACGGTGCGCTCAGTGGCTCGAATGGCGCTGGTCGCGCCGGTGTTATAGTCGTAGGCGTCCAGATCGACCATGCCGACCAGGCCCTCGCGGATGGAGCCATTCTCCAGCGTGCGCTCCACATAGACGTAGCTGTTCGGGTACACGGTAAAGACGTTCTCGTCCATGTACTTCTTCATCGTCGCGTTGATCTCAGCAGTGTGCGCAGCCTCCTTCTCGGTACCAAGCTCGGCCTCGGGGAGGATCAGGTTGATGGTGGAAACGGCGCCCTCCGCGTTCTTGCGCACGCGGTCCCAGTACGCTGCGTCCGAGGTAAACTGGTCGCAGGCAATGACGGCCCACTTTTCCATATGGTCAGTTTTCGGCATCAGGATATCTGCGGGTAAAAAAGCATTCATGTTTTGTCACCTTTCATGATATATTCTCAGTCTTTTCAGACAGGATGCGCTGTATTTACCGTGCGCCGGATGGCGTCGAGCAGCTCACCGTAGGTCTCATAGGCCGGAAGCTGCGGATACTCCGCGCGGATCTTCTCCGTCGTGCGGAAGAGGAAGCCCGCCCTGCTGGCAAGCAGCATGTCCAGATCGTTGTAGCTGTCGCCTGCGGCGACGGTCTCAAAGCCGATGGACTGCATCGCGCGCACCGTCGTCAGCTTTGACTGCGGGCAGCGCATTTTCATACCGCAGAGCATTCCGCCCTCGTCGATCTCCAGCGAATTGCAGAAGATCGTCGGCCAGCCGAGCTTTTTCATCAGCGGCTGCGCGAATTCCTCAAACGTGTCGCTGACGATCACGACCTGCGTCATGGCGCGCAGCGCGTCGAGGAATCCCTTCGCACCGGGCAGCGGGTCGATCCTTGCGATCACGTTCTGAATTTCCTTCAGTCCAAGCCCATGCTCCCGCAGGATTTCCATGCGCCAGCGCATGAGCTTGTCATAGTCCGGCTCGTCGCGTGTCGTTCTGCGCAGCTCCGGGATGCCGCTCACCTCCGAAAAGGCGATCCAGATCTCCGGCACCAATACGCCCTCGAGGTCAAGGCAGGTCAAAAACATCCGCGCACGCTCCTTCCGCCGGTTTTCGGCAGAGATCGCGTCACGCCCGGCAAACTAAAAATTTTTTATGGAGCCTAAAAAAGCAAAAGGCTTCTAATCCCATTATACAGGATTCGTCTGCAAAAGCAACAGCTTTTTGAAGAATTTCCGCTTTGCCGCACGTTTGCGGCATGAAGTCCGGAAAAGTGTGCATACTATCCCTGTGAACTCACAAAAGGAGGAAAAATCATGGATATCGTATCTCTCATCCTTGTCATCATCGGCGCCGTAAACTGGGGCCTCGTCGGCTTTGCGAGGTTCGATCTGGTCGCATGGATCTTCGGCGGGCAGACCGCCGGCTTCAGCCGCATCATCTACGCGCTGGTCGGTCTGGCCGGACTGTGGTGCATCACGCTGCTGTTCCGCCGGAAGGAATCCCGCAACAGCTGAGCAAACATACCGCCGGGGCCTCCCCGGCACGATACCGGCGGCAGTCTCCGGACTGCGCGCCGGTTTTTCCATGCCGCTTCCGCGTCACGCATACCTTGACATCCCCTCCGCCATCTTCTATAATAAATATGTTTTTTGTTGGATTGGAGTTGTTTTGTCTGTGTTGACCGTGCTGAATCGCTCGCATGACCCGTTTTACAATCAGGCCTTTGAGGAATATGTGTTTCAGGCATTCCCCTCGGACGACGTTTTTCTGCTCTGGGTGAACGATCCCGCCGTCGTGGTGGGCAGCCACCAGAACATCTGCCGGGAGGTGCATGTGGAGACGCTCCGCCGTCTCGGCATTCCGGTTGTGCGCCGCATCACCGGCGGCGGCACCGTCTATCACGACCGCGGCAACGTCAACTATACCTACATCACGCAGTCCGACGGTCTGGATTATGACCAGTGTCTCGGCCCGGTGATCGCCGCGCTGAACCGTATGGGCATTCCGGCGGAAAAGAGCAAGACCTGCGACCTCGCCATTGGCGGGAGGAAGATCTCCGGCAGCGCCCAGCGCATTGCGGGCGGCCGCGTTCTGCACCACGGAACGCTTCTGTTTCAGTCGGATCTGGCCATGCTCGACCGCATCACGACGCAGCAGAAAAACGACTGCTTCCAGACAAAGGGGACGCTTTCCGCCATCTGCACCGTCACGAATATTTCCGAGCACCTTCCCGCGCCCATGACCATGGAGGAATTTCAGGCGCGCCTGCTTGATGAAATGCTCCCGTCCGGCGCGCCGCGCCTGACGCTGAGCGCCGCGCAGGAGGCCGAGGTCTGCCGCCTGCGGGATGAAAAATACCACCGCTGGGAATGGACGTGGGGCACGACGCCCACCTTCGCCTACGAAAAGCACGGCCTTTTCGGCGGTGCGCCGATCACCGTATCCTACCGCGCCCGGAAGGGCATCGTCTCCGACGCGCAGATCCTCTCTCCCATCCTCGACGCCTCCGCCGCGCAGGCGCTTCTGAACGGCGCACGCCTTGACCCGGACGGCTTCGGCGCGATCTGCCGTGTGCTTGCGCCGGAGCGCCCCGACGAGCTGATGGACTGGCTGATGTAAATACCAAGCAGAAAATAGATGCCGCGCTCGCGGCAGAAAGGGAAAAACTATGGAAAAGAACGTAAAAATGCCGAAGCTGCGCCCGGAGATGGAGCGCGGCGTTCTCTGCGCATGGCTCAAGGAGGAGGGCGACACCGTCACCGCCGGTGAGCCGCTTTTTGAGATCGAAACGGACAAGGTCGTCAACCAGATCGAGGCGACGGAGAGCGGCATTCTGAAAAGGCAGCTCGTGGAAGAGGGCGACACCGTCCCCGTTGAGACCGCCGTCGCCATTCTTGAGGAGAACTGAGGCATGGAAAGAAAGCCCGAATGGCTCAAGGTGCGCTACAATCAGGAGGCCGTCAACGAAGTGGCCGAAATGATGCGCGACCTCAAGCTCACCACCGTCTGTAAGGAGGCCAACTGCCCGAATCTCGGCGAGTGCTACCGCAAGCATACGGCGACCTTCATGATCCTCGGCAGCATCTGCACGCGCAACTGCCGCTTCTGCAACGTGACGCACGGAAAGCCGCTGCCTCCTGACCCGGAAGAACCGGAAAACGTTGCGCAGGCGGCGAAAAAGCTCGGCCTGCGGCATGTGGTGCTGACCTGCTCCACGCGCGACGATCTTCCGGATGGCGGCGCGGAGCATTTTGCGAAAACGGTCCGCGCCATCCGTGCGCAGTGCCCCGGCACGACGGTCGAAACGCTCACCAGCGATATGCGCGGCGATCACGCCGCCTTTGACACCGTCATTGCCGTCCATCCCGACGTGTTCAACGTCAACATCGAGACCGTCAAGGAGCTGCAAAAGGCCATCCGTCCCTCGGCCGGCTACGAACGGACGCTGGACGTGCTCCGCTACATCAAGCAGACCGACCCCACCATTCTGACCAAGACCGGCTTCATGGTCGGCCTCGGCGAGACGGAGGAGCAGATCTCCCGCCTGATGGACGACATTCTGGCCGTCGGCTGCGACATTCTGACCATCGGCCAGTATCTCCAGCCCTCTCCCGAGCACTGGAAGCTCGACCGCTACGCCACGCCGGAGGATTTCGCGCGCTACAAGGAAATGGCGCTCCAGAAGGGCTTCCGCCACGTCGCGTCCGCGCCGCTGGCCCGCAGCTCCTACAAGGCATGGGAAGCGCTGGAGGATGTGCATGATCTATATTGAGACCGGCTCGACCGACGTTTATTACAACTTCGGTCTGGAAAACTATTTTGCCGTCGAAAAGCGGCTCCCGGATACGGTCTTTCTCTTCTGGCGCACCACGCCGACGCTGATGGTCGGCAAATACCAGAACATTCTTGAGGAGATCAACAAGCCCTACGCCGACGCGCACGGCATCCGCCTTGTCCGCCGCATGTCCGGCGGCGGCACGATCTACACCGACCTCGGCGGCTGGCAGTTCACCTTCATCCAGCACGCGGACGCGCAGGAGATCGAATTTCACCAATATATCGCGCCGGTCATCTCCGCCTTGCGGGAGCTTGGCGTTAACGCCGCGTTCAACGGCCGGAACGATCTGACGATCGACGGAAAAAAATTCTCCGGCAACGCACAGTATCGCCTTGGCGACAGCATCGTTCACCACGGCTCGCTGCTGTTTGATACTGACATCGAGCAGATGGTCGCCTCCACGACTGTGGACAGCTACAAGATCATCTCCAAGAGCATCAAATCCGTCCGCGACCGCGTCACGAACATCTCGGAGCATCTGCCCGCCCCCATGGACGCGGAGGCTTTCAAGCAGCAGGTCGTGTGCCATATCCTGAACGGCTGCACGGAGACCTATGCCATCACCCCGGAGGACGACGCGCGCATCCGCCAGCTTGCGCAGGAGCGCTTCGCCAACTGGGACTGCATCTACGGCGCCAATCCCAAGTTCAACATCGACCGCACCGGCCGCTTTGCCGGAGGCAAGATGCAGTTCCGGATGGACATTCAGAAGGGCGTTATCCGCAGCGCTGCCGTCAACGGCGACTTTTTCTCCACTGTGGACGCCGAGCCCATCGGCGCAGCCCTGACCGGCTGCCGCTATGAGCGCGGCGCGGTGCTGGAGGCGCTGCGCGCGCACGGCATCGACGGCGCGGTCTATCGCATCACCGCCGAGGAAATGGCCGCCGCCATTGCGGACTGAGCCGCGCGCTGTACGCGGCTGCTGCATTGCTATCCCCTGCTTCAAAATGTCAAAGAACGTCAGTTCTCAAAACATGAGGACTGGCGTTTTATCATTAAAGGGAGCAAAAATCATGATATAGAAAGCAAAAATGGAAGCATTCCACTTCCAAATAGCAATCTTTTTGAGTTTCATGGCAGCATATTTAAGCCTCACCTCGGCGTTCTTCATCAGATCGCCTTGAAGTCCGCTTTTTGTCCGCTTGTCCAGGTCAGGGGCAGACCGGCGGCAATCACAATGTGCGCCTCGGTAAGATTTTCAGCTTTCAGCTCCTTGGCGATCGCCGCAAGGGTCAGCACATTATAATCCTCGTCGTTGATTTTGTCCGGCGCAAACTTCTTGTGCCCCTCGCCGATGAGATAATACCTGCCGCCGTAGACCAGCATATCCGCCGTGAACAGCGGCTCGTGGTCATAGGCGGTGACACCGGTGGGAAAGCAGCAGTTGGCCGTTTTCATATTCCCGTACCCGTGGTCGATACCGATGATTTTCGTGTTGTGGATCGTTTTCATTTCTGCATCCTCCTCATTGTATTCCTGTCCGCCGTGGGTGTCGGCATAGGCCTCCTGAAATTCCTCCAGTGAGATCATCGGATGCCTGGTGCGGGTGTGGTACCATTTGCGGATGACGTCCGTTTTCTGATTGCTTTTGCGAAAATCAAAGTCCTCAAAACAGGGATATTCCCGTGCCACTTGGATGATCTCGTCCATCTGGTGCTTTTTCATCACATTGGGCACAATGTAGCGCAGATAGATGTCGATCTGCCATTCCGGTACATATCCCAATTCCGAGTGGCAACCTTTGAATAATTCGCCGACGGATGCCAGGAGGCCTTCGTCCGTCAGCTCTTGAATCCAGTAGTCCGGGCAGTGGGCGAACCACCACGCCGGGTCGTAGCCGGAGTAAATTTCCATATACTCGCCAAAGCCCATATACGGCCAAACCATAAAGGCGGCGGCGTCTATGATGAGCAGCCGGAAGAGATCGCTCTCCACAAATTCACAGGCGGCCCAGTTGTGAAATAGCTCCTGCGGATTCCTCGGGATGGCGTTCAGCTCCGCCCCACAGCAGGACAGGATGCTTTTCGGGATGAAGTAGTAGAACGGGATGTACTCTGCGTTGCGGAACGGCGTAGGCGGGCCGTCCTTTCTGGTCAGCATAATTGGCATTTTTATCGTCTCCTTTCCAGAGGGCCAGTGCCCTCTATTTTTTTGACGGCATATGCCGTTTTCCGATACCCGGCTGCTGAATGTGCTGTCCCACACCTTCTGGTTTCTGCCCAATGTGGCCAGCTGCTACGCCATGTACAATCTGCTGCAGCAGAAGCAGAACAGCTTTTACCACGATTACCACATCAATGTCTGTGCCGGAACCAAGGCGGGCATTGGCGTGGATGCGCTGGAGCCGGTGCAGAAATCCATGGGTGACCCGCTGACCACCAAGACCATCACGCTGTCCTGCAGCAAGCTGACCACCGGCGTCACGGTCAAGCCGTGGACGGGCATCTTTTGTTTTACCAGCCGAAGAAAAAGCTCCTCTGCCTGTCGGTCAATAGAAAAAGCGCCGTCTCGGAATCACTTCCAAGACGGCGCTTTTCTGTTGTGGATCAGAGCGAACACTTCACGGCGAAGCCGCCGCTGAAGAAATAGGTGTTCGTCCAATACCTGTTTGAAAAATGACCCGGTTCTTAATAAAGAATGCACCCACTAGAAAGAAATGCACACTCTACGGTTCATTTGCACTCCCTTCACCAGCAATTTAGAAAAGCCCACAGGCTGTGTAAGCCTGCGGACTTTTTCGCTTTATGGATCTTATGCGTCGATCTCTGTTCCGCTGCGGAAGCGGAAGGTCATCCGTCCATTGGTGTGGACGGTCACCTTGTCAATGACGGCCAGCCAGAGCTTCTCGTCAAACTCGGTGAAGGCGTCCAGTTCCTGCACCTCGAACATGAACGCACCAATGGCTTTTGCCTGGGCTTCCCGTGCGGTCTTTGTGGCGCGGAGCTGCTCAAGCTGCGCTTTTGCTTTCTCGTACCGCTCCACAAGGCTGTTGTACCGAGCGGTATATTCCTGTTGGTTTTGCGCCGACTGCGCGTTTTCTGAGATGCAGCGATGGGTCAGTTCGGTCACCACGTCGACCTCCGTGAGCAGGCGCTCGATCTCCGCGTCAATGCCTGTGCAGTCCGTCAGCGTGGTCTGCATCAGGCGGCAGTCGGCAAGGATGCCGTCCTTGCCGCCGAGAACGGCGTTGAAGGCATCCACAAACTGTGCCTTGATGGTTTTTTCGTCCAGGTGGGGCGTTTCGCACCTGTGACCGCCCTTGAATTTGTTGTTGCACTGCCAGACGACCCGGCGGTATTTGTTGTTGGAGTTCCACACCTTGGCCCCATAAAAGGAACCGCAGTCGCCGCAGACGATACGGGAGGCAAAAATGCTTTTCCCGCTGTACTGTAGACCGAACTGCTTTCTGCGTACAAATTCGGCCTGCACCTTATCGAACTCTTCCGGCACAATGATCGGCTCGTGGCTGTGCTCCACATAGTACTGCGGTACCTCGCCCTCATTCACTTTTTGCTTTTTTGTGAGAAAATCGACCGTGAAGCATTTCTGAAGGAGTGCAGCGCCCTTATACTTTTCATTTTGGAGGATGCTTTCCACTGTACTGGTCTGCCAGCATTGTTTTCCCGATGGAGTCGGAATCCCATCTGCTGTCAGTTCCTTTGCAATGGTGTGTGGGGTCAAGCCCTCCATGAAACGGGCGTATATTCTGCGGACAATGGCCGCTTCTTCCGGCACGATCTCCGGAAGACCGTCCGCACCCTTTCGGTAACCGAGGAACTGCTTGTACGGAAGGTTGACCTTGCCGTCGGCGAACCGCTTTCGCTGACCCCAGGTCACATTCTCCGAAATGGAACGGCTTTCTTCCTGCGCAAGGCTCGACATAATGGTCAGCAGCAGTTCGCCTTTGCTGTCAAAGGTGTAGATGTTTTCTTTTTCAAAATAGACCTCTACGCCTTTTTCCTTCAGCTTGCGGATGGTGACCAGGCTGTCGACCGTATTTCGGGCAAAGCGGCTGACCGATTTCGTAACGATGAGGTCGATCTTGCCGGACATGGCATCGTCGATCATCTCATTGAAGCCCGTGCGGTTCTTGGTGCTTGTACCGGAAATGCCCTCGTCGGTATAGACCTTTACAAACTTCCATTCGGGATTGCGCTGGATGTACTGCGTGTAGTAGTCGATTTGAGCTTCATAGCTGGTGAACTGCTCATCGCTGTCCGTGGATACTCTGGCGTATCCGGCGACCCTTCGTTTTCGGGTGGCCGCCATAGAAATATGCGTCAAAGGGTTGATGGTCGGTGGAATGACTGTAACCGACCGAACTGTCGCGGTGTTCATTCTTGTCCCCTCCTTGTCTGCAATGCCCGCTGTCTGGCCTGCTCTTTCATTTCCGGCGACCAGCTTTCTGCTCTGGAGCGGTCTTTCCATCGTTTCACGATTTCAGAACCGTCGTCCATGCAGAACACAACGACATTGTTTTTCTCTGCTCGGATCATCGTTATTTTGCTTCGGACCATATCAGAGTCAAGGGCATCTGCCCCTAGCACCTCACAAGTTAAGGACTTCAGCATTTCTGCCGGTATTTTCTTCGCCGGACATTCCGCCTTCCCCTTGGTCTGAAATGTGGTGCAGTTCCAGAAGTGCTTTCCCCGGCAGGTGACGCGCTTATAGGCGCTGCCGCAAAGGCCGCAGCGTATAAGCCCGGAAAATGTTGACCGTGTAGGCTTTTCCCGTTTTTCTGCCTGACGTGCCAGCTCGTTCAGCCGCACCTGCGCCTTATCAAATGCCGTCTGGTCAATGATCGGCTCATGGGAGCCTGCGACATAATACATCGGAAGTTCGCCCCTGTTCGGCACCAGCTTTTTGTCAATGTGATTCTTCCGGTACTGCTTCTGGAGCAGCGCATTGCCGGTGTACTTTTCGTTGGACAAGAGGTTCCGAATGCGGTCCGCGCACCACGTTCCGCCGAGGGGACGTTCACACCCTCTGTCGTTCAAATCGCGGCTGATGGAACTCAGGCTCTCTCCGCCGTTGAAGCGTGTGAATATCTCACGGACAACGGCGGCTTCTTTCTCATTCACCTGAATACCATCTGCGGTAATGCTGTAGCCGAACAGGAACCGCAGGTTGACAAGCTCTCCGTTCTCAAATGCTTTGCGGATGCGCCATTTCTGGTTTTCACTGGCCGACAGGCTTTCTTCCTGTGCATAGGATGCCAGGATGGTCAGCATCAGCTCTCCGTCCGCGCTCATGGTGTGGATGTTCTGTTCTTCAAAGAACACATCGACACCCAGTCTTTTCAGTTCCCGGACGGTTTCCAGCAGCGTGACCGTATTTCTGGCAAAGCGTGAAATGCTTTTTGTAATGACAAGGTCGATTTCCCCGGCACGGCAGCTTGCCAGCATTCGTTGAAAGCCGTCCCGCTGGCTCTTGGTGCCGGTGATGGCTTCGTCACTGAACACGCCGCAGTAAAGCCAACCGGCGTGGGTCTGGATCAGACTGTTGTAATAGCTCACCTGCGCGGAAAGCGAGTGGAGCATTGCGTCCTTCCCAGAAGAAACGCGGGCATAGGCGCAGACGCGCAGCGCCTTCGGCTGCATGGGAATCTGGAAATCGACCCGCTCTATGACTCTCTCCATGTCGTTCACCTCCTTGGGGTGTGTGACATGTTACCTCTGAAAGCACGATATATCCAGCAATTTCAGCGGAATATACTGCACGAAGATATCCCGTACTTTTTGGCGATGATCGTATCAATTTCAGCGTACTCTTCCTTGGAGATCAAACCCTTTGAGAGCATACGCCGGGCGAGCGCCATCGCCGCCTGGTAAGCCAACTGACGCTGTTCAAAATCAGGCATCGTGTGCCTCCTTCCTTCTGGCATCCGCGTAGCAGGCACGGCTGCAATATTGTTGGTTGGGCTTTCCGTACCGTTCAAACGCTCTGCCGCACCATACACAGGTCAGATGCTGCATCGTTCGACGCTGGAGCTGCTCCGGATGCCGGTTCCACCACATGGACCGGCATTTGTCAGAACAGAATTTCTTTTTCCGCACCCGCGGCGGCTGTTGGATCGGGCTGCCGCATTGCAGGCAAAAAGCGTCGTACATCTTTAGCCGCTGTCTCCGGCAAAAGGATTTCACGGTATTGACCGAAATGCCGAGTTCTGCGGCGATCTTCTTATATCCAAGCCCGGCATCCTGAAGCTCCAATATCCGCTCCCGCTGTATCTGTGTCATCTGTCTACCCTCCAAAAAGTCATTCATAATAAAGCCATGCAACGGACAAAAACTGAGGTTCCATAAAAAATAATCACTCCCTCCACAAAAATTTATGTATAGTTGCAGAATATGCCTGTTTTCATCGCTTTTCAACCGATCGCTGTGACAGGGCAAAAAAAATAAGCCCTCCACGGGAAAAATCCGCAGAGGGCTTAACTGAGAGTGAAGAACCTGACTCTCAGTATGTTTACTTCTGGAACAAATCGTGATACCGTTTGAGCATCACGCAGAGCTGTTCGCGGGTGGGATTTTCCCGCAGCTTGAGGTCACCGTTTGCATCCCCCAGCAGGAGACGGTTTTCCAGCGCCCAGTTCACAGCGTCCTTCGACCACGCGGCGGGGGCATTGTCCAGGGATACAGAGGACTGACCGCCCAGCGCCGCCGTGACCTTCTCTGCCAAATCACCCATACGGGCATACATCCAGTCGCCGGGGCAGGACTTGTTTGCAAACCAACGATGGACGGTCAGCACCATCTCATCCGATGCGGGCGTATAGCCGAGGGTCTTGTCCTTATCACCCAGCCAGAGCAGCTTGTTCTTGCCATTGCGCTTGCAGATGTCGGTACAAAGCTGAATGAGTTTTTCGTAGACGACATCCTTGAACGCATACGGCGCTTTGCTGTCCGAAGCGCACTCGATGGTCACGGCTCTCTGGTCGTTGGCAGCAGAGGACGAGCACCAGGAGCGGTCCTTTTCCTCCACATACATTCCGACTCTGCCGTCCACACCAATGCCGTAGTTGGAGCTTGCCTGACGGGACTTCGGCAGAAATACATTTCCAAGCGTCTCCACGCTGCACTGACCCACCACGCAGTGGGGCGTGATGCGGTCAATGCTGTGGGTGCGCTGCCCGGAGTGGTTCGGGCTTAATTTGGTGTAGGACACCATTGGGCTGTTCGTATAGGCCATCAGGTGTCCTCCTTCCCGCCGTCACGGTCATGCAGCTGCTCCAGGACTGCTTTCAGCTTTTCGGGGATCGGCAGTCCCAGGTGCGCGGCGTTTTCCAGCAGGCTCACGCCTTCGTTGGAAAGGTAGAAGAAGATCACTGCCGTCCGAAGAACGCCAGCCTCGCCAATGACGTTGATGTCCAAAATGTTGGCAATACCGACCAGGGTGAAGATCAGCACCTTGCGGCAAATGCCCTTGAAACCCACCGCGCTGGAAAGGTCATGGTCAGCAATCGCGCACATCACGCCGGTAATGTAGTCAATGACCACAAAGGCGATGAGGGCATACAGGAATCCGTCCGCACCGCCGAGAAACCAGCCGAGAAAGCCGCCCAGGGCAGTGAACGCGACCTGAATGCCATTCCAAATCTGTTTCATATTCTTTTCCTCCTTTATTCCTCTGTAAATTGAACGAACGGTGCAAGCGCACCGAGATCGTTGACGGACAGACGCAGTTCTTCCGAAAGGGGAATATCCAACCGCTGGCAGGACGGCTCGACCTCCAATTCCAGAAGCTCCTCCAGCTCGGCAGAGGCTTTCTGCTCTCCCTCGTCTTCAAAGCAGAACGTGCCGTCCGCGTTTGCTTTTCCGTATTTTTCAAAGATCTTCTGCCGCTGCTCCGCAAAAAAATCCGCCTCCTTCTGGAGAGCGGAAATGTTCTTCTTCAGCGCATAGGCAAGGCGTAGACTCAGGTTCTCTGCGGAAAGTTTGGACAGCGCTGGAACCGCCAGAACGATGTCCTTCAGTTGTACTTTCATGTGCGTTTTCCTCCTCATGTTCCGATCAGGCCGTATTTGGAAAGAATACCGACCAGATTGTTTAAGATTTTCAGATAGTTGGATGCCGTCGCTGTGGAATAGCCCATGTTCTGCGAAGTAGAACTGAGCGTCTGCCGTGCAATAGGGCTTCCCGCAAAGAAGCCGATCTTGGAACTGGCGCTGGAGCCGATCTTTGCAATCGTCGAGCCGATATAGGCATAATGCCAATAGTAGCTCGACGTACCAAGATAAAACGGATACGTCGTGGTGGATGCGGACGGCTTTAGTTCACGGGATGTGCTGGCGATGATGTAATACGAGGTCGAGCCGCCCATTTTCAGTTCCTTGCCCGCAAAGCTGGTCGTGGTGTCCGAACTGCCGCCAATGGCCGTGCCGTTGACGCAGAGCTTTCCCGCATTGGCCGTGAGATAGCAGTTGGAGCTGAGGTACAGCTTTTCAATGTAGCCCGTGTCCCAGTAATAGACGGACGAGCCGAGACGGTTGACCGCAGCACCGGAGAACAGGCACTCAAAGGTGCCGCCGTTGAAGCCGAACCGGGCCACGGTATCGGAGCCGGAGCGCAGCTGGATATTTTCACACCAGAGGTTGCCGAAAGGCCGGGCAATCGTACCGAGGTCCCAGTCCACGCTGGTAGCCGGGTGGACTACGACGTTGGCGGTATCCACAATGAGCGCGTGGGTGCCGACACCGTCCCATCTGGCCAGCTTGATTTGCGCGCCCGCGAAAATGTAGGTGTAGTCATAGTTCCAGCTGCCGTCTCCGCCGATGTACATGGTCGTGGTGGTGCTCTCTTTCAGACTGACCTTACCGGACTCGGCGTAAATGGTCTTGACCTTGAGCGTGGAGGTGTCGATGCGGTCGGCCTTAATGGTCCCCGTTGTGATATTCGCGCCGTTGATGGTGGTTTTGCCTGCCGTGCCAAGAGCGGAGATCGTCACATAGCCGGAGAGGTCGATTTTGTCAGCTACCAGCTTGACGGCCCGGTCGGTCATGGTGAAATCGGAAGCAGATGTGCCGGACTTCACCAGCCAGTTGATCTTGTTTGCCGTCTGCGTGACTGAGGTGATGTTGCCCTCTGCCGTCTCAATGCGGGTCTTAAAGCTGTTCACGGTCTGCGTCAGGGTGGAAACGGACCCTTCCGCATTTTCGATTCGCGTATTAAAGCCGCCGACCGTCTGGGACAGCGTGGATACCGCGCCTTCGGCGTTTTCAATGCGCGTATTAAAACCACTCACGGTCTGCGAAAGCGTGGAGAGATTCCCGTCCACGGTTTGGATGCTGGAAAGCAGCTTCCCGTCCGCAGCCTTAAACTCCTGCCGAACCCGATCTAACTGTGTTGCGGTGGATGCAAGCAGATTCGGCACATAATCTCCGACCTCCACCCGGACGGTGTAGCGGTAAAACGGGTCATACTCGATGCTGATGATCCGCGTATCCACATTCACGCCCATCGGCGTATAGGTGATGTTCACCTCGTCGCCCGCCTGCAGGTCGGCCATTTTGAAAAGCGAGATTTCGTAGGACTGCGTATTCTCCCGGCTGTCAATGGTCACGGCCAGATCGGTCACGTTCTCGCCGTCCATCAGGCGCTTGCGGACCTTGCTCCCGCGATGCCTGCGCAGATTGATCTTGTATCCGGCATATTCCACCTCGCAGCCGCAGGCGTCAATGAAGCGCATGAGCGCGCTGCGGCGGCTGAGTGGGCTTTGGTCGGTGAACGCGCACTCCACGCGCCCGGTCGCTTCAATTACACCAACGGAGAACGGCGTGCCGGACAGCAGCTGCGTCATGCCGTCTGCCGGAGTACCCTCAAAAACAAAGGTCACGAGGTTGTACTGCTCCTCGTTCAACAGGTAGGTGATGTGCTCACACTGCGCCATCGTGACCGGAAAGCCGCCCGTGATCTTCTTGGCGACTCGAACAACGGTATAAAATTGACCGTCCAGCTTCGCGGTCATGCCGACAGACAGCGATTGCGACCGGGAAGCGAGGACGGAGAACGAAAGTGTCCGCTCCCCGGACAGCTTGTCGCAGAGGGATGCAGAGAGCACACGCGGAAAGCTGCATTGGAGCGTCCCGGCACTGTTATAGATTTCAATCATGGCCATTTCTCCTTACACGGTTCCGAGATTACGCACATAGGCGGCATTCTGCGTCCACTGAATTTCCGCCAGAATCCGGGCCAGCGTCGTGCCATCGATGGTGAGCGGAATGGTGACGTTGAACGCCTGCCCGCTGGACGTCCGCCCGACATCGGAAAGCCCGGAAAGCGTCGTATCCATGTTGATGTGAGACGGAATAGCAGTCTGCATATCTGCCGTCATGCCCTGCATGACAGAGGAAATGCCGTCCGCCAGATGCTCCGCCGAACGCACCGCCGTCTTACCGTTTTTGTCAAGGGACCCGGCAAGACCCTCCACCAGCATCTCACCGACCCAGCCCATCTCTTTGGACGGGGACGCGATTCCAAAGAAGTCGCAGATGCCGTCCCAGATGGAGCTGATCCATCCGCTGACCTTATCCCAGAGCCACGAAGCGAGGGACTGGATGCCCTCCCACAGCCCGCGCACAAGGTTCGCACCGACCTCTACGATCTGGGGAATGGACTCCGTAAAGGCGTTCACGATGCCCTCGATGATCTGCGGGACCGCCTTGACGATCTCCAGAATGATGGTGGGGAGATTTTCAATGAGGGAGATAAACAGCGTCACGCCCGTTTCCACCAGCTGCGGGATGGAGGCCAGCAGCGCATCCACAACGGCAGAGACGATCTGCGGCAGCGCCGCGACGATGGTCTGGATGATCTCCGGGAGGTCCTGCACCAGCGCCACCAGCAGGTCGATACCCGCCTGCACGATGCGCGGCAGTCCTTCCAGCAGTCCCGTGACGATGCCGTCAATGATCTGCGGCAGAACTTCCACGATTGCCGCAATGATGTCCGGCAGCGCATCCACCAGTGCGGTCAGAAGCTGGATGCCCGCCTCCATGATCTGCGGAATGCCCGAAATGAGGAAATCCACAATGCCTGTGATGATGGCAGGGAGCGCTGCGATCAACTGCGGCAGGGCGTCCAGAAGCCCCTGTGCCAGACCGAGGATGAGCTGCAGCGCCGCGTCCAGCAGGAGCGGAAGGTTGTCAATGAGTCCCTGCACAATGGTCGTGACAGCTTCCACGGCAGCGGGGATGAGCTGCGGCAGCGCGTCCGCAAGTCCCTGAACAAGAGATACGATCATCTGCGTCGCAGCGTCAATGAGCAGCGGCAGATTGTCGATGATTGCCTGCGTGATCGTCATAACGGCCTGCACCGCAGCCGGGATCAGCTGGGGCAGCAGTTCCAGAATGGTGGTCAGAAGCTGCGAAAAAAGCTGCGTCACGGTATCCAGCAGCGTGGGAAGCAGTTCCGCGATGGCTTCCAATAACGCCTTTGTCGCCGTGGGCAGCGCCTTTACGATATTCTCAATGACGGGTGTGATGTTGGCGATGACGTTTTTCAGCGCCTCCGCCATATTCCCGCACAGCTGCTCCATATCCGCATCCGCGTTGCCGAAACCGACGAGCAGATTCTTTCCCGCCGCCTGTAAGGCGTTGATGGAGCCGGAAATGGTGTGCTCCGCTTCCTTCGCGGTCGTGCCGGTGATGTCCATGCTCGTCTGAATGACATGGATCGCGTCTACCACATCGGCATAGGATTCGAGGTCGTAGTGGATGCCGGAGATCGCCTCGGCATCGGCCAGCAGCCGCTCCATTTCGGATTTTGTACCGCCGTAGCCGAGCTTCAGGTTGTCCAGCATCGTGTAGTTTTGCTTGGCAAAGCCCTGATACGCCGACTGGATCATGGACATATCCGTGCCCATCTTGTTGGCGTTGTCGGACATATCCGTAATCGCCATGTCGGCGTACTTGACTGCCTTTTCGGTGTCGCCGCCAAGAGACTGGATCAGGCTTGCGGAGAACGAGGTGACCGTCTCCATGTACTCGTTTGCAGACAAACCCGCTGTTTTATAGGCGTTTGCAGCGTAGCTTTGCAGCTCCTTGGAGTTATCCTTGAACAGCGTATCCACGCCGCCCACCAGCTGCTCATAGTCGGCATAGGCAGAAATGACTTCCTTGCCCAGCTTGACAGCGGCGGCCCCGGCAGCGGCAGCGACCGCGCCCATTGCCGTGCCAATGCCCTTGAGGACGCTGCCCAGCTTTTCAAACTTGTCGCCGGATTTTTCCGCTTTCTCTCCGGCGTCGTCGATCTTGCCGCCCATGTCCCCGGCATTTTTTGCGGCATCGTCCATTTCATCTGCCATCTTGGACACGGATTTTTCTGCGTCCGTATAGCCGTCGCTGGCTTCGGAGAGGGCGTCATTGTTGGCTTTCAGTTCGCGCTCCATGTCGTTGAGGGCAGCTTCTGCATTGTTCAGCTGGATCTGCCAGCTTTGGGTGCGGCGGTCGTTTTCCTCAAAGGACTCCGACGCATTTTTCAGCGCCTGCCGCAGCACCTCGATCTTCTGCTTCTGCGCGTCGATCTGCTTGTTCAGAACCTCCGACCGGGCGGCGACGGCCTGCATGGAGGTGTCGTTTTTGCCGAACTCGGAGGAGACCAGCTTCATCTCCGAGCCGAGGACCTTGAAGGACTGATTGATGTCCGCAATGGCCTTTTTGAACTCTTTTTCACCTTCGAGTCCGATTTTCAAGCCAAAATTGTCTGCCATACTGCCGCCTCCTTTCCGCGCGGGTTATATGATGGGGTTTACAGTGATATACACTGTGCATGGGGTGCCTGTGATTTTAAGGTAAGCGCCCGAGGCGGAGCTGCTGATGACCTCGCCGGGCATCGCGGCATAAGAAAGATTTTTCCGCAGACAGGAAAGATGGATCATTCCTCCAACCACAGAGGTCATTTCCACATCAGACCCTCCCGGAACGGAAACAGAGCCGTCCGGTCCGTATGCGGTAAAAGCTGTGGTCGTATGGTTGGAAACCGTAATGTCGGCGGGTTTGCTTTCTCCGCCTGCGGGCACACGCGCCAATAGATCGACCATGCTTGGCAAAAGAGCATCCTTGGGAACGCTCACGCCCTTGGCGGTAAGCCAGCTTTTGAAGGCAGCTTTTGCGTCAACAAGCCGTGTGATTTCTTGCTCAATGCTCATATTCACCTCAGATCGCCGCGAGGGCTTCTTCAATATCCGCAGTCAGCGACACCGTACCGCCGGATGTGTAGCCCGCCGGAATGGTCACGCTGGTCGTGGTCAGACCGTCCATTGTGGTAGTCGCGCTGCCATTGTCCGGCATGGAGCCGGTGACCTTTACACCATTCACAAAGGCCGTCTTGCCGTCGAGGATATTCGCCGCCAACGCATCCGCACCGGAGGTGTCTGCGAACGCATCCGGAATTGCCGCCACGCTGACTTTGGTGAGGACTTTACCGGCAGACGGCACAATGTCCTGCACCGCTTTGGTCGGCGTGACCGTTTTTGTCTCCACTGCGACGGACACCTTGCCCGCGCCACTGTGGTAGCCCTTGGGAATGGTATAGGACGGCGTATTTGCGTCCAGTGTCTTGGATACCGCGCCGTTATTCGGCATGGTGCCGGTCGTGACCTTGCCGTCCGCCGTGACAATCACCTTGCCGGTCAGCGTGTCTGCCGCGCCTGCCGTAACGGAGGACACATCCTGATACGCATCCGGGATCTGCGAGACGGTAACGTCGGACAGACCGTAATAGCCGCTGTCCGGGGTGATTGCCTGCTGCGCTTTCGTGGGCGCGACCGTTTTACTTTGCAGCTTGTAGTTGCCGCCGCCCGCCACACCGGAAACCGTACCGCTGCCGTTGTGGTAGCCCGCGGGAATGGTGTATGTATCGCCCTCCTGCACAGTCGCGGAGACAGCGCCCTGATTGGGAATGCCATCCACTGCCGTGGCACAGTCATCCAGCTTGGCAGCAGCGGTCACAAGCCCCAGCGCCACCAGCTTTGTACGGATCTTGTTTCTCGCCGTCTGGAGCTTGGCGAGTTCTGTTGCAATGCTCATAAAACCTCCTATATCGTGCCGAGCAGCACTTCGATGTTGCCCAGCTCCGCATACACCGCCGCGGCGGTGATGGGGAGCGTATTATCCGCTTCGGCTTCGTCTGCCACCTGCACGGCAAGCCGTCCCTGCTTGTCCCACATGAGAGCATGACCCAGCGAAAGGCCGCCGCCGACCTGAACGGTCGCATGGAAGTCGGCATGAAGCCGTTCATCCTCGGTGTGCAGCTTTGCGCTAATTTGCATCGGCGATCAACTCCTCTCGATGCAGTAGTTCTTTCGTCGGAACCGGAATACTGTCCGTTGCAAATACTGTGCCGCCGAGCATGACCCGAAGCTGCACCTTTGCGATCTGGTTGTCCGGCAGCATCAGCGTTTCGGTCTGTGTCAGGCGAAGGCTGACCTCCGTACCGTCAGCGGACAAAGACAGTTCCGAAAGTGGACGCAAGAGCCGGACTGTTCCGCAGGCAAGGCAGAACTCCGCAGCCGTGCAGCCGGTGATACTTCTGTCAAGAGACAACGTCAGGGTCGGCGTTGTGCCTGGGATGATGCTCATATGCTTCGCCTCCTTACAGTCCGGGCGGGATAATATCGTCGATGGAAAGCTCCCGTTTCGGCTTTGCCATGCCGAGGAACTGCCTGTGGCATTCCCACAGGTCGAGGAGAAAACCGAACGGCGTCAGCCAAACCTCCTCGGATGGAAGATGCAGCTGCGCCGTTCCGTAATAAAAAAGCCGGGTGAACAGCTCCTCGTCTGTTACCCGACCTGCGCGTTTTTTGGATCGTTCTCGCTTTCCACATTCCGCTTTGTCCCTTTGAACATGGCCTCCATAATGGCGGATTTATACTCTGCCAGTTCCAAAGGGCTGGTGAGCAGCTCGACTGTCTCCTGCGTGAGAAGCGCCTGCTTGTCCTCCGGATTGCGGAGATTGTGGATGAGCACGGACTGGTTTGCCAGCAGCGTGATGAGCCACACCAGTTCGTCCAGAGCCATCTCAAAGTTTTCAGACCGCATGAGCTTTTGACCCAGATTTTCCAGACCGCCGTAGCGGCCTGCGATCTCCTTGGTAGCGCGGGTCGTGAGAATGAGTTCAAACTCCCGACCGCCAATGTTGATTTTTGCACTTCTGTCGTCCATAAAAGCCTCCTTACACCTGCGCGAATGTCGGCTCATACACCTCGGTGTACCAGCCGCTGATAACCGATGCCGAGACTCCGGTGGAATCCTCGGACACCTCCGCCTTCCACGGGTGCTTGCCCTGACCGTCCAGCTTGTTGCGTCGCAGAACGGTGCCCTCGATGGTGGGTGTGGAGAACTCAATGCTCTCACCCTTGGTGGTGAGGTTCGTCGCGGGGATGCCGAACTTGACCTTGTACAGCCAGAAATAGCGGTATTTGCCGTTGGACTTCTTCGCCCTGAAACCTATAGCTACAGGCTCGCCACCGTCCTCGGATGCGGAAATAAGCACCTTGTTGTCGTCGATTTTTGCGCCGGTGAGGTCCTGTGCCACCTGCGCACCAATATCGTCGATGCCCAGCGTGAGCGTGCCGCTCTGAAACTCCTTCACGACCTCCGCCGCACCATCGTCGGCGTAGAGCGTCGCTTCGGCCAGCTCCACGGAAAGCTCCGCCGTCATAGCCTTGGCAAGCTGCGTCGGTGTGCCGTAGGTTTCGTCGCCGTTGTCCGCCTCGGTGATCTTGGCGTAGTAAAGTTTATCCAGACCAATGGTCGCCATGGTCATTCCTCCCAAGCATAAGATTTTGCCACGTCGATGGCATAGTGGTGATAGCCGGTGTCGTCCTCATGGCCGATATACCGGCGATCTGTGACGGTCACGTCCGCCGCCAGCAGCGCACGGGCGAGTGTATTTTTGATCTTCATATAATTCTCGCGGCAGAACAGGGACAGCCGCACCTCCTGCGTGTCGATGCCTGGACGGTCGTCCGCATGGAGGTCAAAGGTATCCGAGAGCGGCGTCAGCACGAGGTAGGTATCCGGCGCAGGATCAGTGAACACGCCGGTCTCCACCGGGATGCCATAGCTGCCCGCGATGGTGTTCAGTTCCGACAGCAAGCTCACAGCTTTTCGACCTCCTCCTTGAGCGTCTGCTCCATAACGCGGATGCACTCCGCTTTGGCGGCAGACTTTGCGGGTTTCAGAAAGGGCTTGGGCGGCTGGCCGGATTTTCCGTATTCGAGGATGTTTGCGATCTTTGCGTTGCTGCCGCCATCCAAGCGCGGCTCGGAAAAGCCGATCTTGATGTCGTGGTTGCCCTCGCGGTTCAGCTTGACGGGCGACAGGCCGAGCGACTGCGCCAGTTCGCCGGTGGAGCGCGAGTCGTACTTTGTCCCGCTGCCGATAACGGCTGCGAGATTGCTCCGCACCTTTGCCAGGACGACCTGCCCGCCAGCTTCCAGCACCTTTTCCGCAACGCTGTCGGTGTCCTTGCCCAGATGGGAGAGCTTTGTCAGAAACTCGTCCGGCAGCTTGAAATCAGCCTTTGCCAACAGTGGGTCCACTCCTTTTCGCTAAAACCTCGATATACATTCCGCGCCCTTTCACGTTCTCCACGGAAACAATGTCATAGCGCCCAGCCTCCGTAACGAGAACATGATCGGTGGTGACCGTCAGCCCCGGAATACACCGAAAACGGAACAGGTCGGTGGCTTCACTGAATGCCGCAAGGTTCGCCCATCGCTGGCTGCCGTGCCGTCCTTCCTGATACACGCGAATGGACGCAAGGACTTCATCCTCGGAGTGGGCGAAGCCCTCGCTGTCCTTGACCTGTCTGGTTTCCACAATGTCGGCAAAGCCGTTCATTTTTCCGAAGCTCATACCTGCCACCGCCGATCCAGCCGAAGCAGCAGGTTGACCGTGTTCCATACCTGCTGCGCTGCGCCGGTGTTATCCGCGAAGAAGCCGCCCGTGCTGCCATCCCGGCTTTCATAGAAGTGGGATGCCAGCATGATAACAGCCTGTTCCGTGGTCGGCGGCATGGGCGCGTTTTGATACGTTCCCTCCGGGATGTGCTGGTAGCTCTCCGCGTATGAAACAGCGGCGGTGATGTAGCTCTGAATGAGCGCATCATCCGCCGCGTGTTCCAGGATCAGGTTGGCTTTCACTTTGCTAAGCAGTCCGTCCATCACCGCCGCCTCCTCTCATCAGGCTGCCTTCATCTTCAGAAGCTGGATGCCCTCCGGCAGAATGATCTTGCCGTCCACGCGCTCGGTAGCGACAAAGCCGACCTGACCATTGGTGGAATACAGCTCGTTCAGACGCTGAACAGTCCTGCCGGTGCGGTCAGCGATCCAGTAGCTCTGGAAGTCGCCGAAAGCGATAGAGAGCGCACCCGCCGCCAACGTGGGAGCATACGGACTGGTGTAGATCTCGTAACCGAGCAGCCGGTCGGGCTGACCCGCCTGCAGGGAGGGCTGCCACAGATACTGACCGTTGGAATCCTTCAGCTTGCGCAGCGCGGAAACGGTAGCGTCGTTCATCAGGAACTTGGCGTTCTTGCGGTACGGCGCTTTCAGGGCGTAGATGAGGGAGATCACCTCGTCGGTGGTTACGGCGGTCGCACTGGCTGCGGTAACACCGACCGTGCCGCCGTTTGCGGTGAACAGGCCGGTAGGCTGACCCGTGCCGGTGCCGACGCAGAACGCCTGCTCCTCGGCGGCACCGAAAGCATAGGCGAACTCGCGGGCGATGTACTCCTCCAGATCGAAGGCGCTGTCGTCCAGAAGTTCGATGCTCACCTTCACGAGGTCGGTCAGCTTGTAGGCGTCAATGGTCTTCTGTGCGAAGGTGGGGTTGCTCTCGGTGTATGCGGCGTTTTCAGCTGTCCACGCGGCAGTAGAATGGGTCGCGGCAACGGGGATCTTGCGCTCGTTATCGGTGGTGATGACCTTGCACAGACGGCGCATCACGTTTTCCTCCTTGAGCGTATCCACGATGAACTTCTCAAACTCGGTAGGGACGAGATAGCCGCCGTTGGCATCCACGCCCTCGGAGAGCACATTGTGAAGCATACGCTTGCCGCGCAGATGCAGACCGAAGTCCTCTCGGTAGGCACCCGACGCTCTGCCGGTCTTAGCTTCGCCGGCCGCTTTCTGTGGCTGCTCGGTGATGGGAGAGGATACAGGCTTCGCAAGCTCTGCGGCAATGGCGTCGCGGCGCTCCATGCGTCGGACCTCATTGGTGAGGTCGTTCAGTTCCTTCTCCATATTGGCGTAAACGGCGTCATCCTCGGCGGACAGAACGCCTTTGTCATTGCGGTGGGTGTCGAGGAAACCCTCCATCGTTGCCCACAGCTTGGCGCGCTTTTCGCGCAGTTCAACGATCGTCATATTGAAATACCTCCATATTAAATGTAGTTTTTGATGGTGTTCAGCTTGGCTCTGAGTTCGTCCACAGAGCGACCCGTGCGCTCCGGCACGGCAGGCTTGGGGTCGATGGTGCATTTTGCGGCGATCTTCTCCATGAGAGAGTTCACCACGTTCGCCTTGGAATACAGCATGGAAACGGCAGGCGCGTCCACATCCTCGGTTTCCCTGGCGCGCGTCATGATCTCGTCCGCAAAGCCCAGTTCCACAGCCTTGTTTGCGTCCATCCAAGTCTCCGCATCCATGAGGTGACTGAGCTTGGCACGAGACAGCCCCGTTTTGATCTCGTAGGCGTTGATGATGGAATCCTTCACGCTGCCGAGCATTTCAATGGCTCGCTGCATCTCGTCCGAATTGCCGAATGCCGCCGTCATGGGGTTGTGGATCATAATCATGGACACCGGGGACACCAGCACCTTCGTACCCGCCATAGCGATGACGGATGCAGCAGAGGCGGCAATCCCGTCGATCTTCACGGTCACATCGCCCTTGTAGTCCATAAGCATATTGTAGATTTGAGCCGCCGCCACGCAGTCGCCGCCGGGGCTGTTGATCCAGACAGTGATGTTTCCGCTGCCAGACATGAGCTCGTCCTTAAAAAGCTGCGGCGTGACCTCATCGTCAAACCAGCTTTCCTCGGCGATGGTCCCGTTCAGAAACAGTGTCCGTTCCGCTGTCTCCGTCTGGTCCTTCCAATTCCAGAATTTCTTCATTGGGTTCTTCCTCCTTTCCGTCATCGGTAGGTGTGTCTGCAAAAGCTCCTGCGTTTTTCAGCGGGAGCATATTGCCGTTGATGAGGTACAGGTCGCCGCCTTCCTCAGCCGGGATACGGTCAAGGTTTTCCAGTTCCCGGATGTCGTTTGCGGACATCCAGCCGTTCTGGCGACCGATGGCGTACCCGTTCATGCGGCTCTGATAATCGCCGCGAAGCAGACCTTCCAGATTGAACTTCACGAAATACGCCGCTTTCTCGTCCTTGGACAGAAGCGACCGCTGGATGGATTGCTCCCAGCGGACGACCCACGGGTCCAGCGTGTATTTCACGAACTCCAGAGACTGCTGCTCAATATTAGAAAAGCTCGACTTTTCCAGGTCGCCGACCATGTGGGGCGGGACTCGGAAAATTCGAGCGATCTCATTGATTTGAAATTTTCGTGTTTCAAGGAACTGTGCCTGCTCCGGCGAGATGCCGATGGGCGTGTACTTCATGCCTTCTTCCAGCACGGCGATCTTATTGGCGTTGCCGCTGCCGCCGAAGGTGGACTGCCAGCTCTCCCGCACACGCTGCGGATCTTTGATCGTGCCGGGATGTTCCAGCACACCGCCCGGAGCGGCACCGTTGGCGAAGAACTTCGCACCGTATTCCTCACAGGCGATTGCCATGCCAATGGCGTTCTTCGCCATAGCGATGGGGCTGTAGCCCACTAGACCGTCAAAGCCCAGACCGGGGATGTGAAGCACATCCGAGGGATGAAGCGTTACGGCGAAGTCCTTATCTTTGATGGCTTCGTCTGAACCGCGATAGTAGGTGTAGTACAATCGCCCGACTTCGTCTCTGTCCACGGTCATTTTATTTGGCATCAAGGGATACAGTGCCACAATCTCATTCTTGCCGTTGCGGATGATCTGCGCGTAGGCATTGCCCCAGAGGAGCAGGTGGGTCATAAGGGTTTCCCGGAACACAAAGGAACTCATTTCCGGGTTCGGCTCATCATGGAGCAGGCGATAGAGCGGATGGTCGAGCGCCATGGCCTTGCCGCCGCTGTCCGTGTATTTGTAGAGGTGTAGCGGCAGTCCAGCGACAGCTTCCGACAGGATGCGGACGCAGGAATACACGGCAGTCATCTGCATAGCCGAGCGTTCCGTTACTGCTTTGCCGGAGGTCGTACTGCCCATGAAAAAGGCGTAGTTGCTGCCCGCCGTTCTGTTTTGGGACTTGTCTCTGGATTTGAACAGCCCTGAAAAGATACCCACTTAAATCACTCTCCTTCAAAATGGGCATAAGAAAAGCGCCTACCGTTTCCGATAGACGCTTTCATATTCAAATGGTGTTTACAAGAATTTTTTCATGACCCGCATATAGTCACGTTTTCCATTGAAAATTGCCATAATATTGGCCGTGTTCGTTTCTTTTTCATACAGGTAGAAAAGAAGATACTCCTTGTGGACAAGGAAACGATAACCATTACTCTTTAGCACACGGTCTCTGGGGATTGCACCGGACTCCGGAAACTGCTCAAGGATCTTTACTTTCTCCTGGAGTTCCCTGACAAAGCGAATGGCCAGTTTTTTATTCTTTGAAAGATCTGCAAGATAGATAGCAATGTCACGGAGATCCGATTTGGCCGTATCCGTAAATACGATTTTACAATTCATACATCCAGATTCTCCAATTCACCGAGAATATCGGCGAAAGCATTGTCCGCAGACTGCACTCTGCCGAGTTTGATGTCATCCATCGCCTGAGCCAGATGGGAATATACGGCCAGTTTTGCTTCCAGTTCATTGATATAGTGAATCTGATCCTGAAAATCTTCGTGACTGAGAAGTACGGTATCTTCCTTGCCATTTACGGTAATCGCTACCGGATTCTGTCTGGTGAGAGCTGAAATCTGCGCATAGTTTGTACGGATATCCTTTGAAGGCCGGATAGAAATGCTTGGACTCATAAAAACACCCCCAATATTTTGTAGTCATATTATATCTCAATAATACTACCGTGTCAACGAGAATATACAGAATGGGGGTGAAATTCTAAGTCATATAAACAAAATACCTCGGTCATCATAGACAGAAGCACCTGTGTCATTGCCGCAGCGGATGGCTCTATCCAGTGCCATGATCGTTGCCACAGCACCGTCGATTTTCTCTGTGGATTTTTCCTTGTCCGGTTTGATGTTCCCGGCAGGGTCGGTGCGGATGAAGATGTTGTCCATCATCCAGCGCAGAACCGGATGCCCTCCGTGGGCGATGTGCTGTTCCAGCACCAGCTTCATCAGTTCCTTGGTGGGCGGGGACATATCTTTGAACCCCTGTCCGAAAGGAACGACCGTGAAGCCCATGCCCTCAAGGTTCTGCATCATCTGCACAGCACCCCAGCGGTCAAAGGCAATTTCCCGAATATTGAAGCGTTCCCCCAGGCTTTCGATGAATTCCTCGATATAGCCATAGTGAACGACATTGCCCTCAGTGGTTTGGAGGTATCCCTGCCGTTCCCACACATCGTATGGCACATGGTCACGCCGGACGCGGAGGTCGAGGTTGTCCTCCGGAATCCAGAAGTACGGCAGGATGCTGTATTTGTCGCTCTCGTCCAGCGGCGGAAATACCAGGACGAACGCCGTAATATCCGTTGTGGACGAAAGATCCAGACCGCCGTAGCAGACGCGGCCTTCCAGATCGTCCTCGCTGACGGCGAACTCGCATTTGTCCCACTTGTCCATCGGCATCCAGCGCACCGCCTGTTTGACCCATTGATTGAGGCGAAGCTGTCGGAAGGAGTTCTCCTCACCGGGGTTCTGCTTGGCGGACTCGCAGGCATCCTTCACCTTGTCGATGCCCACCGTGATGCCGAGGGATGGATTGGCTTTCTTCCAGACCTTTGGGTCCGTCCAATCGTCCGACTCGTCAGCGCCATAGATGACGGGATAGAAGGTGTGGTCGATCTTCCGCCCCTCGATGATGTCCTTGGCCTTCTGGTGGATCTCATAGCAGATGGACTTCGTATCGTTGCCGGCCGTGGTGATGAGGAAATACAGCGGCTGCATTCTTGCATCGCCGGAGCCTTTGGTCATGACATCAAAGAGCTTGCGGTTCGGCTGGGTGTGCAGCTCATCGAACACCACACCGTGGGTGTTGAAGCCGTGCTTGTTGCCGACGTCGGCGGAAAGCACCTGGTAGATACTGCCCGTTGGCTGATAAATGAGCCGCTTCTGGGAATCCAGTATCTTGACCCGTTTTGAAAGCGCCGGACACATCCGCACCATATCCGCTGCAACATTGAAAACGATAGATGCCTGCTGACGGTCGGCGGCGCATCCGTAGACCTCGGCGCGTTCCTCACCATCGCCGCAGGTGAGCAGAAGCGCCACCGCAGCGGCAAGCTCGGATTTGCCTTGCTTCTTGGGGATCTCGATGTAGGCGGTATTGAACTGCCGATAGCCGTTGGGCTTGAGGACACCGAAAATGTCCCGAATGATCTGCTCCTGCCAGTCGATAAGCTCAAAGGGCTGTCTCGCCCAGGTGCCTTTGGTGTGGCACAGGCTCTCAATGAACATGACAGCGTAATCGGCAGCGTCCGCATCATAGTGGGAGGTTTTCTCCATGAACCGTGTCGGCGTGTATTTCTTCAGCTTTCTCGTAGTCCTCACCTCCAAGGCATAAAAAACAGCCGCCACCAAAATCGGTGCGACCTTCCGTATAACGAGCAGCAGCCCCTCACGGAGCCGTTGCTTTGAAATTTTGACGTTTTACCAGTTCTCGCTGTGGAGCAGAAGCTCCAGCGCAAGCTGTGTGTTTTCATCGGCGGGTTCGATGTCCCAGCCTCTGTCGTAATTGCAGACGATCTTGCCGCCTCGCTTGAGCATCAGCTTGGAAATGCGTCCACCCTCGATGCCCCATTGGGAACCTTCCTCATACTGCTTCATCCAGTAGTGAAAAACCTCGCCGCCCACCTTGATGCTGCTTTCTTTCCACATGGTCGATTCCCTCCTTAGCGGCGTTCCAGGCGAATTGCCGGGAGCCGCGGGTGCTTGCCAGTCTGCCAGTCGGTGTAGGCGGCGTTGACCTCGGTCATGCCCGCCATCTTGAAGCCCAGCTTGTCGAAGGCTGCGAGGGTCGGGATCAGGTCGGAAAATCTGCTGCTGATCGTAAACTCGGTGATGCCGCTGTCGGCGAAGGTCTGGGCGATGGCCTCAATGTCGTAATCCCAAATGACGTCGCTGAAATCGATGAGGTCGTTGCCTGCGTCGATGCTCTTGCGGTAGGCCCAGAATGCGGTGCTGTTGATGCCGTAGTCCTGCAGGCGTTCTGCCCGCTCTGCGATGGCTCTCTCAAAAAGTTCAATTTTCTTCATGGTGGTTTCCTCCGTTTTCGTTTTTAGCGGGATCAAAGAACAATGTCGCCGTAAAGGCTGGCGTCGCTGCGGAAGCAGGCGCGTCCGTCGCTCAAGGTTTTCACGAAGCGGTAGGTCTTCTCAATGCAAAGGTTCTCCCGGTGTCCCATGACCTTGCTGCCGTATTTGTCGGTGCTCTCGGTCAAGCGGACTCGAATGCTTTTGCGGTTGACCTTTACGATCTCGCCGACCCATGTGGTGCTTCGGATCAGAATCCCGATGCAGGAACCTTCGTAAGCCTCAATTTTCATTCCAACCTGTGCGTTCATTGTTTTTCTCTCCGTTCGTTTTGTTGTGAGTGTATATTACCTCTGAAGTGCGGATATATCCAGTCATTTCAGAGGCATATAGTACACGATCATTCGGCGGAGAAACTGTGTATTTTATAGCTTATTCCGAGCGGCGGCAGCGGTGGATCGCGGCAAGGATCTGCTCCTGTTCTTCTGGCTTTACGCCGAGCGTGTCGAGTGCCTCCCGTGTGCCGCAGTCCGGGCAGATGAGGGTCTCATTATCCACTCTGGAAAGTGCAGGCGGCTCAAAGTAGGACTGACCGCATCTGGGACAGACGAAAAGCCGCACCACATTGTTTTCTTTCATCATCGTTCCTCCCCACATTTCAAATAAGCGTCTATCAGCACCCTGCGGTCAAACCCGAAATCGTCATAGCCCCGGATGCAGGTCTGCATATAGGGAATGGACGGGACACCGATGGGGCTGTTCTCGTGCATGATGTACACGAATACCCGGCGCTTACGGATCATGCCTGTCCGGATACCTTTGATGGGCAGCGTCAGTTCTTTCTTGTAATAGAAATTTGGAAAGCCCTCATAGCGGTCGAGCGTCTTTTCGTCTGCCGGGGTGACTTCCCATACGCCAACCGGAACCGAACTGCCCGGTTTCTTTTCGACCGTGAGGTAGGAGCCCGTTTTGCTGCCCTTGAAAAGCAGCGCATAGCCTTTTAATGCGGATGTCCCGATGCGTCTTGCGGAGGGGCAGCGCATCCGCATCTGATGCACGTTGAGGTTGCTGCCGTAGGCGATGTAATAGCGTTTTTCCATAAAAAATCTCCTTTCCGAAGTTGCCTTCTACCACCGAAAGCCCGCTATCAGCGGGTCCGGGGGCCTCTGGGCGGCGTCCTTCAAGCGGCTGCTCTGCCGTTTCGGAAGGCTGCGTCCCCGTCAAGGCGCTTCGTCAGGAGTTCTCTTGCGGTCTTGAACTCCTCGCCGATAAATCCGAGGCGAAGGAGCCAGGTGCGCATCGCGTATTTGGGGTTTTCGTTCTGCTGGGGCTTGGGGCTTGCCGTCCGCACCGTTTTTGCCATCTGGCTGAGTGCGAGGCAAAGCTGAATGTAGCTCTTGAGCTGTCCGGCGTGGAGCCCGTTCTGCCTGCCGTCTGCCGGGGCGTCGAACTGGAAGAGTCGGAACTCGACCGTGCCCTTGGTAAAGGTGGCGTGGAGGTTCAGCATATGGTAGCGGCTGTCGTTGTAGTGCTGGCTCCTGTCATGTTCGGCGTTCTGGCTGCTGTACCAAATGTTTGCAAGCGCCGCCATCGTGGTAGGCTTTCTGCGGTTGACCTGCTCCAGAAATCTGGGGTCGACCGTTTGGCAGTATTGGCAGATCCGACCGTAATCAAGGCGAAGGGCTTTCGCCAGGAGGTCTTCGTGGCTTGCCATGATGTTGGCGAGGTTGCGAAGGGTCTGGGGCGAGTGCCCCCTGGCTCCAATGTGGATGTGAACACCGCAGCCTCTTGTGGCATCGCTCTTAGCGCCCGCCTTGCGCAGGCGGCGGACCAGCTCCTGCAAGGTCTCCATGTCGGCGTAGGTGAGGATGGGCGTGACCATCTCGCATTTCTCATCTTCCGGACCGGCAATGCTGCTGTCTCTCTGGAACTTCCATTCCCGGCCGCTCTCGTCCCAGGCTGACCAGGCGTAATAGCCGTTGCGGTAGGAAGTGTCCCGGTAGCGCCCAGTCCCGAAGAACTCGGCGGCGACCCTTGCGGCTTTCTCTCTGGTGATGCTGTTCATTTCAACCTCGACCCCAATGGTCTGCTTTTTCATTTCGGCGACCTGGTTTTCCGTTCTCTGGCTCATTTTTGTGCCTCCGTTTTGGCTTGTTTTCCCTTTCGGTAGTCACATATTACCTCTGAAAGCACACGATATCCAGTTAATTATGAGCCATAAAGTACACGATATTGCGGGTCAGAAACTGTACATATTACAGCAGTTTACGGCAGATATCCACGCCGTAGGCCACGCTCGGACCGCAGCTGTTATCCCACGCCACCATGATATTGCCGATATCGTCCACGCCGTACACGGTGCCCTTCGTACCGACAGGCGGCGCTTGTGGATCGTCCATTTTTACCAGTTCGACCCGTGACCCTGCCGGAAACTGTTTACGAAGCTGCGCAAGGCACTCATCTGAAATGAAACTGTTCATTCGGACACCTCCAGACTTTCGTTGACCTGCCGGATAAGGAGTTCATCCAGTATAGCCTCCGCCAGTTCCGGGTCCACTCCGTCGGGGAGCATGATCGCCTTGGAGGGGTCGATGGGCTTCGGCTTTAGAGCAGGCTCTTTGCGGGAGCCGTCTCTGAAAGCCGAAGAACCGGAGAGTTTGCCGAGCAGAATCTTTCGGGCTGTTTTGTACTCCGCACCGATGAATCCGAGCCGGAGCAGGAAACAGCGGAATGCGTATTTTTCATTGTCAGTGGGCTTTTCGGCGGCGTGGACCCGTTTCTGATTCCGCGCCATCTCGCACAGCTTGCATATGAAAGTGTCGTAGGCGTTCATCTCGTCCGGGGCCGATGCTGCCGGGAACCAGGGGAAGGACACCTTTGTGTCCGTGATCTCCAGCGGCAGATCATCCACGCCGAGGGCTTTTTTAATAAGGCTGCCCTTGGCGGCGATGAGCGCCTTGAGGTTTTCCAGGCTGCTGTCGGTGAACAGGCTCTTTGGCATGGAGATGCAAACGCCGCAGAGCTCGTCCGCATCAGCATCTGTTTCCTCGGTGTGGCTCTGATCGATGTCAAAGCCCTCATCGTAGATGTGCTGCAGGAGTCGCTCAATGACCTCGCTGTCGGCGAGGTCGTCAAAGGACAGGCTGCCGCTCCGGTCGATGGTGAAATAATCCACCTCATAGTTGAAGGTAGGCGCTCCGCAGTATTTTGCGGGGACACCGAGCCAGTCGGAAATGGTTTTTACCAGGCGCTTGCGCTCTGCGCCCTGTGCGTGGATCGTGATCGTCATGTCAGTGACCTCCTTGTTTTTTGGTAGTCACATATTCGCTCTGAATGCCTTAAATAGCAAGGCTCAGCTGCGGAGAACGATGTAGATTTATTCGCCGCAGGACTGTGCATACCACACGATCCCGCAGAGCACGAACCATACGCAGGGCAGCGCCACGCCGTTGCCCCACATTTTATATTCTGCACTGTCCGTGTATGGGTCGCGCAGCCACTTGAGGATCTGTTTGTCCGTGCGCCGCCCGCCGCCGGTCACCCGGCTGTAAGTGTCCCAGACCTCCCGCCAGAAAGCAAGCTCGTCCTCGGACGGAGCCTCCGCTGCAAGGTCTGCGCACCACCAATCCGGAAAGCCCTGGAGCCTCGCGCATTCGGTCGGGGTCAGTCTGCGCACGGCATACTCTCCGGCAGGACACACGACATTCGGATCTTTATAGTCCCGCGCCATGATCACTGGGGACTGGTTTTTCTCCACCTGGATGAAGCTGCTGGTGGTCATGGCATAGACGGCGTGTCGATCTAATCCCGAGGATTGAGTTATCCTGAGGGAGTCGGTCACTATACTGCTTTTTGCCCGAGATAAGGCGTTTTTTCTGGGCATTTCACTATCAAACCTCCGAATAATAAATTTGCGGCAGCCGGAGGAAACCAACCGGTCACCGCCTTGCGGTTATTGTTGAATTGTGGTAAAATCACGCTAATCCATACAGGCGCTTTATCATCTCCTCATCGTTTTCCCAAATAGGCGCAACGGAACTTTCATTCAAATTTCCAGAGATTTTTTGGATTGCCTGACGCTTTGTCTCCGTATCTGCCCATGCATAGACACGAGTTGTGTTGACATCGGCGTGTCCAAGAAACTCCGAGAGAAGAACGAGCGGCATACCGGCACGATACAAGTGCATGGCTCTGGAGTGTCGGAGTTGGTGGGGATGTACCCGCTTGGGAACTTCAGAACAAATATGGTTTGCAAGTTCGCCATACTTTTTCATAAAGAGGGACACAGCATCAGTTGACATCCTAGTCCTGCGGCCATGGAGTGTTGTAAAGAACAAGTAATCACTATTCTGTCTTTGTTCAATGGGATGAACGGTATCCATATACTCTTTGAGAAGGGTACTCATACTCGGGGAAATCGGTACCACGCGCATTTTGTTTCCTTTTCCAGTGAGGCAGATTGCAGTATACGATTTACGAAGATCAAGGTCACCGATTTTTGCATTGACCAATTCTCGGCAACGGGCTGCAGTGTCGTACATCAGCTTCATAAAGCAAAAGTCTCGATATCCATTTGCCTTCAATCGATTCGGTTGCTCCATAAGGGTATTCAAGGCTGGCATCGAAAGGAACTCAACTACTTTACCCGGCATTTTCCGAATGGAAATGTTGCTGATTTCCACTTGGGTATGGATTTTTGCAGGGTCTAGTATTCCGGCGTATTTTGTAAAGGAACGAATCGCCATCAACCGCAGATTTATCGTTGCAGGTGAGCAGTTTCTGGAACTTGAGAGCCATTCAAGAAATCCAGTTATATTGGAATAAGTGATATCCTCAAATCCAATATTGACGTATTCAAGGCCAAGTTCCGTTTTGAAGTAGAGGAGAAGAAGATTCAACGCCTCCCGATACGATTTTTGGGTATTTGCGCTATATCCCTTGTGCCGAATCAGATAGATATCAAGGAAATCCCGCATCGTTTTATAGAATTTTTCATCCTTCAATCTCATGAGCGCACCTCCGTTTGGAGTGTGTCCAGATGTAGTTCTGGAAAATCAGTATAGAGGGTCGGAAGTAAATGTATATAATACGCTGTATCTGAGAGATTTGCGTGTCCCATGTACTCGCTCAAATAGGCAAGGCAGGCATTCACGTCCTTTCCTTCCTTTATCCACTGGTACAAGCGGTGTGTGGCAAACGAGTGTCTCAAATCGTAAGTTCTCGGGGTGACCCCGGCGTATCCGAATATACCTGCGGAATGGAGAAACCGGCGGAACGTGGGAATCATCCATTCCATAGAATACATCCCATCTCCTCTGGCACTTGGACTCTGAAAGAAGTATTTTCGGTCAGGATAAATCGTGTCTGCACGCTGGTCATAAGTCACACATAGGGCGAGCATACTCTCAGAGAGTACAACGATTCGGTCTTTATGTCCTTTGGATTCCAGAATTTTCACAACCCCGTCGCGCAGACTGACATCTTCTCTGCGGAGGCGTCTTGCTTCTACCGGTCTGAGACCGCAGCAGTAGATCATGCGAAAAATCACGGACACGACCAAATGTCTCGTTGGTGCGTTGAGACTGGGAGCGCAGGAGTCTATTTCTCGAAACAATCTGGCTAATTCTTCGTATGAGAAAATATAAGGGATATGGCGACCGGTTTTCTTTGTGAAATCAAGCGGCAGGATATAGGCTTGACAGCCTACGCTGTTCATGTGCCTGGCAAGTTCTCGGATCACGGATACCCTATTCAGCCGAAACAGGTTTTGTTCGGTTCCAGTCTGTTCGGCCCATCTCATGACAATTTTCGCAGTCAAGTGGGTTTCGCACGGGAACTGCTCTCGGCAGAACTCATCGAAGGTACGGAGAATGCGCTCGCTTTCGTAATAATCATAGCCGAGAGATCGTTTCTTTTCTATCAGGCCATAAATGTAGGGAGCAAATGCTCCATGAAATGCATACTTCACAGCAAATCCTCCTGGCGTACTTCGATGCCATTCAGGCTGAGCGAACACATTGCCAACTTTTCACGACTGATACGCATATAGGACTTCATTGAGTCCATCTGCGTATGGCCCAGAATTTCTTTCACGGTATCGACGGGTACCTCATAATTTATCATGGAACTGGCGACATATCTTCTAAAGCTATGGAAGCCCTTTCCGTCTCCCGGAGTGTACTCAATATCCGTGAGTTTCATGTATTTTCTGAGGCGGTCTCCCGCAGCTGTTGAAGTCATGGCATCAAAAGGTATACGGGACCGTACAAAAAGAACTTGAGACTTTGTTTTTGGGCGCTCGTGCAGAATGTAATTCGCAATGGCGTTTCCCACTGACGCTTCGAGGGGTAAACACAGTTCAACGCCAGTCTTGCCCTGTACGAAGCGCACTTCGTGGTGAACCCAGTCAATATCCGACAGCGTTAAACGAACGATGTCGCCTGCTCTCATTCCCAAGCTGGCGGCAATGGAGAACATCGCAGTATCGCGGAGAGATAGGGCCGGACTTTTTGCAGCTGCTTCCATGACGATACCCACCTCTCTTGCCGAGAAAGCAGGCCGCAGTTTTCTCCGAGGCGCAGGACGAGCAGTCAACGCGGTGCTAAAATCATTGCATATTTTTTTGGAAAGAAGGTATTCGCACAGGTGCCTTAGTGTAGAAGTCACTCTATCTATGCTGGACTTCCGTTGAGGCGCAATGACTATGAGAAAATCATTGACTATTGTCAAATCGATATCTTTGCAGTTATGACGGCCATTGGCATCAAGATATGCAAAGAATCTCCGGCAGATATTTTCCTCATCCCGTAAGCTCCCGTATCCAATGGATCTCGTATTCGCTTCATGCTTTCGGAAACCAAATAAGATTTCTTGATAATATGGCGATATGCAAACTTTGGGTTCGGGTTTGAGACGCTGCCAGATTATTTCTCCGGTTTGTGTATACTCCTCAAAGAGGGCTTTTACTTTTCTGATGCTCATCCAAACGTGGTCAGAGACCAAACCATTTTCGTGTTCTGCACGAAAGCGATCTACAACTTCGCTCGTAAAGGGAATACTGTAAAATATCACCCCCTCCGAGCGATATGCCTTTATAATTGGCCGCATCCCCTCGTAGTAATAGTTTCGGATGCTGAACTTGCCAAGCCCCAACCCGCGCAACGCCTCCAACACTTCTGCACATAAAACTTCAAATACAATTTCAGACATAAAAACACCTCTGAATGCAGTTAGTCGGCCTATGCCGCCAGCTACATTATAGAGGTGTTTTTATAATTTTTCTTATCTGGAGGTTATTTGTGGACAGCACACAGAAAGCAGTGAAAAACCAAGAGGTTTGTGAACCGCTGCAAGGCAATCTCGGGATAACTCAATCCTCGGGATTAGATCGGTTATCTGGATATCCAGATAAGCGATCCGCCGTATCCAATGTGAAGCAGACGTCCTCGTTCACGCCGCTGCCTTGCGGACCGTTTTTCTCCGAACGGCCGATCATGGAGCCTTGTAGCACAAAGGTCTGCTGTTTCGTTCCGGCACTGGCGCATACCACGGCGGAGTGATCACCGAGGTCACGCACCTCATCCCGCTGGTTCTGCGTGAAAGCGACAACGGCAATGCCACCCTGATTGCAGGAGGGGTTACCGCCGTTGCCGTCAAGTGTTCTGGCAGTTTCAGCTTCGTAGATGCCGCTGTGAGGATTGTCTGACAGCATGGCATGGGATTGATAGGAACTGATGCCGAAGGGAACGAACACGGTCTGGTCGTTATTACAGGAGAGCGTCGCCGATTTGTCTGTCTGCACAAGCGCACCCTTGCCGCCGCCTTCGCAGCCGGAGCGGATCTTCATGACTAGCGGCACATTGTTTCCGCCGGTTCCCATGCGGGAGGTCAGCGTCTGCACCTTACCGTTATCCGTCATGGTGATCCGGCTGTCAATGGGATGATGTTCAAGCGGAATGGCTTCATCAACTATGCAAGGCAGATGCCCGTGGGTTTCCGCTCGGAGCGTTGCCGCAACATCCTCAGAAACCTCCATGCGGTCGCCACCCTGGTCGTTCAGGCAGATGCCTGCCGCTCCAGCGCCGCTTTCAAGACGGCGGGCAGTTCTTTGCCACGAGCGGAAGCCCGCCGCAGAATACCCAGACAAGCCTTCTGACTCAAATAGTATTTTTCCGGCACTTTCACCTGCAAGATCTGCGACAAGGTAGATGCGGCGTCTTCGCTGGGGAACTCCCCAGTATTGCACATCGAGAGTGCGGTACGCAACGCTCCATCCGTCTCCCATGTAAAGGTCGGCGTAGGGCCATCGTGCCTTTTCAGGCATAGGCACCTGGGCATTCGGTTCGGCGATACCGATGACCGCTTCGAGAACGGATTGGAAGTCTTTTCCTTTATTGGACGAGTAGGACCCAGGGACGTTCTCCCAACAGATCCATCTTGGATATTTGCCATCGGTGGCACACCTCATTTCTTTGATGATTCGGATGGCCTCATAAAATAGACTGGACTGCCGCCCATCCAAGCCAGCTCTGCGGCCGGCGATGGACATATCGGTGCAGGGTGAGCCAAAGGTGATGATGTCCACTGGCTCGATTTTTCCGCCATCCATTTGAGAAATATCTCCGTAATGCTTCATAAAAGGCAGGCGCTTGGTGGTCACGCGAATGGGAAATGGCTCGATCTCCGAAGCCCACACGGGAGTGATACTGGCAAGCAGACCACCCAAAGGAAAGCCCCCGGAGCCGTCAAACAGGCTTCCGAGGGTCAAAGTCTTATTCGTCATGTGTTTCTCCTTATCAGCCGCTCAACCACCAGTCGAAAACCGCCTGTCCGTCCGACCATTTCTCAGTGGTCGATTTTCCCTCAGCTGCTCTCTTTTCGAGCATTTTGTCGAAGGCACGGATGTAGGCTTTCTGGTAGCCGGAATAACGCCGGAACTCCTCCAGCCGCAGCTGCCTGCTTGCCATGGGACAACCGATGCAGCCGATACGCTTGAAACCGCATTCATAGAGCGGGTTGCTTTTGCAGCCATAGTGGCTGAGAAATGCCCACACATCTTCATCCGTCCAATCCACAATGGGATTGACCATCGTTTTCCGGGTGCGGTAGCAATGCTCGACCATGCGGCGGTTGATGTCGTTGTCGTCGTTGAGGACGATGCCGCCCTGACGAGTGGTGCGGTAATCCGCGCCGAGCTCCTCAGCGATTTTCTGTGTGCCTTTCGGCTTGCCGATGAACTTGACCACATCAGCGGACTGCTTTCGGCGTGTGCTTTCTGCCCACCGAACGCCGGTCACCACGATCTTGCCCGTGCCACCCGGCTCTTTCAGTTCGCTGCAGCAGTATCGGGAAGTGCGCAGCGGCGGTGTGCCTTTGCGGACGATGAGGTTCCACATGGTCACGGGCTTGCCGTCCCGGTCATAGGAACGGCTGATGCGCACATCCGGCTGGGATCTCACATACTGCACCGTTTCCGGAGCATCCACGGTGGTCAGATTGTGGACTGCCTCAAACTTGACCCCGGCGAGCTGAGCGAGGATCTTGATGCAATCGCTGTCCTTGCCGCCGCTGTATGCCAGGAAGTAACCGTCCTCCGGTTCAAAGGCTTTCAGGCGCTCGATGGCGATGCGCTCTTTCTCTCTGAGTTCTGTGTTCATCGCTGACCACCTTCCTGTGCGGTATTCTCCGAACCGCCAGCTTCCTCGAAGGAGAGGGTGTGACCGTCACGCAGCACACCGACCTTTTCATCTGTGCCGACCTGCTCGATGTATCGCTTTACGATGACGTCGCAGAACTTCTCGTCCAATTCGATGGTGCAGCAGATGCGGTCGGTCTGCTCACAGGCAATGAGCGTGGAGCCGGAGCCGCCGAAGGGGTCAAGCACCACGGAGTTTGCCTTAGAGCTGTTTTGGATGGGATAGGCCAGCAGCGGGATAGGCTTCATGGTGGGATGGTCGCCGTTTTTCCTGGGTTTATCGAACTCCCAGATGGTGGACTCTTTCCGTCCGGTGTACCACTGGTGCTTGCCTTTCTTCTTCCAACCGTAGAGGCACGGCTCGTGTTGCCACTGATACGGGGAACGCCCCAGCACCAACGACTGCTTCTTCCAGATACAGCAGCCGGAAAGATAAAATCCAGCGGCATCAAAGGCTTTTCGGAAGTTCAGCCCCTCGGTGTCGGCGTGGAACACATAGATGGAGGCATCGTCCGCCATGACCTTCTCTATATTGGAAAAGGCATCGAAGAGGAAGTCGAAGAACTTCTCCGATGCCATGTTGTCATTTTTGATTTTCCCGGCGCTGCCCTCGTAGTTCACATTGTAGGGCGGGTCGGTGATGACGAGGTTCGCCTTGCGACCGTCCATGAGGGCAGCGTAGGTTTCCTCTTTTGTGCTGTCGCCGCAGATGAGCCGGTGCCGTCCCAACATCCAGATGTCGCCGGGCTTGGAGAAGGTCGGCTTTTGCAGTTCGGCATCCACATCGAAATCATCCTCTTCAGCTTCAATGCCGTCATCAAAGAGCTTTGACAGCTCCTTTTCATCAAAGCCGGTGAGGAGCGGGTCAAAGTCCGCCGCCTGTAAGGACTCGATCTCCACACGCAGAAGTTCTTCGTCCCATCCGGCATCCATCGCCATGCGGTTATCAGCAATGATGTAGGCTTTCTTCTGCGCTTCGGTGAGGTGGTCGGCAAAGACACACGGTACCTCGGTGATGCCTTCCTCCTTGGCGGCAAGAATACGACCGTGGCCGGCAATAACGCCATAGTCACGGTCGATAATAACGGGATTGATGAAGCCGAACTCACGCAGCGAGGAGCGGAGCTTATTGATCTGCTCAGGGCTGTGTGTCCGGGCGTTGTTGACATACGGTACCAGCTTTGTGATGGGAACGAGTTGCATTTCGGTAGTTGTTTTCATCAGACCAGCCCCCATTCCGCAAACTTCTCAAAGCCGCCGACAGAGCGGACATAGTTCTGGGCGACATCCACGATCTCGGCGTAGGGTCTGCCGTCAACAGTATCGTCCCCAATGGCGCAGCAGAGCGTTACGGGCTTGCCGGTTTCCTGGGCTTTGAGGAAAGCGTAGATGTTGACGGACACATCCGCCTTGGACAGATCCTTGCCGTGCAGACCACCGCCTGTCACGGAGTCGGCCATATCCGAGCCGAGTTTGCGGTTGGTAGCGCCGGTATCCACATCGGTGCCGCCCGTCCAGTCACCAAGCGGGTTGATTTCCTCATCGGGATAAATCTCGCGCAAATGCTGTGTCTCGGCATTGCTCTGACAGAGAATGAGCCTGTTGCCGTCCAGGATATACTTGCCGTCATAAGGATACACGGTGAAAATGTTCCGTGCGATCTGCGACAGCTTTTTCTGTTCCTCGGTCACAGGCATTCCCTTGAAGATACCATTGTCACCACAGCGGACACCATCTGCCTGATTGTCGGCGAGATGACCGTCCTGCGGCACTTCTGCATAGTCCACAGCGAGGTTTCCAGCAATGCGGTGAACAGCGGCGGTGACATCTGCTTTGTCCAGAGCAACGGAAGCTTCCGCAATGATGTGGCACACGCCGTGACCGATGAGGACTTCCACAGCAATACGAGGATTTTCTGTTTTCTTGTATGCCAGGTCGACAAGCGCACCGGCGATTCTGTCCGCCACCTTATCCGGGTGGCACGGATTTACTTTTTCAAACATGGCAAGCACCTTCCTATTGAAGTTTTTGTGTACTTCAGGTATAATCAAGGCGGGTCGATGTCTACTCCTTCCCGATCCACCAGGCCAAGGGTCCGCAAGGATATCAGCAAACGAGAAAGAACGTACTAAAGGAAGGAGAGTGCATATGAACGCCTTTTTATTGAGAATCGTAAGACTGTTTAACTACGCCAAAACTTATAGACTCGCGACTATTACTTTAAAAACGCCAATCATTGATTTCTCGTTTGCCCCCTCGTTTACTACGCAGCCTTCACTTGAGGGCTGCGTTTTTATCCCTTTCTTGCACGGAGCAGGCGCTCCATGAGGTCATCCTGCGGGCTTACTCCGGAGTAATCCGCAGTGCAGTTTTCTTTCACGATAGAATAAATTTCGTACCATGCAAGGTTCGCATTCTTTTGGAACAGCATGGACATCTTAACGAACGGCGACTCCATCACGCCGCCTGTGGTGGGATGCTTGCCAAGCAGACCGTAGGTGCTGATGGCTTCCTCGCACTGGATGTGCCGCGCAAATGCCTGTGCAAAGGACTCGATGAGCCGCTTGTTGACGAGGTTCTCGCATCCGCGCTGTTTCAGCCACAGCCATGTTTCCTTGTAAATTTCCGCTGCGCCAAGCGGCACACCGTTTTTCTGCTTTGCGGAAAGATACTCGCTTGGCTTCGGCATATCCGCGCCTTCCAGCGCAGCGCCCTCTGGCAGATCGACCGCCTCCAGTTTGGAGAGATCCAGTTCCGGCAGTTCGTTCGGCATATACCGTGCCGGTTGACCACTCTGTATTTTTTCGGACAGGGGCTTCGGTTTGGGACCCGTCCCGCGTCTGGGGCCGCCCCGGACCGTTCCGTCTTTCGCCAAAAAATCTCACGCTTTCTGTAAAAAAAATATGTTGATCGGTTAATCCCTTGTTTGAATAGCCTTTTTCGCGCACGAAGCCCCGGGCCGTTGCCCGACCGAAAAGATCCCGGAGATTTGCCCCGCCCCTGCCTTTACTTTTCTTTCTTTTGACCTTTACTTTTTTCGATAATCGGTTATAATAAGTAAAGGAAAGAGGTGACGTTGATGATCTCCTATGAAGGACTTGTACAGAGGCTGAACGACAAGGGGCTTACAAAGACTGCGCTTACAGAAAAACTTGGTGTTTCCTCACGGACGGTCGCAAAAATCGGCCGCGGTGAGAAGATCGCCGACCGTGTGCTTGCAAAAATCGCTGCGTTTCTGGACTGCGCACCGGAAGAACTGTATCGGAACATCTCAGACAATGCGCTGCTTCAAATGCTGCGTGATGAAAAAAGCATCCGTATGCCCGGCGGCTTGTACCATGCGCTTCAAGTCCGCATGACATACAATTCCAACCACATTGAAGGCAGCAAGCTCAGCGAGGACCAGACCAGGCTGATCTTTGAAACGAACACAGTCGATGTCGGTGAGGGAATCCCTGTTGATGACATCATCGAGACAGTCAACCACTTCCGCGCCATTGACTATGTGATCGACCACGCGGAAGAGCCGCTGACCGAAGTCATCATCAAAGAACTGCACCGCATTCTAAAGCAGAGCACAAAGGATTCCACGCTTTCGTGGTTTGCCGTGGGCGATTACAAAAGGCGAGGCAATACCGTCGGGGGTCATGAAACCACAAAGCCGAAGGATGTGCCAGCCAGAATGAAGAAGCTGCTTTCCGACTATGGATCGCTCGATACCGTGTCAATGGACGAGATCATCCAATTTCACTACGAATTCGAGTGCATCCATCCTTTTCAGGATGGCAACGGCAGAGTCGGCCGGTTAATCGCACTCAAAGAGTGTCTGCGCTACGGTATCGTTCCGTTCATCATCGAAGATTCCAAAAAGCTGTTTTACTACCGTGGGCTTTCCCAATGGAAAACGGAGAAAGGCTATCTGACAGATACCTGTCTGGATGGACAGGATACGTTCAAAAAAATGATGACCATGTTTGATATCCAGCCGTAAAACTGTATTTGAGGTCGCCCCTGCATGGGGGCGGCCGCTTTTATCTGTCGCCGAGGTCGTGGTGGATCTTGGTATGGCAAGACTGACACAGGCTCATAAGGTTGTCCCTTGCATGAGTGCCGCCTTTGGAAACGGGCAGGATGTGGTGAACTTCCTGTACCGGAGTTAGCCGTCCTTCCTTGAGACACATCTCACAGAGGGGATGCTCCGCTGCGTATCGGTCCCGGATGCGCTTCCACGCTCTGCCGTACTTGCGGTTGACGTCGGCGCTTCGCTCGTATTTGTCGTACTTGCGGCGCTCCTCTACACGGTGCTGCTCACAGAACTGTCCATCACAGAGATTGGGACAGCCGGGGTGAGAGCAGGGGCGCAGCGGTTTTCTGGGCATTTGCTCACCTCCCGCGGGCATAAGAAACGCCACCGCAGGATCTCTCCCGCGATGGCGTTGTCCTTGATGCTTTTTCACTGATGCCATTATAGCATATCTAGGCAGGAAAAACAGTGAATTTGTGTGCACACTTTTACCGAGACAGCACTTTTTTATTTGCAGCAGACCTGCTTCATAAGCGCTTCCACCGCTAATAGCGCCTTGCCATGCATACAGTGGACGTAGCGCACACCATAGTTCATCTCAGCAGCGATCTGCTCCCAGGTCTGAAAACAGAGGTACCGCTTCTCCAGAAGAATCTGATACTCGGCATCATCCACAGCCTTGATGACCGACATGATCTCGCGCTTCAGATCAACAAGACGGTCGATGTCCCGGTTGATTTCTTCCTGCAGGCCGATGATCTTGCACACAGTATCTGCCAGTGTGGAGCCGCCGGAGTTCGGTGTCCTGGGCATTCCCGTCAGTGTGGCGGTACATTTGGTGGCAAGTTCGTTCAGCGATGCGACCTGTGCAATTTTTGCGTCGATCCGCTGGTCGAGCCGGTGAGCCTGATTCAGATATTCTTTTGCCGTCATGTTATCCCTCCAAGTTGGCCTTGACCGCATCGATGAGCGCGGTCTGGGTCTTTTCTTTTTTGCGGAGCGCAGTCATGATGCGCTCGTCGATGGTGTCTTTTGCAATGATGTGGTGAATGACCACGGTATCGGTGGTCTGCCCCTGCCGCCACAGGCGGGCGTTGGTCTGCTGGTAGAGTTCCAACGACCAGGTCAGCCCAAACCAGATGAGGGTCGAGCCGCCTGTCTGCAAATTCAAACCATGTCCAGCGGAGGCCGGGTGGATGAGTGCCACGGGCAGCTCACCTCTGTTCCATCTGCGGATGTTTTCGGAATCGTCCAACAAGCTGAACGGAATATGCCGTTTGTGCAGCAGCTCGGAGATGCGCTCCAAGTCGTGTTTGAACCAGTACGCCACAAGGACGGGTTTTCCGTTTGCAGCTTCGATAAGATCCTCCAGCATATCCAGCTTGCGGTCGTGTAGCTGAAACACACGCTTGTCCTCTCCGTAGACCGCTCCGTTTGCCATCTGGGAGAGTTTGTTTGAGAGGGCGGCGGCGTTTCCAGCATCGATCTCCTCATCGCCCAAGGAAACGACCAGTTCAGAGCGCATGGCATCGTAGGTTTTGCGTTCCTTCCCGGAAAGTGTGACCTGTACCTCGTTCATCACGCATTCTGGCATTTGCAGGTGGTCCGCCGCCTTCATGGAGATGGTGATGTCAGAGATGGCGTCGTAGATCTGTTCCTCCGCACCGGGCAGGGGCTTGTAGCTGAACACCACCTGACCGTTGCGCTTGTCCGGGCGGAAGAAGGTGTTACGATAATGGGTGATGAACCGTCCGAGCCGCCTGCCCATATCGAGGATGCGGAACTCTGCCCACAGATCCATAAGCCCGTTGCTGCTGGGTGTGCCGGTCAGCCCCACGATGCGCTTGACGCCGGGGCGGACTTTCAGAAGACTGCGGAACCGCTTTGCCTGGTAGCTCTTGAAGGAGGACAGCTCATCGATGACCACCATGTCGTAGTCAAAGGGGATGCCGCTCTCCTCAATGAGCCACTGGACATTCTCCCGGTTGATGATGTACACGCTGACCCGCTGCCGGAGCGCCGCCTTACGCTCGGTTTCCGTGCCGACCGCCACCGAGTAGGTCAGTCCATGCAGATGATCCCACTTGTGGATCTCCGCAGGCCATGTATCTCTGGCGACACGCAGCGGTGCGATGACCAGCACCTTGCGGATCAGAAAGCTGTCCAGGCAGAGGTCGAAGATGGCGGAAAGCGTGATGACGCTCTTGCCAAGGCCCATGTCCAAAAATACAGCGGAGATGGGATGCTCCAGGATGAAGTTCGTGGCATAAGCCTGGTAGTCATGAGGACTGTATTTCACTGAGTATCCCTCCAATCTGCTCTACACCGTCAATGCAGTACACCGAAAAGCCGAGTGCCTCTAACTGCCTTTTTCGCCTTACCTGCAGAGGACGGAGCGTTTTGCCCGGCGCTTTCAGTTCAATGAAGGCGATTTTGCCGCCAGGGAGGAGCACCAGTCGGTCTGGCACTCCATCAAAACCGGGGCTTGTAAACTTCGGTGCAAGACCGCCTTTTGTGCGGACAGCCTGCACCAATTTTGTTTCTATCGTTTTCTCACGCATCGTGACCTCCCATGTTCTTAAAACCCGAAAAGCCCTATACACGCGCAAATGCGTGTATCGCGTGTTTACTGCTCTTTATTCCTTCTTCTTTCGATATATAAGAAAGGTCAGGAACAAGGGAACAAGACTGCTGATTTTCTTTGCTGCTTATGGGGCCGCCGCCGTTCCCATGAGGTGTTCTCTCGAACGTGCCGAAAAGGTGCGCTTTCCCTCGGAACTCGTTCCGAAGGATGGCCGGTACAGTCTTTTTCATCTGGAACACTCCTTGGGAACAAAGACGTACTGCGGTCCGTAGAGCGGGATGCGCATTTTGTTGTCCAGCCGCTTCCAGCCCAGACGGGCGAGGATGGCGGTCAGCTCGTTGCTGTCCGTCCTGCGGATATTGGCGCGCTCCTTGCCGAAGCACTCGCACCAGATCTCCATGTTGGACACCTGGGTGCGTTTGACCGTGCCATGCTTTTGGGTGTCGCCGAAGTCGCTGCCGGTGAGGAAGCTGCGCCGCTCGAAAAGATCCATACCGTCCCAATTCTCCGGGAGCAGCGTGTCGAGATACAAACGGACAAGCCCTTCACGCTCGTCGGACTCCATTGCCTCCCGCTGTTCGGCTTTCGACAGGGCTTCCAATTCGGCGCTCAGATAGAGTTTCTCGCCCTGCTTCACATACACCAGCGTTTCCGCCCAGATCTGGCAGACCAGCTCCGGCGTTAGATCCCAGGAGTGCTTGATGCCCGTACCCGGCGTCTTGACCGGCCAGAAGCGGCGGTTTCCGGTGGTATCCCGGAGATAGCCAGACTCAGCATTGGTGGTGCCGAAGAACACGCACTGACGCAAATGCGGCGTCGCTCTCTTGCCGAATGCAGCACGATAGATGTCGTTCTGACGGGAAAGGAAGGAGCGCAGCGTCTCCACCTCGGCCTTCTTCAGACCCGCCAGTTCGCCGATCTCCAAGATCCAGTACCCCTGCAACTTCTCGGCGGCGGTCTTATCCTTGGTGTCGCCAAGGTTAAGGCTGTCCGAAAACCACTCCCCGGCCAGCTTGGCGATGAGGGTACTTTTGCCCACGCCCTGGGGACCGTTCAGCACCAGCATGGAGTCAAATTTGCAGCCGGGATACAGCACCCGCTTGATGGCGGCGCAGAGCGTTTTCCGGGTAACGGCACGGACATATTCGTTATCGTCTGCGCCGAGGTAGTCGATGAGCAGCGTATCCACACGGGGAACTTTGTCCCACTCCGGCAGATTTTCAATGAACTCCCGGATAGGATGGTAGGAGCGGTCATCCGTGACCTTCGCAACGGCAATGTCATAGTTTCGGGCGGAGAAGGTGCCGTAGTGGGAATCCACATAGCTGATAAGCTGTGCATCGTCCGCATCTCGCCAGAATTTCGAGGGATGCCGCCAAGGAACATCGCCCTTGATCTCCATGCCGTCCAGAAGCTGATTGAACACCAGCGGTTTCAGAAGCGGATCGTTCATGAGGATCACGGTGAGGTTCTGCAGCGTGTTTTTCACCTTGCCGGCCTTGTCCAGCTCCAGGGCTTTCTGCCAGTCCTCATCGGAGAACTCCTCGTTTGCCTGGGCTTTGCGCTCCTCGGCAAACACCGCCTTGACCTTTTCGTCCTTTAGGGCAAAATCCGACATTGCCTGGAAGGACGGCAGCTTGCTGGGGGCGGTGTCCGGGGCGCACTTATCGTCCAGGTCACGGAAGCGGTGCAGACGCACCAGATCAAAGGCATTCAGCAGTCGGCCGCAGACGGGGTCTGTGGCATGATGGCTGTATGCAAACTTGCCATCGTAGACGATGACACCGGCAGACGAGTCGGCGGGGATATAGTCGTAACGGCCGTTCATGGCAGACGGCGCATACACATCCGAAAGAAAGGTATCGATGGCTTCCTCCACGGTATAGGCACGGCAAAAAGCACCTACAACACCCGGCTTTGTCAGCGGGTCGGCCTGCTGGGCAATGCTGTGCTGCACCACCTCGGACTGGCGGCTGGATACCGGCCAGGTGGAGGCGTCGCGCCAATCGTCGTAGCGGGAAAGGTATTCGTCCGGGTCAAGCTCTGCGCCGTCCTGCACTTTGTAGAAAAACTCGCCGTTAGCAGAGGTGGAAGGCCAGTACATGAGCCGGGATGCCTCGTAGGTGGTATCGTCAAAAAGGTCGATGCCGATCTCCTTTGCCACCATGCGGGCGACTGCCGGATATTCTTCTTCGCTGATCTCCCGTTTCAGCGGGATAAGCAGGCGAAGTCGGGGATGCTCCGGCGTGTGCTTGTGGGTGGAATAGACGCAGCACTTGAAATCGTGGAACAGTGTAATTTCATCCCAGATGTCCGGGGTACCATAGTCCATATCCAGAGTAAGCAGAGAGCGGCACAGCACCATGCCGTTTTTGCGGCGACCTTCCCGGAGGTGACCGCCCACAAAGCCGCCCACATCCTTGATGCCATCCTGCTGCCCCTTTTTCAGCTTGCGGTATTCTTCGACCGTTTCCGTGGTGCGGATGGTGCTGCCGCAGCGGGCGCAGAGGTCCACCCAGGAGATGTCCTGGTTTTTCCACTTTTTATCCATGCGGCTGTTGCCGACTGCGATCTTCATCTGCGTACCTCCTCACAGTTTTCGGTAAAGTAGCGGATAAGCTGACCTTTCCGCCTGGCTTTCTCGATCTCGATGCTCATGCCGCTGGTGATTCTCTCTCCGAACACCCACAGCTCGGCACACTTAGAAAGCAGGACGATGTCCATGAACAGCGCCAGGTCACGCTCCTTTCGGTCATTGTCATTCATGAATTGGGGGAAGTAGATGTGTGGGGCAATGGGGATGTACCCGGCGTCCACGGCGAAGCGGCAGTAAGTACGGGCGTTCTCCTGGTTCTTCACCATATCCCCGGCAAGCGGAGAGCAGATATACACCACAGGGCGGAAGGCCCGGAGGGCTTTTGCCTCTTGTTCGATTTTGGTCAGCGCCTCATAGGCGGTAGGGTCGTAGTACCCATCAGAGTTGAATTTGTTGACTCCCATTTGGATCACCTCAGTCTTTCTTATAAAAATCGCAGACATATCCATCTGCCCGGAGCAGCAGTCCCGATGCCCAAGCGGGCGTTTGCCCCATGATGGAGCAAATATCTTCCAAAGAAGTATCCGGCGGCGCTTCGATGACCACCTCATCGTGGACGTGCATGACGATGCGGTACCCCGGTCGTTGATCTGCTGGTCGAGGGTGTAATTGCGCCACTCGGACTCGGTGACTGGAAACTTAGAGAGCTTCTGCTGGATGGACATTTCCGTTTCCACATCCCGGAGGTTATAGGCTTTGAACAGCGACCATTTTTCCGGCGCATCTGTTGGATCGTGCCGGATAAGGCTGCCATCCCGCGCCTTGGCTGGGGTGCAGAAATACCGGATGAGGTCTTTGCCTTCTTTGAGCTTCTGCTTTTCGAGACCCAGCACAGCGCCGACGCCTTCCAGCGAGAGCGGCAGTCCCAGCGTTGCCGCCCAGACCATCGTGCAGCGCCAGGAGGACGGATCAAGATATTGTCCGGTGGGATAGCCGAGATAGCGGGACAGGCACACACGCTCGAACTGCGCATTGAACGCCCATTTGGTCACGGCAGGGTCGGTCAGCGCAGCGCGGACATCGGCGGGAAGTGTTTCTCCGGCAGTCAGGTCAACGACCTTCACCGGTGCGCCGTCTGCCGAGTAGCCGAAAAGCAGCACCTCGAAGTCCGGGGCTTCGGCATAGCGATAAACCCCGCTTTTGGCGAGGTTTACGCTGCTATAGGTTTCGATGTCTATGGACAGATTCTTCATCACGACAGGAAATCGTCATCCAGATCGGTAGAAAAATCGTCAGCCGCAGAGGACTTGCCTCCGAGCGGTTCCCCGTCACGAACCTTCTGGATGTTGCCAAGACCGCAGGCGATGCCGCGATTGCCGTTGGAATTGAAAGCGTAGAAGTTGACGGACACCCTGGCATAGCAGCCGGAGTACACCTCGGAGCGGTCAAGGATCGGCTGGACGCTGCGGTCTACGATCTGGGGAGCGGTGGTGCTGTTGGCGTTCACGAAGAAGCTGTTCTTGTAGGCTTCATCGTCACGCTCGGTATCGCCGTCACGGAGCGGGAGCTTCAGAGCCGCCTTGTTGGGGATCTTCCCGCCGAACTTGGCGACACCTTCTTTGATGGCAGCGTCCACGGCGGCGTTGATGGCGTCGAGGGTCTGCTTATCGGATTTCGGGATGATGAGGGACACGGAATACTTGGGGTTGCTGCCGTTGATGGAGGCAGGCTCCCACACATTTGCATAGGACAGGCGGACAACGCCGGTCACGACTTTGGTCGAATTCATCTTGTTCGCCATAATTACAGTTCTCCTTTATAGTCGGTAAAGTCTTGTTTTGCACCCGTGGTCGTGATAGCCGGACGCCTGGCGGATGCGGGAACGAGCGTCGGTTTTCCTTGGGGCTTGACGACCAGACCGCCGAGTACCTCGGCAAAGGCCTTTTTGCCCATGAGCTTCTCCATTTCCGTGATGGGGATAAGCGATTTTCTGAAGATGTCGGTATATCCGGCTGCACGGGCAGCGGCGGCAACGGCATCCTCGTCGGTGTATTTGCGATTGGTGCGGCTCTCCACCAGCTTGTAGCCGGGCCACTGCTTTCCGTGGTTGACCGCCGCGTCCTGGGCATAGGCCATAAGCTCATTTGCCCATTTGGTGAGGTCGTCCAGCTTGCCGAGAATGTTGCCAATCTCCGCATCGGAAAGCAAAGGCGGCTGGGCAAACTCGTACTTGGCGAGCTGGAGCTTGGCATCGGCTCTGGCACGGCACTTGACCGCCGCCTTGCAGAACTGACACCAGCTTCCGGGGCAGTATTCGCCTTCTCCCTTGAAGGCAAGCTCGGCCTTGGGTTTCAGTGTTTTTTCCGCCCAATCCCGAAGCTCGGTAACGGAAATGACCCATGTGCTGACATTCTCCCGGCGCGGCTGGTAGATGGTCATGGAGACCGTCTCGATGTCGTAGAGGCAATCGAAGATGCGGAGTGCGCCGAGCGCATACAGCATCATCTGCGGATTTTCCTCGGCATTCACCAAAACTCCCTGGCCATACTTCAGATCGATAATGTGGAGGAGCTTGTCCGCCACAATGAGGCAGTCGCCGGTCCCGAAACCGTCCGGCACATAGCAGGAGAAGTCCAGCCGCTGCTCAATGAGCACCTTGGGGTCCTGGCAATCCTGCCGGGCTTCCTCGATGGCTTCCAGAACGAATTCCAGGTAGCCGTCCGTGTACAGCTCCATTTCGTCGGAGTCGTACTTGCTGGCCGGGCGGGTGGAGCGCATCTTCAGCGCCTTGCGGAGCTTGTGTTCCGCCAATGCGTGAGCGGCGGTGCCTTCGGCTGCGGCTTCTGTTTCTCGGTCCTCGAACTCCAATTCCAGCCGGGCGGATGGGTTGCAGTGAAGCCAGCGGTGGGAGGAGGATGCCGAGAGGACTGCATGACGATTAGGTGGCATCTTTCAGCACCTCCACATCCTTGAGCAGCGCCGCATAGTGCTTGGGGTCGATGCCGGAGAGTTTTGAAGCGCCGTACTTTTGCAGGAGTGCCTGGATCTCGGCTGTGAACCCGGCTCGGCTCTTTTCACCGAGGACTGCCCGGACTTCTTCCAGCGTCAGTTCCTTTTTGGGCGCGGGGACTGTTGGCTCTGCATCGACAGTCGGCTCATTCGGCAGCATGGCATTTGCCACAGCCTGAACGCTGTCCGCCAGGGAGCGAAGGTCTTCCGCAACAGCAAGCAGGAGTTTCGATTTACTCATGCGCCGCGCCTCCTTCTGCCGTCTCGGCGATAGACACAGACTCCACGCTGGGGCCGGGAATGAGGATCATCATCTGCTCCCGCCTCCCGAATAACCGCGTCAGCAGTTTTTCGCGCAGGCTGACGATCCTGCACCGAACGATCCGCTCGGTCTGCGGTCTGCCTGTGACACGAACTTCCAGATCATGTTTCACCGTTTTCATCCTTTCTGAAGGACGGTATTGATTTGCCCTTCACAGATTAGCCACGGGAAACGAAGAAACTGAGGGTCTCACAAAAGTTTTTTAAGCTTATTTTTAACGGTGCGCAGGCGATGCGTGATGGCCGAGGGGTCAACGCCCTCCCGCGCAGCGTAGTCCTTCACGCTGATACCGTCGTAATAGACCGCCTGCACAAGCCTCTGCTGTGCTGGCTTCAGCGTTTTGACCGCCTCGCGGAGCATATCTGTGCGGCTCGACTCCTGGAACAGCGCGGCAAGCGCGTCCTGCTCCGCCGCAAACTGGACGCCCTGTTCTGCCAGAGCATCCATACTGCTGTGGCGTCGAGTCTCCTTGTGGTCGTTGTTGTACTCTTGGCGGTTCAGATCCACCAGGAGTTCACCCCAGCGGTCATCGACCTCAATGGTCACGGTTTCGGTTGCAAATTTGTACTGAATTTTCATGCGGACTCCTTTCGGGAGCCTGCATGGCGGCACTCTGGCCGCAAAACGAAAAAAAGCCCGCCGCACGACACTCAAGTGCCGTGCAGCAGGCTCACACCATAATATTTATATCCACGTCCCGCAGAGCACGGGGCGATTGGACCTCTCTATGTACGTTTCAGAATCGCTATTCCACCAAATCCAGCAGCCATTTGGCTGTGGGACAGGCCAGAAGCCGTGCGTTCAGATAGGCCATCTCCAAGGTCAGGCAGGTATATCCCATGTAATACCCGTCCATGGGCCGGAGGGTGATGGCGAGGTCCGGCGTCTCCATATCCGTCAGACACAGCGGCAGGAGGTATTGCAGCCTCTGCTGATAAATCTGCGGGACAGCGTCGCCGGGAGAGACGATGGCTTTTCGGCGCGCCAGCTCAACCGCCGTTTCCAGAAGGAGAGGCAGATTGCGGGCGCTTTGCAGTTCGGTAGGCAATCTTGCGACATTGGCCGGGTCTCCGAGGATGTGCTCCACGTTGACGCGCACCGGCCAGTCTGGAACGTAATGAATACCTTGCAGCGGCATTGAGTAGAGAGGCTTTTCCGGCAGTGGGGAAATATAGCGCAGCAGCGCAGAGTTTTCATCCGCGAAGCCCCGGAAGCACCACTTTAATAAAGAATCCAGTTTTTTGTTTCTGCCGAAGCAGGCATAGATGGGTTTATATCGCTTTGTATAAAGGCCGGTATGAAAGCAGGCGTATTCGTTGCGCATGAGGATGATCCGGTCCTTCTCGGTCTTGTCGGTTGCAGCATTGTAGTCGATGACCTGTTTGCGAAAAATAGATTGAATGTATCGTTCTAAGATCGGTGTATCATAATTTTTCTCGGAATAGCTGCCGCTGCGGAAACGCCACGGCTCCAGGAGCGCCAACTCTGCCAGCGCATCCAGCTGTAAATACCAGTTCGGGACAAAGGAGAACGAAAACAAATCTGTTTCATAAATCATAGCTTGTTCCAGCTTTCTGTGTATAATGAGGCGACCTCCCGGCAGATACACCGCGCCATCCGCGCAAGGTAGCAGCTGCCTTCCATAAATCGTGCCGTCCCGTCCCACGGATTGCACCAGACCATACAGTTCGGGCAGATGTGTGCCGAGGCCCTTTGAAGAAAGCGGAGCATAGATGCGAACACCTCCGCGCCCTCTGCGGTCAAATGCTCCGGCATGGGCAGGGTCAGGCGGGTGTAGGCTGCGAGATTGACGGTACTGGGGTCGTAGATCAAATCTTTCTGTTCATCCGTATCATGTGCCGCATACTCACGCAGAATTGGGTCCACGGAAACATGGTGCCGCGCGCAGTAGCACAGCGCCTTGACCAGCGCGACGCTGCCGCCCTTACTCAGCTGCGGCTCGTTCATCACGCGCTGCAGGGCGCGCTTGCTCATATCCAGCTGTCGTGCCATATCTGCTTTGCTGTCAAAACAGGTACTCAGAAGATAGTTCAGCACATAGGACGTTAGCCCCTTCTCCATAGATTTATCTCCCTTCTCGTTTCGACGATTCCTATTTTACAAGCAATTCTGCGATTCGGGAACGTGATAAATTTGTCACCCCTGCGGGCATAAACCCCCTGAAAATGGCGAAAGATTTTTCATCCTTTCCTTGACGTTTTTCTGAAAATCTATGGTATAGTAGAGAAAGAAAAAGCCCGCTCACGAGGAGCGGGCATCCAAGGTGTTCAGTTTTTGTCGCTGGCTGCGATCTCTGCGCAGACGCGCAGCATGAGCGCGCGGCTTTGTTCCGTGCAGCCGCCTGCAATTTCGCGCATGGCGGACAGAAACGCATCCATTTCTGCCGGCCGCTGGGTCACGGGCGCTGCGTCGGTATCAAAGCCTTCCAGCAGCGCACAGACCGTCGTCCCATACAGATGGCTGATCTGCACCAGCCGTTCCAGATTGACCGTGCGCTCTCCGCGCTCGACCTTGCCGTAATGCTCCGGCGACAGGCCCAGCTGATTGGCGGCTGCCTCCTGCGTAAGGCCTGCGCTCTTTCGTGCGTCCCGGATATGCCTGCCGATGACTTTATAGGATATGGGCATACGCGCACCTCGTTTTCCTCAGTATCTATATAGATATTCTACCGAAGAACCCGGATTTGAAACAGAAGCCTATAACGGAACATCTGCCCTTATAACGCCTTATTTGGCAAAATAATCTTCCGTTATGGAGCACATTCTGCCGCATACAGTCGGATAGGAGGAAGCTCTCATGTCACAAAACGCCGCTGAGTTAACCGTGCAGGACCTGCAGGATATGCGCCGCAGCTTCTCGCGGCAGGAGCTGCTGGACTTGATCGACCGGATGTTTACCGATGAAAATGCCGCGCTGGATATGGATGTGGTGGATGCCGCCATTTTCCGGCTGCTGCTGGCGGAAGGGCAAGAGCCAACGCCGGACAATCTGCAAAAGCGTTTTTCCGAGGTCGGGCAGTATTATCTGCGCCGAAGTCTCGGCCTGCTATAACGAAAAAAGCCCTCCCTGTGACAGAGTATTTTCTGTCACAGGGGGCGCTTTTTTGTTAACGATATTCCGAGAGGTAGCGATCCAATGGGATCTGATTGCGCACACAGTATTGCAGCAGTCGCTCCATGGCATCGGCGGTCTTCTGGGTCATACGCTGCGCCGTCTGGACCCGCCGCAGCACCTTGTAGGACAGGCCGAGCTGCCGGGCCATGTTGTGCTCTGTCAGAAAAACGGTGTCCAGCATCTTCTGGAAAACACATGCTGTCAGTTGCGCTTCGTCCATCGAAATCACCTCTTGATTGGAAGAATGAGGGGGCGGACAAGCCGCCCCTCCTCCACGATGAATTTGCAAAACAGGAAGTATTACTTTTCCAATGCAGTCCAATCAGGCGGCGTGATAAAATCAGTCCAGTACTCATGGGTATTCGTCTTGCGAGCAAAGTCGTGACTGTTCGTTGTCTCCTGAACGTCAAGATAATACCATCTGTTGACATCCATCTTGTCCGGCCACTCGACCATGTAGGCAAACAAGTCGCGTTTCGATTCCGGCTCACGCTTCAGGACTCTGTTCACAATCGCCATTGCCTCCGCACGGATAAGCTCGGACAGTGCCAGCGGAACGGAATCATAGAGCATTTCCACAGCGTCCGTATACCTAGGAGTACAGCTGCTGGATTGAAACATTTGAGATACTTGCGTTGTCTCCCTGTGCAAGCTCAGGCCAGACATCTAAATAGATACGCTTCTGATCCGCATTGCAGATTGGCAGCAGCTCAAGTTCTAATTCTGTCGGATATCCAAAGTAGCGAAGACTGAGAAGCGCATCCTGCCCATTGTAGAAGTAATCATTGACCTTCTTTCCAGTACAGAAGACATTCATACGTTCCGCAAGATACGAGATTCTTAGAATTGCGTCTGCGTACTCCGCGGCCATGTTTTTCCCCGGGTATTCCAAATGCAGCTTATATTTTACAGATTGACCGCCGCCCGCACTTGTAAGCTTCCATGTAATTTTTTCTTCCGCAACCTCACGAATGTACTGATACAGCGCTCCCTCTTTCTTCACAAAGCGAAATCCCACAGGAAGTTCATGCAATGCGGGGTAGGTATATATTTCTGTTTTCCTCTCGCCCGTAACGACTAGCTTGCCGTCATCCGCCCATACAAAGTAGTCTGTAAGGATTAGGTAGTCCTGGTCAAGATGCACTTTTACCGCCTTGAGCGCCTGTGCGCGGTTCAGATGCAAAATTGCAGCCGTTTCTTTTGACTCCCATTGGTAAGCATTCTCTCTGTCACCATAAAATACGAACACCTCCTCTTTGGCCGTCCGCAGTTTGCAGAGGGGCGTCGCAAGTGCGCTTTGCAAAATGGCCTGTCCCAGGACGAGCCGATAGGGGAAAAATCCAAATTCTCCGGACGCAATATCCGTTTTGGGAAACAGCACTGTTCCCTTCCCATCGTAGCCCATAAGGACAGTTCCCGGATGGGCATCCATTGTCCGTCTGCGCTGATAATTATTGAAGAAAAGAAATCCGCCGTTTTCGTCAAAACGGCACGCCAGACGGAGCGTGTGCGCATTCTCTGGGTCCTCACACGGCGTCAGGATTTTTGACTGCATCGGCGCAAGAAGTTCTCCAAAATCACGAAGAAAAAGTGCCAGAAGTCGAATCTCCCGGTAGGTGTCCGAAATGGTGCCGAACTGCCGAATGGGTGCCTGAAAATCGTAATTGATTTCTGGCAGATCGTTGGCATAGCCTGTTTCCCTGCTTTCCTGTAAAGATGAATACTTTCCACAGGGGTTACTGCCGCCGTGATACATATAGTACCCCAGCATTCCTACGCCGCTTCCAAGCTTTGCGATGGACATTGCCCCAATATCCGCTCCGCTGACCTGGGGACGGCGATGGTCTGTAATCTGTACGCCGCCTCCGAGTTCGGCAGTCAGATACGGAAACTTTGTCTCATCAAAGGTCAATTCATCATTCACATTATGGTCACAGCCAATCAGCAAGTCGCTTCGCACATGGCTAAATATATAGTTGCTGTTTGCCGGGAGTTCACCTGTTGTCTGAGCCCATGGTGCCTCACAGTAACCGCCCATAACAGGCAGAAGACCCCCAGTGCATGCGCCTCCCCAGCCGGTTGCTGTATAGAGCGGCACGCAAAATCCTATTTTTTTCGCGAGCGCTGTCAGTGTCCGCATATGCTGTTCTCCATCAGCGCCCCGCAGTCCGCCCACATGACCATATTCATTTTCGATTTGGATTCCTATAATTGGCCCGCCTTGATCCCAAAATAAGCCTTGCGCCTGCTGAAATATGGCTTGCCAGAATCGTGTAACCGACCGCAAATACGCCGGATCATCACTCCGCAGGCGAATCCTTTTCCCTTTTTCCATCAGCCAATCCGGGAATCCGCCATTTCGTACTTCTCCATGCACCCATGGACCTGGTCTTAAAAACACCATTAGTCCAACCTTTTTGCACAGCTGCAAGAATTTCCGCAAATCGCAGCATCCAGAAAAATCAAATACGCCTTCCTCTTCCTCATGGTGAATCCAAATCACATATGTGGAAACGATTGTTACACCGCCGGCCTGGATTTTGCGGAGTTCCTCTTCCCAAAACTCGTCCTGATATCGGCTATAGTGAAATTCGCCCATAATTGGAAACCACGGTTTTTGGTTCATTCGCAAGTATGTGCTTGTATAATCAAACATACGCTCCTCCATCGGCTTGTGTTAATTATTGCGAAAAATATGAATGGTGTCCAGCACATTCCCCTCAAAATCTACGAAGCCGCCATTGTTCCACTGATAATTCTTTTCCGCAGGTTCAATCCAAAACGGTTCCCATGCAAAATATCCAATACCCAGCCCGTCTGGGACCCGTTTGATCCTGGTGAGCAGCTCTGTAAGAAATTGCTTCTGTCCCAGTACGGTGCAGGGATACTTTTCTGTTTCCCCTGTAAAGGTGTACTCTCCCGAACACCATGGCTGTGAATTTTCCACAACGCAAACAGGTTTTCCATACCGCTCAGCCAGAGCCGTCATCGTTTCAGAGAGTTGGTCCAGACTACCGCACCATGTTGTGTAATACGACAGACCTATCACATTAAAGTCTACTCCATTTTCTATGCAGTTGGCATAAAAGTCCTGGCACATAGAAAGATGCGAGCCATCATCTACATGCAGCACCGTCTGGATTTCCGGAGAAACATCCTTTACAGCCCGACACCCCGCCTTCAAAAGCTCGGCTAAATTGTTCCAGTTGGAAGCATTATCAGCTATCTTTCCATCATCCCATAAAATACCGGCATTGATTTCGTTGCCGATCTGCACCATAGCAGGCTGAATTCCTTCTTTGAGCAAGGTGTTCACGACATCATAGGTGTAGTCATATACCGCCTGTTTCAGTTCCGTAAATTGCAGCTCTTCCCACGCATGAGGTTTGAATTGTTTGTGCTTATCTGCCCACCAATCGCTGTAGTGGAAATCGAGAACGATTTGGAACCCCATATTATGGGCCCTCCGTGCCGTTTCCACAACGTGCGCCTTATTGTTGTAGCCCTCTGCTGGGCTTTGATCTGCGGGATAGAAGTTGGGGTTACCGGGATCATTCCACACCTTCAAACGAATACTGTTAAAGCCATTCTCCTTAAGAATCTCAAAAGGATCAATGCGTGTGCCATTTTCATAAAAGCAAGTTCCGGCATCCTCCATTTCCCTGAGCATGGACATATCCGCCCCCTTAAAAAACGGGCGCTCTATGTCATCTTTTACAAAGGCCAGATTATCGAAGCAAGCCCACTCGTTTGCCTCCGCTTCTGAATGAAGCGTAACACGGCATTTACCATTCGTCACCTGAATCCCCCTTATATAAATACTTTTCCATTCCTGTGTAGACTGCGGTACGCTGCTGCGTCGTTCTGCCCCACCATAGTCAGAGGCGCTAATCCAACACATATTCTGCGTGCCACATGATTTTGCCCACGCTATAAGTGTGTACGTTCCATTTTCAAGTCCTGTGATCAATTGTGTGGCAGAAACTTTGTAGGGTTTTTCCTCGTTCCAGAAAGACAATTGTTGTGTTCCATCGCAGCCTCCCATTTCGGTATACACTGCTTCAGCCATATTATTGCTGGAGGAAATGCTCCAGTTCCCCGTATCCGCGGAAACTGCATTTTCAAAAGAGCCGTTCTTAAGGAAATTCGCCTCTTTCGTCATGGTCACATCATCGACACACAGCCATTCGCCCGCCTTGGCGTCAGACCAAAAACCAATTTTACACTCTCCATTTGATATCTCAATATTGTTTATTTGTATCTGTGTCCATGCTTGCGGCGACTGCGGAATTCGAATACGGCGCTGCGCCCCGCCATATCCGGATGCATACATCCAGCACTCTTTTTGAGTGCCACAGGACTTCACCCATGCGCTTAGGGTATAAATTCCAGTCGGCAGCGTTTCAATATTTTGGTAGGTATCAACCTGGTACTTCGAACTTCCACTCCAGTGAGACAACTGCCGCATCCCATTATGCCCACCATCTTCTGCATATGCGGCACTTTCCATATTATCCGCAGAAGTAATAAGCCAGTCCGAAATATTCTGCCCATATCCCGATTCAAATGATGAATTCTGTACATAGTTTTTATCCAGACGCAGTACTACATCATCAAAGCAGGCCCACTCTGTCGAGCTTGCGGCAGACTTGATTTGGATTTTGCACTGGCCGCTACTGATCTTTATTCTATTAATTCTGATCTGCGCCCAATGCTGAATTGCCTGGGGAACTTCCACGCTTCTCGTATCTCCGCCATATTCGGAAACACTAATGGTGCAGTCATTTTGAGTTCCACAAGATTTTACCCATATGCTTAAGGAGTATGTCCCATCAGGGATTTCGGCTACTGTTTGAGAAGCACTAACCTCGTAAGAGTTCGTCTCATTCCAAAATGATAACTGTCGCTGCCCGGTATATCCGCCATTCTCTGTATAAGCAGATTCTAAATTTCCTGTAATTTCCCACCCGGGAATTTCTTGACCGTATCCGCTTTCAAAGGACGGATTTGTCACAAGATTCTCCGCTTTCTCTTCTAAAACATCATCAGAAGTTGAAGTTATAGCAGATGCAGCTAAAACAGTAGAAGCAAGGATTAGTACAACTAGAGCAAGGATTAGAAGTCTTTTCATAAAATACACTCCATTCAAAATAATCCATTACAAAAGGCAAGTAATCTGTGTTCTGCTTTGAAACGACATACTTGAAGCGTATATACCGCCAGTTTTAAGGAAAGGCACCGGTTTTCGCCAGTGCCTTTCGATTCTACTCTTGCTTATTTCAGATTCTTCAGGTATTCATCCAACTGGGTCTGCATCTCTTGCCGCACCTTTTCGATACCCGCCTGATCGAGCTTTTCCTTCAGCGTCGCAAGCCCATCCTCTACATCAACAAAGCCGAACTCCAGGGGCAGGGCATACTGCTGGTAAACGTTTGCAATATTCGCCATCTCGTTCTTTACATTGGTGTCATCAAAGTTGAAGTTCTGGAGCGGATGGTTGACCGTTTCCTCATTAATCCAGCGATCCATAATTTCGGTGCGCTGCTCCGGCTCGTCGTCCGCCGTGCGCTGCATAGAACTTACACCCCAGCCCCACTGGCAGGCGCCGCCCGCTCCGTAATCGGCCGAATCGGGAAGGCTGGAATAGCCCGTATCGCCAATGGCAGTATAGTGCTTTCCCTCAATGCCATACCAGGTAAGATCATAGTACTCACGATTGTTGCGGAACAGATCCAGAACCATCAAAGCGCGCTCCGGATTTTTGGAGGTTGCATGAATTGCCATGCCATTGTTGATATAAAGGGCAGGCATCTTCGTTTTACCCACGCTCAGGTCGATCAGCTCCGGATCATAATCCGGGTGTTCCTTCGGGACACTGTTCAGAAGACCGGCAATTCCGATGTTCTGAATACTGACGGCCTCACGGCCCTGCGCCATACCCTGACCGGCACTCTGGTCAGAAAGGACATCCTTGGTCCACACGCCGCGCTCTTTCCAGTCGTGCATCATGTTCAAATAATCCAGATATTCCGGCATATCCAGCATGCTGAAAATTTCGTTGCTGTCGCTGTTATAGTCGTACATGAGATAGGTATTGTTGCCAACATTTCCGAGGTAGTCCCAGCCATTGAAGGTACCTACAACCAGCTCCCGCAGCATATACGGATCACCAAGCTGCATCGGAATGATGCCCGGCTCATTCTCCGCGACCGCATAGAGATAATTCTGAAAGCCTTCCAGCGAGGTCACTTCCGGCACGTCATATTTCTTCCGCAGGTCCCCACGAATGACCATCACCCGCGTAGAGTACTCTTTCGTAGTGCAGGGAATCATGTACACTTTTCCGTTGATTTTGGCCTGCTCCCATGCCGCTTCCGGCACCTCGTCCCAAGTATTCGGAGCATACTGCTTCATCATATCCTCAGTAATTTCCAAAAAGCCATTCTTATTTGCGACAGAAGAATAATATGCCCACGGTGCCGTAAAGATCAGATCAAAGTCTTCGCCGGACGCAAACAGCAGAGAGTACTTTTGATCCACATCGCTCCAGGAAATGAACTCCACGTCCAGTGTCGTCTGAATATCCTGACTGAGCTTCTCGTTTATTTTTGCATAAACTTCATCAAATCCCGCCGGTTTATCCCCCAGCAGATACATCTTCAATGTCACAGGTTCCAGAGTCTCCTTTGCCGGGTCTGTTGCCGCGGCAGAAGGCTCGCTGGGATTTGCGGCCGTTGTGCTGGACTCAGCCGGCTTTGTGCTGCACGCAGTAAAAAGGGATGCAAGCGCTGCCAGAACCAGCAGTACCGCAATGATTTTTTTCATGTTTTTCATATTTCTCTCCTTATTATTTGTTTTTATTTGGGCTTCCGGATTCGTTTACGTTTTCTATCTCACCCCTTTACCGCACCAACTGTAATGCCTTTTACAAAATAACGCTGAACAAACGGATACAACAGAATAATGGGACCTGTCGCAATCACAGTCATGGCGAGCTTCAGGCTTTCCTCCGGCAGAGTTGGAAGTACAATGCCTGTCACGTTCATCAAATTTTTTCTCGCACTGACGCTGTTGAGGATCTGGTAGAGATAGTATTGCAGCGAATACAGCCGCTCATCACTGATGAACAGCATCGTGTTGTACCACTCATTCCAGTATGCCAGGGCCGTGAAAAGTCCAATGGTTGCAAGAGCTGGCTTCGCCAAGGGCAACATAATATTGAAATAGATTTTAAACTCTCCCGCACCATCGATCTTGGCGGCGTCAATTAAAGACGCATCTACACCGCTCATAAAGTTCCGCATAATGAGAATGTTGAACACGCTCAGCATCCCGGGAAGGATCACAGCGGCAATAGAATTCTTCAGGTGCAGATACTTTACCATCAAAACATACCATGGTACAAGACCTCCGGAGAAAAGCGTTGTAAAGAAGAAAAAGTATGCAAACTTGTTTCTCCAGGAAAAGTCCTTTCGCTGTAAGACATAGGCCGTCATAGAGGTGATGAGCAATCCTAGGAACGTACCTACAACCGTGACAAAAGTCGTCACGCCGTAAGCCCGCAGGATTTTTTCTGGAGCCTTTAATGCCAGCCTGTATGCATTCAGAGAAAACTCCCTGGGAAAAACGGAATAGCCCTTTTGAATAATGCTTTCCTCAGCTGTGAGGGAGCCAGAAATCACCATAATAAACGGAAGCACGCAGGCTACAGCAAGAAGCGTAATAAACAGGTATCCAATTATGTTAAACAGAACACGGTCTTTGCTCATTTTTTTCAAAGTGGTTTCCTCCTCAGAACAAGGCGCTATCCGGATCGATTTTTTTCACCGTGCGGTTGGTAATCATGATCAGAATGAAGCAAAGTACAGATTGGTACAGCCCGACGGCTGCGGACATTCCAAACTCCTGTGTGGTCATCAACGAGCGGAACACAAAGGTATCAATCACATCCGTGGCGTTAAACAGGAGACCGTTATTACCCACCAGCTGATAGAACATGGAAAAATCGCCCCGGAAGATTCCACCAATTGACATGAGCGTCATAATGATGATCGTAGATTTCAGTTCTGGCAGGGTAATGTATCGAATTTTCTGAAAAATATTTGCCCCATCCATCTCAGCCGCTTCATAAATGCTTCGGTCAATGCCTAAGATTGCCGCCAGATAGACAATTGAACCATATCCAACGCCCTTCCAAGCGTTAAAGAACACAATAATGTATTTCCAGGCGGCGGGCAACGAATAAACATCGATTGGATCCATCCCAAGTGCTGTCAGCAGAGAGTTGAGTGCGCCGTAACGATAATTCAGGAGATTGTACACGAATGCACCCACAATGACCCATGATATAAAATGGGGCAGGAGCAGCGCAGACTGAAGGGTTTTCTTAAAGCCCCGCCCAGCAAGTTCAGACAGGACGATGGCAACCAGAAGCTGCAAAACGGTATTCACGATCAAGAAGGTTCCGTTATACAGAACCGTATTGAGGGTGACCCGCAGCGCTTGTCCCGATTCAAAGAAAAATCGGAAATTTTTTAATCCGACCCAAGGACTTTTGAAAATTCCACCGTCATATGTAAATTCTTTGAATGCGATCACCACACCGGTCATTGGCAGATAGCTGAATATCAAGAAGTACGCCACAGCCGGTAAGAGCATAATAAGATACACTCTATATTGATAGAGCTTGCCGTGCTTTATCCGTTCCAATTTGTATCATCGCTCCAATCTTTTCTGTTTGCACTTAAATCATAGCAAGGATGCACAGAAACAGAAAGATAACAAAATTGAGATTTATGGAAGAATACTATATTTTTCTCCTTGTGCCTTTCACAACGGCTGTACCATGTGTTATACTCTGCTTAACGAAAGGTGGTGCGAATATGGCACGGCTTCTAATTGCAGACGACGAACTCTATACCCTCGACGGTATTCTCCAGTGTATTGATTTTACGCGGCTCGGGATCTCAGAGGTTCAAACTGCCGCGGACGGGCTTGCTGCCATTCGGCTGCTGGACACGTACCAGCCAGACATTCTGCTCACAGACGTTCGGATGCCCCATGCGGATGGCATTGCCCTCTCCAAGCATATTCGAGAGAATCTGCCATCCTGCCAGATCGTTTTTATGAGCGGGTACTCTGATACGGCATATCTAAAGGCCGCCATCGAGCTCAAGGCCCTGAATTATATCGAAAAGCCCTTCCTCCTCTCGGAACTATATGAAGCACTGGAAAAAGCCGTTTCCGCGCATCAGGAGTATCAGCTGCTGCACGAAAAAAATTTAGCGTTCCATACCGCGCTTACACACCTCCGCAGCGCTTTTCTGAACACGCTCATTGACCAACCCATCTTCCAGGAACCGTCGCCTGAAAAGATAGCCGCCCTTGGAAGCACACTCCGCCCCTCCAGCTTTCTCCAAACTGCGATCTTGAAGCTCGACGTATATCAAGTGGAGAAAATCTATGGCAGGGGTGGGCTCCGGCATATCCTGACACAGCTTGAAACCACTCTAACCGCCAGGAATCTTCCCGTTTTTTTCTCTATCCACAGTCCCGGAGAAATTCTGCTGCTTGTATTTGATTCTGAGGGTGCACAGAAAGCCCAGACATATTTGAAAGCCGTATGTGAAGAAATCCCTCGCGCGCTTCATGGCTTTGACTTCTTTTTGATTGGAATTGGCAGTCTTGAGCAAGGACTGCAGCAGGTCCGCCATTCCTACGAAGCCGCACAGGTTTCTCTGGAATTTGGCTTTTACGGGAAGCATGGCAGCGTTGTCAACGCGAAGGGCGCGTCCACCCGCCCCGTCCTTGAACCCCATCTGCCAGACTTGCAGGCATACATGCGTCTCATTCAATCCGGAAAAAAGGAAGAATCCATTCTGTCTCTCAAGAGCTACACCGAAAATCTATATATGCAACCAATTTTCCCAGTCCAGAAGGTCCGCCACTTCTACCTCCGCGTCATCTTCCAGCTGGAGCAGTTGTCGACGTTCAACGAGAAAAATGAATCCTTTTTGCAACAGGTCGAATCCGCTTTGTATCTGCAGGATATGGCTGCAGCCGCCATGCAGCAGCTCTCACAATATTGGGAAAGTTCCTCCAGCATGGTTCCATACTCCGCATCTGTTCGCAGCATTATGGACTTTATTTCCATACACTACATGGAGCCGGATTTATGTATTGAATCCATCAGCCGACATGTGCTGTTGTCTGTTTCCTACGTTTGCTCCATCTTCAAGTCAGAAACCAAGCAGACAGTCAATCAATACCTGACAGCATATCGTATTCAAAAAGCGAAACAACTCCTGCAAGACAGCAGGTATCGGGTCGTTGACATCATGCTGCGGGTTGGCTTTAACAATGCGAACTATTTTTCTAAGGTGTTTCGCAAATTGGAAGGCTGTACCCCCAGCGAATACCGGGAGAAATACACAAAATGATCAATCACAAACGGTTTTGGAGCCGCCTCGGCAAGACCTTTGGAGATTTGCCTCTTCAAAAAAAGCTGGTGCTTTCCTATGTCTTTTTAATTACGCTTCCGATTCTTCTGTTTTCTGCTGCCACCGTATCCCGGGTTGCCACACAGTTGGAACGCTCACTTCTGTTTTCCAGCAATCAAATTTTCGACCAGACCTATGATGTTATCAGTAATTCTCTTGACCAAGTAGATGCCATATCCGACGCAATTATTCTGAACGCTTCCATTGCAAATACCATTTCAAAATCACCAGAAAGCTACCCGATCTATGACCAGCTGGGCGATATGCACAAGCTTTCCTCCTATCTGCAAGCCTTTAACCGGGGAAACAGAGTGACAAATATTGCGCTGTATGTGAACAGCGAATACCTGTACGCCTCCGAAAGTATTCGCTTTCTCAGTCTTGCGGATGCGGCGCGTTCTGCGTGGTATCAGCAGATGGCAGCAAACGGCGTTCATTCTCTCTGGTGTGGATCCGCCTCTCTGGAAGCGCAAAGTGAAATCGGAAACAACACGCTCGCATTTATTCGCACCGTGCAGGATCCAAATAACTATGCGCAAACGGTCGGCTATCTTCGTGTGGACTTTGATAAGCAGATGTTGCTTGACACCTTACAGCGCAGCACCCCCACCCCGCACAGCGTATCCTTTCTTCAAAGCAGCAGTGGAGAACTGATTCTTGCATCCAACGACACCGCAGAGCAGTACTGCACCTTCACCTCCAGTGAGCCATGGTTTACGCCCTCCGAAAGTCTGCGCAGCATACAGGCTGGGGAAGTAAATACCCGTATTTACGTCCGAAGTGCTCCGTTAGAAACCAGCGGTTGGTACCTTGTGACCATCATACCGCGTAAGGATGTCCGCGTTGGTGGAAAAGAAATTACCCTTTTTCTGCTTGCCGTGTTGGCTATTCTTGGCTGCATTTCATATGCGCTTGCACAGGGTATTTCCAAATCGATGACCCGGCGGGTTACGCTTCTTGCCTCTCATATGAATGTCGCGCAAAACGGAGAGCTGCAAGAGCTTCCCGAGTCTGAACTGCATGATGAGATTGGGCAGCTGATCCATTCCTACAACTACATGGTGCAGCAGCAGAAAATGCTGATGGAAGAAAAATACCGGCTCGGCGAAAGTGCGAAAATGGCAGAGCTTCGAGCCCTGCAGTCCCAAATCAACCCGCATTTTCTATACAACACCCTGGACTTGGTAAAGTGGATGGCGATAAAGGGGGATATTTCGGAAGTTGAGGTCACCATTAAGGCCCTTGCGGATTTCTATAAGTGCAGTCTGAATCAAGGCAAAGATGTGGTTACTGTGGCGGAAGAGCTTCGGCACGTTCGGCTATACCATCAGATCCAGAACCTTCGTTTTAAGCAAAAAATCATGCTATCCATTGACGTACCAGAAGCATTTCTATGCTGTAAAATTCCCAAAATTACCTTTCAGCCCCTTGTGGAAAATGCGATTCTCCACGGAATTCTTGGCAAAGAATCAAAATCCGGACAAATACGGATTACGGGCTGCCAAAACGGAAATGAGATTCTGTTCTGTATTCAGGACAACGGAATTGGCATGCTCCCGGAAGAAAGGGACGCAATGCTCTCCAGTGAGGGACACGGCTATGGCATCCGAAACATTGTGGAACGCCTGCGCCTGTTTTATGGAGACGCATTTCAGTTTGTGTGCCACAGCGAACTCGGCTTAGGGACCCGCGTAGAGCTTCATATTCCATATGCGTTTTTCTGCCGCAGCAACAATGACACAGAAAGAGAGGATGAACCGTAATGGCTAAATTTGAAATTCGGAACGATGCGTTTTTTCTGAGCGGCGCTCCATTTCGTATTATATCCGGCTCCATTCATTATTTCAGAATTCCCCGCCAATATTGGAAGGATCGTCTGAAAAAGCTTCAATTACTGGGATGCAACACTGTAGAAACCTATGTCCCATGGAACCTGCATGAGCCGGAACCGGGTAAATATGTATTTTCCGAAGACCTTGACATCTGCGAATTCCTAACCATAGCACAGGAACTCGGTCTGTATGCCATTGTGCGGCCCTCCCCGTATATCTGCGCCGAATGGGAGTTTGGCGGCCTCCCCGCATGGCTTCTTCGTTCGCAAATGCGCCTGCGTTCTTCTGATGCGTTGTTTCTCACTGCCGTAGAACGCTACTATGCGCAGCTCATGCCAATCCTTGCCGCGCACCAGTTGGACCGCGGTGGGAACATTCTCCTCATGCAGGTAGAGAATGAATATGGTGCCTATGGGACTGACAAAAAGTACCTAGAAAAGCTCGTAGAAATCATGCGCGGCCATGGAATTACCGTTCCGTTTGTTACATCCGACGGGCCATGGAATGGGTATCTGAGGAATGGGAGCATTTCCGGTGTCCTTGCAACCGCTAATTTTGGATCAAAAGCAGACGAACAATTTGCTGTTCTCAAAAAGCACTTGAATGGAGCCGGACCGCTCATGTGCATGGAGTTCTGGGTTGGGTGGTTTGACGCTTGGGGCGATCAAGCACACCATGTAACGGATGGAGCGGTGTCCGCGCAAGATCTGGACCTTATTCTGCAGCAGGGCAGCGTCAATATTTATATGTTCTGCGGTGGAACCAGTTTTGGATGGATGAACGGCTCAAACAATACGGATCACCTAACGCCGGATGTCACAAGCTATGACTACGATGCACTTTTGACCGAGGATGGCCGAATTACAGAAAAATATCTCCAATTCCGAAAGGTAATTGCGAAATATGTCCCGCTTCCTCCCTTGGAATTACCACAAGACGCCCCGCGCTGTACCTTTGGCCCCATCCCGATCTCCGCGTCTGCCCCCCTGTTGGAGCATGTACATCTGCTTGCCCATCCTATCCAGTCTCCCTGGCCGATGTCAATGGAATGTCTTGGGCAAAGCTATGGGTATATCCTTTACCGCTGCGCACTGCCCCAAAGCGCACCTGCAAAAAGCCTTCGACTTATGGGTACTGCTGATCGAGCGCAGATCTTTTTGGATGGAGTGCATGTACAAACGGGATTTGACAGAGAATTGAGTGAACCGTTTATCGGCGATTTTTTGGGCAAACAAATGGACATTCTCGTCGAAAACCTGGGTCGTGTCAACTATGGACCTTATCTGGAGCAGCAGAGGAAGGGCATTTCCGGCAACATCCTTTTAGACGATGTTCGCCAAAGTGATTTGACAATCTACTCGCTCCCACTAACTGCACCCCAGCTTCAAGCCATTCCATTTGGCCGATATAAACCGCATCATGAGCCTGCGTTCTATCGTGCGCTTTTTGACGTAAAATCCCCGGCAGATACCTATCTGGATTTATCGAATTGGGGAAAAGGCATCGTGTTTCTTAACAAGGTTCCCCTGGGGCGCTTTTGGAACATTGGCCCTCAAAAGCGTTTGTACCTGCCAGCGCCAATGCTCCGCCAAGGCGAAAACGAGATTATTATTTTTGAAACGGAAGGCATCTCAGGAGACCAAATTGAATTCTTCCGTGAGCCGTATTAAAAAGCCTCAGAATGGCCTGAGCCATCTCAAAAGTCCCAACGGTGGACTTATGAAAAAAATGTCGAATTATGCTATTTTTAATCTGCAAATGGGAGTGGACATAGACATTCACCTTTCTTCTACAACATAAGAAAATTATGTTGTAGTCCCTGCTAAAAGGCTCAAACGTTCAATCTGCTTCCGGTATTCCACACTGGTTATCATGATATAAATGCGTGTTGCGTTGATGTTTCTGTGGCCAAGAATGTCCGCCAATTTGGCAATATCTTTCTGCATAGAATAAAACGTCCGGGCAAAGAGTTTCCTCAGATTATGAGGAAACTCTTTGCCCGGATTTACGTTTGCCTTCGCGCAAAGCCGTTTCACGGCCGACCAGATATTGCTGTTTGGCACAGTATACGTATTATACTCTTCTGCCGGAGAATCACACATGTGATTCCAGTGGAGATAAAGCGAAACAAACGCCCATAAAGTAACACGAATCCCCATAAAGTGAGACGCACCCCAAAAGCGTTTTCCCCGAAAACAAAAAAGCCCGCCCCGGCAGAAAAGCCGGTATGGGCAAAAATGCTTAAAAGTTCTGATATTCACTTGTTTTCGCGGGGAATGCAACAAAAAGGGCTCTTATCTTGATAGCCATTCTATCAAAATAAGAGTCCTTTTATGGTGGAGCTGAGGGGAATCGAACCCCTGTCCGAAAGCAACTTGACCGGACTTTCTTCGGGCGCAGTTTGTTATTTACATTCCCTTACCGAGGCGTGAACAAACACACTCGACGGTTTGGTAGAGTCATGATGCATGGGCGAGGCAACTCTTACCCGCCGCACGTTCGCCACTCAGATCACACCCAAGCCCGGTTCGTGGCCCTCCCGGGGAGGATGGGCGCCTAATTAGGCAGCCAGAGCAACTTTAGAGTTGTCAGTTAATTTGAAAAAATTGCCCGGTTTAAGGAGGTCAGGCACCTCCGCCCGCTTATCCGGCCTCACTGCCCCCGTCGAAACCAGTACAGCCCCGTATCGAGGAGGCTTCTTCCCACGCGGACGAACCGCGCGGGAAGGTCAGCCTGAAACTTTTGAAATCAGAAACGTCCGTAGGGGTCGCGGAGCTTATCCGGCTCCGGATATTCCTCGCCCTGCGTATCCACGGTGATGGACGCGATCTTCTGCTCGTCGAGCGGACGATCCTGCGCGTTGGTTTTGACGGCTGCGATCTGATCGACCACGTCCATGCCCTCGAGCACCTTGCCGAAGGCCGCGTACTGGCCATCGAGGAACTCGCCGTCGGCATGCATGATGAAGAACTGGCTTCCGGCGGAGTTCGGAGACTGCGCACGCGCCATGGACAACACGCCGCGCTTATGCGAGAGGTTGTTCTTGACACCGTTGAGCTTGAACTCGCCCTTGATGCAGTAGCCCGGGCCGCCCATGCCGGTCCCGTCCGGGCAGCCGCCCTGGATCATGAAGCCGGAAATGACGCGGTGGAAGATCAGGCCGTTGTAGAAGCCCTTGTTTGCCAGAGAGATGAAGTTGCGGACGCTCTGCGGCGCTTTCTCGGGATACAGCTCACAGACGATCTTTCCGCCGTTTTCCATGGTAATGGTCGCAATGGGATTTGCCATTTTAGTTACCTTCCTTTCATTGCCCGGTCGATCTGACGCTTGGCATCCTTCTTTGCGGCGTCCTCGCGCTTGTCGTAGAGCTTTTTGCCCTTTGCCAGCGCGATCTCGACCTTGACGAGCGAGCCGCGGAAATAGACCGACAGGGGGATCAGCGCGTAGCCGTCCTGCTTGACCTTGCCGAACAGGCGCGCGATCTCGCGCTTGTGCATCAGCAGTCGCCGCGGACGCAGAGGATCTTTGTTGAAGATGTTGCCCTGCTCATACGGCGCAATGTGCATCTGACGGATGTACAGCTCACCGTCCTTGATCTGGCACCAGGCCTCCTTGAGGCTGAGAGTGCCGGCGCGGATGGACTTGACCTCGGTGCCGGACAGCTCGATGCCCGCCTCGAATTTTTCTTCGATGAAATATTCGTGATGCGCCTTCTGATTTCTGGCCATAATCTTGACCGAATCGCCCGCCATCCTGCACACCTCCGTTCTGCGGATACTGTAAATGTATTATACCATGCCTGTCAAGAGGAAATGCGCGCGGAAAAAAGCAGTGGCTTTTTCCTGCAAAATACAGTATAATGGCATAGACGCAGAAAGGAAAGGAGGACTATGGGACATTCCCATCACAAGCGCCGTGTTCCTGCGGAAGAAAACAGACTCCCGGCAGGATGACGAGGTGAAGCGTGATCGAAGTGATCGGCGGATGCGCTTCCGTGCCGCTTTTCGCGCGTGACGCAGTCAGAAATATGCGGGTAACTGCAAAACAGAGGGGCTGCGGGAAAAGCACAGGCAAATGGTCTGCGTGTTTGTCCTGAAATGATTTCAGGAGGAACAATATAATATGTGTGGTATCGTTGGATACATCGGCAAGGAGCAGGCTGCTCCGATTCTGCTGGAAGGACTGTCGCGGCTGGAATACCGCGGCTATGACTCTGCGGGCGTCTGTGTGGCGGGTGAGAACGGCCTCCAGATCGCCAAAGCGAAGGGGCGGCTGAAAAACCTGATGGAGCTGACGCAGAACGGCGCGACCCTGCACGGGACGACCGGCATCGGTCATACCCGCTGGGCGACCCACGGGGAGCCGAACGATGTCAATTCCCATCCGCATGTCAGCGAGGACGGCAAAATTGCGCTGGTCCACAACGGCATCATCGAGAACTATCTCGAACTGCGGCAGTTTTTGCAGGCGAAGGGCGTGCATTTTGCCTCTGAGACCGATACGGAGGTCGTGGCGCAGCTGCTGGAGTATTTCTACAAGGAGACCGGAACGGTGCTCGGGGCGCTCTATATGGTGCTGCATCGGATCGAGGGCGCGTATGCGCTCGGCATCCTGTGCGCCGATGCACCGGGAAGAATCTATGCCGCGCGAAAGGACGCACCGCTGCTGATCGGCTACGGTGAAGGCTGCAATTTCATTGCCTCCGACGTGACGGCGCTCGTCCGGCATACGCGGGACGTGGCGTATATGGACGACGGCGAGGTCGCGATCCTGACGGCGGAGGGCGTGACGGTGCTCGACGCGATGGAGCAGCCGGTCGTGAAGGAGCATCACCACATCGACTGGGAGATCTCCGCGGCGGAAAAGGGCGGCTACCCGCATTTCATGTTCAAGGAGATCATGGAGGAGCCGGAGGCCATCCGGCGCACGGTCGGCCCGCGCCTGCATGAGGGAAAGATCGTCTTTGAGGGGCTGCACCTGACACCGGAGGAGCTGCGCGGCATGGAGCGCATCACGATCATTGCCTGCGGCTCGTCGTACCATGTCGGTGTGATCGGCAAATACAATCTCGAAAAAATGACGCGTATCCCGGTGGAGGTCACGCTGGCCTCCGAGTTCCGCTATGCCGACCCGATCGTCAGCGAAAAGACGCTGGTGCTTGTGATCAGCCAGTCCGGCGAGACGCTTGACACCATGGCCGCGCTGCGCGAGGCCAAGGCGCGCGGCGCGCGGATCCTTTCCATCGTCAACGTGGTCGGAAGCTCCATCGCGCGTGAGTCCGACGACGTGCTGTATACCTGGGCCGGGCCGGAGATTGCCGTTGCGACGACGAAGGCTTATTCCACGCAGCTGATTCTGCTGGATATGTTCTGCCTGTATCTGGCGCAGCTGCGCGGGACCATCCGGGAGGAGGCGTACGACCGACTGGTCGCAGAGCTCCAGCGCCTGCCGGAAAAAATGGAGGAAATCCTTTCGGATTGTGAGCAGATCAAGCACTACGCTTCGCTGTATTTCAACCACGATTCTATTTTCTTCATCGGCCGGAATCTGGACTATGCGCTGGGGCTGGAGGGCTCGCTCAAGCTCAAGGAGATCTCGTATATCCACTCCGAGGCCTACGCCTCCGGCGAGCTGAAGCACGGGACGATCTCGCTGATCGAGGACGGAACGCTGGTCGTGGCACTCGGTACCTACGGGCCGCTGTTCGACAAAGCGATGAGCAACGTCGTCGAGGTCAAGGCGCGCGGCGCAAGCGTCCTTGCGCTCACGACTGAGAGCCGCCGCGAGGAAATGGCGAAAAATGCCGATGCCATGATGGTCATTCCGGACACGGAGGATATGTTTCTGCCGTCGCTCGGTGTGCTGCCGCTCCAGCTGTTTGCGTACTATGTTGCGCTCCAGCGCGGCTGCGACATTGATAAGCCCAGAAATCTGGCGAAGAGCGTGACTGTGGAATAATTTTGACGCCGCGCGGCAGGGAAGTCCTGCCGCGCGGCAATGCGTTTTCCGGGAAGAAAAGCTGGTGCATTTTTCCGGTGAGGAATTCACAATTTATCAATTCTTTTTTACCGATATGTGCTATACTAAAAACAGAAACAGACTCAGGGAGGCATGAGGTATGACGATCATTACGAAAGAGAATTTTGAAAACGAGGTATTGAAGTCCGAAAAGCCCGTTGTGCTCGATTTCTGGGCTTCCTGGTGCGGGCCGTGCATGATGCTCAAGCCGGTGCTTGAGGAGCTGAGCGGCGAGATGCCGGAGGTCAAGTTCTGCAAGGCGGACGTGGACGAGGAGCGGGACCTTGCCATCGAGCATGGCATTGAGAGCATCCCGACGCTGCTGATCTTCCGCGGCGGTGAGATCGCCGGAAAGCTCGTCGGCTACCGCGACAAGCAGAGCCTGCGCGCGGAGATCGAGGAAAAGCTATGAAGGTACGGCTGAATCCGGATGAAGAGGTCGTGAAGCGTGTCCGCGAGGGCCTCAAGCGCACCGGCGGCTACTGCCCATGCCGTCTCCAGCGGACGGAGGACAACAAGTGCATGTGCCGCGAGTTCCGCGAACAGATCCAGGATCCAAACTTCGAGGGCTTCTGCCACTGTATGCTCTATTACAAGGAAAAGGAGCCGCAGGAGCCTGAAAAAGAGAAACAAAACAGAAACAGCGATTAAACAAAACGTTTCCAAAAAGAAAAGCATGTAATCATATTGTAATTCTTGCGGACGCAGTACCATATTTTGACGTCAAACAAAATTTGACAACAAAATGTGGGACTGATGCCGAAAAACCATGGGAACTCCTTAAAGTTTCCTTAAGGTGATTGAAATTTTACGGAATTATGATACACTTAACATGAGCAAATTGGGTAAAGAAACACTTCAAACATAACAAGGAAGAGAGGTACATCACAATGAAAAAGAGTATGAGCAGAATTGTCTGCGCCCTTCTGGTCGTGGCAATGGTCTGCGCAATGATCCCGGCTGCGCTGGCTGCACCCGTAAGCGGAGTCACGCTGAACCAGAACAGCCTGAATTTGAAGCCCGGCGATACCGCGACGCTCGTCGCGACGGTCGCTCCGGACGATGCAGACGACAAGACGCTCACATGGGAATCCAATGATACCAATGTTGTGACCGTTTCGAACGGCGCTGTCACCGCTGTCGGTGCAGGCTCCGCGACCATCACGGTTACCAGCGCGGCTGACAACACCAAGACTGCGACCTGCGCTGTCACGGTTGCCAAGGCCAGCCTGACCATCGAGAACCCGAATTACACGGTTCCCGCAGTTGCCATCGGCACTGACCTGCCCCAGCTTCCTGCGACTATGCAGGCAAAGGGCGAGGGCGCCAACGCCGCGACCTGCAACATCGCATGGAACGAAGCAGACGTGCTTGCGTACAACAAGAACGTTGCTGGTACCTATGTGATCAATGGTATTGCATCCCTGAGTGCTGAGGACGACGCCAAGTACACTCTGACCGGCAATGCCGTCACCGCCACCATCGTGGTCGGCAATACCCCGGTCATCACCATCGGTCAGCCCGTCCCGCAGGACATGAAGATCAAGAAGGGTGCGACCAACAAGACGCTTCAGGTCGTCGCTACCGCTGCGGCAGGCGACAAGAACCTGACCTCCGCCATCACCTATCAGTGGTATAAGTCCAATGGTATCGGCTCCTATGTGCCCATCGCCGGTGCGACCAGCTCCGTCCTGACCATCACCGATACGGCGACGGCAGGCAAGACTACCTACTACTGCACCATGAATGTCACCGACCCCGACACGCAGCTGAAGGCCGCTTCCGTCAGCACGACGCCGGTCACCGTTGAGGTCTGCGACGCCTATAAGGTCACGCTGACCACCACGTCTATTACGCCGCTGAACACCAGCGTCACCGTCGGCACGAACCCCGTCATCACCGCGACCGTTCAGGAATTCGACGAGGCGAAGGGCGACTACAAGCAGGCTCTGAACTACAACACCCTCGTGTGGTCCACGGACGCTTCCGCCTATTACGCAACGATCGCTGCGTCTCTGGCGAACAACACCGCGACCCTGACGACGAACGCCGTCAACAACACCGCCGGTATGACCGTCAAGGTCACCGCGACGATCAAGGACACCACCTGTGCCGGTACGCTGGATATCCGCGTTGTTCCGGGCGCGGCCTCTGACATCACCTTCGCGCTCAACGGCGCCAGCGCGGCCTTCACGAAGGATCCGTTTGCGAACGCTGTCAGCGCCGTTACCGGCGGCACGCAGATGAAGTTCAACGACTACATCTACTACACCGGCGGCAAGACGCTTTCCTATGTCGTGTTCAACACGCCTTACGGCGGCGCACTGTATGCTGCCGGCACCACCACACTGCTGCCCTCCGGCACGAAGTGCTACTACACGCCTTCGACCGCGCTCCGGCAGTATGCTCTGGAAGGCGTCTACTTTGTTCCGACGACCTCTTCCAGCACTCCGTACGTTACCTACACTGCTTATGACGCCAACGGCGGCGTCATCGCCACCGGCAAGGTCGTTATCCAGGGCGCCAGCGCGGACATTGAATACGATGTCGCAGCCGGTCAGAGTGTCCGCTTCGACGAGGACGACTTCCAGAAGTTCTTCAGCGAAGCCTACAACCGCGGCACGCTGAGCTATGTCAAGTTCGACACGAGCTATGACAAGAACCTGAACACCAGAACCTACGGCTATCTGTACGAGAGCAGCGACAGAAACGCGGATACGGTCGACAGCCGCACCGAGTACTGCTACAACGCGACCTCCCGTCAGTATGATCTGGACACCATCGTCTTTACGGCAGGCTCCAGAACCAGCAAATACACCATCAACATCCCGTTTGTTGCCTACGGCACCAAGTCCAACGGCACGAGCGCTCAGGTCGAGGGCAACGTCGCCATCACCGTCAACGACGGTAAGGTCTCCTCCATCTACTCCATCGGCACCAGCTTCAAGGGCGATCTGGTCAAGGCCATGACTCCTGAGAACGTCACCAACAGCCAGCTGGCCAGCTACTATGTGGTCTTTGGCGATGTGACCAACGGCAGACTGTACTACGCCTATGACACCATTGCCTCCGCGAAGGAAGTCACCAACAAGCTGAGCTTCTTCTTCAGCGCCGGCAGAAACGATCTGGCCCTGTCCGACGTCTACTTTGTACCGGCAGCCGGTGCGCAGACCGCAAAGGTCACCTACACCATCTATGACGGCAAGAGCAAGATCGAAAGCGGCTCCCTGTCCTTCAACATTGTTCAGCAGACGAAGTCCAACTACTTCAATGACGTTACCGAGAGCAACACCGGCAAGTGGTCCGCAAACGCGATCGACTTCATGTCCTACAATTCTCTGGTCAACGGCACTGCCAACAAGAGCTTCAGCCCGAGCCAGACCATGACCCGCGGTATGCTCGTTACGATCCTGTACCGTATCGAGGGCAAGCCGTCCGTCAACGTCTCCAACCCGTTCAAGGATGTGGACAAGAACAGCTATTACTACGACGCCGTTCTGTGGGCTTATAAGAATGACATCGTCACCGGCACCTCCAAGTCCACCTTCAACCCGAACGGCGCGGTCACCCGTGAGCAGATCGCGGCGATCCTGTATCGCTACGCCGGTAAGCCCAGAACGACCGGCACTCTGAGCGGCTACTCCGACAGAAGCAAGGTCAGCTCTTACGCCGAGACGGCCATGGCATGGGCCGTCAAGGAAGGCATCATCACCGGCAAGTCCGCTACCACGCTGGATCCGGCCGGTAAGGGCACCCGTGCGGAGGTCGCGGTCATGCTGTACCGCTACCTGACCAAGTAATTTCGGGCAGCTTTCCAAACTCCATAAAACGCAAGCAGCGCGGCGCCGAGGCGTCGCGCTGCTTTGTCGTTTCAATGGGGCGGAGCTTGTTTGGAATCGATTTACAGCATGAACAGCGCCTCGCGCACGACCTCACCGACTGTCGGGTGCGGGAAGACGATCTTATCCAGATGCTGCACGGGAAGCTTGGAATGGACCATCATGGCTGCGCCATAGATGATTTCAGAGGCGTAGGAGCCAATCAAGTGGACGCCCACGACGCAGCGATTTTTTCTGTCATAAAGTAGCTTACAGAACCCAGTTCCCTTCGGGTTTTCGGCCAGATAGCGGCCAGAGAGAGCCATCGGCGCCTTGACGACTTGTATATCCAGCCCCTTCTCCAGCGCACTCTGCTCCGTTTCGCCGACACTGGCCACTTCAGGCGTGGTGTAAATTACAGAGGGAATGATCGAATAGTCGACCCTGTCCTTTTTGCCGAGCATGTCGTTGATGGCGACCTCTGCCTCACGGTATGCCGTGTGCGCCAGCATCAGCTTGCCGTTGCAGTCACCAATTGCCCATACGCCGGGGATATTTGTACGCATGTGCTCGTCAGTCACAACTGCGCCGCGTTCAAGTGCAACACCGATCGCTTCTGTATTCAGTCCGCTCACGTCCGCGCGGCGGCCCGCTGAAAGCAAAACGCGGTCACAGGAAATCTCATGTTTCCCTGAAGCATCGGAATAGATCACGCTGTGCTCTGTGAGAGACTCGACTTTGGCGTTGAGACAGAATTCCATGCCTTGTTTTCTGTAGGTGCGCATTAACAGTGCGCAGATCTCGGGGTCGGTATTGCCTGCAATTTTAGACATCATTTCGATCACGGTGACCTTTGTACCGATCGACGCAAAGTAACAGGCCATCTCGAGCCCGATTACGCCCCCGCCGATGCAGACCAGTGAGTCGGGCTTAGCCTGTAGGGAGAGAAGCTCCCTGTTTGTCATTACAAAGCCGGAGGCGAGTCCGTCTCTCACGCCGGGAATTGGCGGTACTACGGCGCTGGAGCCAGAGGCGAGCACAAGACGTGGTGCAAACAGGGATTCCGCTCCAGCGGAAACAGTGAACAGATCGCCCGTTTTGCCAGTGATCTTACCCTCAGTAGAGAAAACAGCGACCCCGTGCTTCTTCATCGATACACCTACGCCGCGGACGAGCGTTTGAACGATGCCGTCTTTGCGCACGACAGCTGCTGCATGATCGTAGGAAACGTTTTGCGCTGCGATACCGTACTCCTCGCAGTGCAGCATTGTTTGGTATTGCTTAGCGCAGTAGAGCAGACTTTTTGTGGGGATACAGCCCTCATTCAAGCATGTGCCGCCAAGGGCACGCTTTTCAAGAAGTGCAGTTCGCAGACCCGCCTTTCCTGCGCGCTCCGCACACAGATATCCGCCTGGGCCGCCGCCGATGATAATCAAATCAAATTGTTGCATGAAGTCATACCTCCTTTGTTCTCAGTGTAGCATAAGAAGTGTTGACTTGGAAATGCTTTTTTCTGATGGGTCTATTCTGTTTTTATTATTTTATGTTGTTTTCTGAGCTAGAAAGCAGCTTTCCAAAGAAAAGGCTTATGAAATGTCTAGGGCGTATCTGAAAACTCCCAACGTACCCGGACGGTGGGCCTTTTCACGCCGCGCCTGTAGGATTCCTCAAAGTTCCTGTCTACCGTCTCCTGCGAGATCCTGCCGGTCTGGAGATATTCGTTCATCATTTCCTCAATGGCAGGCTTGAGCACCTCCTGACGTGCCGCAAACGGCATCGAGAGCGTCTGCTGGATGGCCGCCGCTGTCTGCCCGCGCACCCTGCGCAGATAGTCCTGCGCCTTCTTCGGAATGCTGTCCAGCGTGAAAGCGGTCGTCCCACCCTCCTCCTGCGCATCCTCCGCCACCGAATACCGGAACTGGCTGACCGACGGGGCATTGCTCACCTCCGGTAGCGTTCCGTCGTTAAAGTAATTGCGGATGTCCTGCAAAACCTTGTTTGCGTGCGTGCCGCGCGGGTACTCCGTGCTGGAGATCGTGTTGCCGCGTGCATCGTCAATGTCCAGAATGACCTCGCCGCGCTCCTTGCTGATGAAGTCGCTGAGCGAGTCCATCTGTGCCTTCGTCGGCATGACGGCAAGGTTGATGCCGCCGCTCTCCGGGGAAATGCGGATGTTGCCCTCCTGCATGAAGCGCACCATGCCGCCCGTGTAGTCTCCGCCGCCGTAGTCCTCGCCGAGTGCGTCAATGATGTCCCTGTGATCGACGCTTCGGTATCCGCCGGAGCCGCCCTCGTGCCGTCCGGAGAAGTCCAGCCGCGCACCGTTCAGCAGAACATAGCCCGTCTCGCTCCATTTGTATGTCCGCCCAAAGTAGGCGAGTGCGGTCTTGTCGTTTTCCTGCGGCGTCGCCGTGGTATCGTCAGCGGAAAATTTTGCATCCATAGGCCGGTCTCCCATTTGGACGATGGAAGAAAATTTCTCTCCTGAGATGTTGACACTGTTCCCACGGTAGGATATACTACCAATAGAACCATCACGCAGAAGCTCTCGGGACGTTACTGTAAGCCCGAATCGGCGAAGAAGCGGGACGGTTCTTTTTTTGTCCGCAAACAGAACATCACTCTGCGAAACGAACGATGCAGGGTTTGCTTTCGCGTATGCGCTGTTGACCTTCTGCATGTCGTCCAGAACAAATCCGTTCTCCCTTGGACGCAGATCGAGCACCGCAAGGACAGGCTGTCCGCCCTGCGTGTTGATCGAGCCAAACAGCACCAAACGGCTGTTCCCGCCTTTGCCAGAGCCTTTGCTTTTCAAAATCAGAATCGGGTCATCCAGCAATTCCGGAATCTTCTGAATCTCCCGGATTGTCATTTCTGGATGTTCCCTTAGAATGGTGTTGATCTTATCGCCATTCATATAGATGTCGCTTTCAATCGCACCAAGCCCCTGCAGCGTCTCGCCAGTAGAGCCAAGCGCGAATTCTTCTCCCTCCGGCATCCCATCTCGATACCACTCCGCGACATCCTTGCTGAATCCTTCGTTGACTGAATACTTCTCCGGCGGGCCTCTGGTCCCGCCGTTTTCTTCTGCCGCCTGCTGCGCGTCCTGCGCCCGCTTGGCGGCTTTTTGTATGATCTGCGTCTTTGCTTCCGGCAGCCGGTCCATGCCCGCGTAGGCGTCCGCGCAGATCTCCTCGATGTACGAATCCAGCTCCGCGCCGTCGTAGCAGCCCTCGTATGCCTCGGCATACCGCTGTGCAAGCTCCTGAATGCCGTCCTCTCCCAGCTCGTCTTCCAGCGCCTGCCGCTCCGGTTCCCGCAGCACCATGAGCGTCGTTTCATCCGCATGCAGGATCTTATTTGCAAGAAGCTCCTTGTGCAGCGCGTGATATACCGGCAGGAGCCAGCGCTCTCCGGCAGTAAGGACCCAGTTGGACATGGTCTGCCTGGAAACGGGCAGACCGAGCCTGTGCAGCTCCTGCTCCTATCTGTAAAGCGGCAGCG
>ULXF01073970.1_pt1 | contig 57879 bp, 55 predicted proteins | sample 1961041 | NCBI WGS metagenome assembly ULXF01 (sample SAMEA4835832, study PRJEB28245) | human gut metagenome | biome: gut microbiome; material: fecal sample | place: Denmark | collected 2008
GCTTATATTCTGTCCTGTGATGACAATGAACCTTGCTATTTCATCCACTTCATCCATACGTTTCAAGTCATCAGCAATCCTGCCGAGGCCAAGACCGCCTCCCATGACAAGTACTGTTCCCTTTTCCGGAACCGGACGGCGGGCGCTCTCCTCATAAAAAGACTTCCTCACGGGGATCCCCGTCGTATGGATAATATCGGAAGAAATACCATACCGCGAAAGCAACGATGCCAGTTCAGGCGTCGCCACACAGTATCCGTCCAGGTGACGGTCTATCCAAAGCTGATGAATGTCAAAATCAGTAATCACCCCTAAAAGCGGCGTGGTGATATCGCCTTTTTTCTTCAACAAATCAGCGGCCCCCGCAGGAAAGGGATGGGTAAAAATCAAAGCGTCCGGATTCAATACCCGGATAAGCCGTTTCATTCTCCTGCGGAAACTTAAAGATAAAAGCGCCTGCGACGTTTTTCCGAAGCTGCTCTTTTGTGAATTGCTGTACAGGCTGTCATATATATCAGGAATAAGCCTGATCATCTGCAGATATGTCCGCTTGATGATCTGATCCACAGACAGCACATCACGGGATACGAAATCAAGCACGCGAACAGAATCCTCAGGATGCATCTCCTTGATGGATTCCGCGATGGCTCTCGCCGCCTGGCTGTGTCCTGTGCCGATACTGGCTGTTAATATAAAAAACCTGCGGGATTTTTTCTCAGGCATCAAAATTCCCTTCTTCCGATTTTATCTTTGCTCATTATAGCATACCGGGCGGCTCAGACGGTAAAGGGGGAATGAAATCAGGAATCGGGGCATCAGAAAAGCCCCCAATAGCGGAGGCTCCATTATTCTTATCCTTTTAATCCACGGCTCTGACGGTCCATGTCTTCTACAACGATATCAAAGATATCTCCCACAGTGGCGCAATATTGAAGAAGAAACCAGGGCTCATTCGTATGAAAATGGATTTTCACCAAATTCCCCACCTGCACGACAATGAGACAGTCGCCTTTCAGATTCTTATTGATATGCTTTGAAATTTCCTCCTTCTTTAAATTTTCGCCTTCAATCAGTAACTGCGTATCATATTTGAATTCAATCATCATGATCCCCCATCCTGATTTCCTTGTCAGAAACCTTAAACAGTATATTACATTTGAGAATGAATTTCAAATTTTATGTTTCATTTCCACAAGATAAAAACCCGCGAAACTTCCGCGGTTTTTCTGTCATTCTCTGCCGTTCCAGCAATATGTACACATCTTTGACGGGTCTATCCCTGCGGCATCAAGCATATCGTCCAGGCGGTTATATCCCAGCGAAGTAAACCCCATCCGCTTACAGATTTTTTCCACCATCTTGTGATAGCGGTCGGAGTCGGGATCCGCATAATCATCGAGAACGGTCCGGTCCACGTTTTCTCCTTCCTCTTCTGCAATAACACGGCGGGCAATCAGTTCCATTTCCGAATTGGAACGGGAAAAATTCAGATACTTGCATCCAAACAAGATGGGCGGACACGCTGCACGGGCATGAACCTCTTTTGCGCCGCTTTCAAAAAGAAACTCCGCCGTTTCCCGAAGCTGCGTCCCTCTGACAATGGAATCATCCACCAGAACCATTCGTTTCCCTCTAATCAGTTCATGAATGGGGATCAATTTCATTTTTGCAATTAAATTACGCTTCGACTGGATTGTCGGCATAAAAGAACGCGGCCAGGTAGGCGTATACTTTACAAGCGGCCTCGAAAAGGGCACCCCCGACCGGTTGGCATACCCTATGGCATGGGCAATCCCTGAATCGGGGACGCCGGCAACGATATCCACATCTTCTTTTGTGAATCCATCACGTTCCGCCATCGCCATCCCGCAGTGATAACGCATTTCCTCCACGGACACGTCTTCATAACGGGCAGATGGATAGCCGTAGTAAATCCATAGAAACGTGCATATACGCATATCCTTTCCGGGAGCGACAAGCGTCTTTACTCCCTCCGGTGTAAGTACGGCAATTTCTCCGGGACCGAGTTCACGGTCATCTTCATATTCCAGATTCAAGTATGAACAGGATTCAAAAACAGCACAATAGCCGTCCTCTTTTCTGCCGATCACTACGGGTGTCCTCCCCAACTTATCACGGGCACAGTATAAACCATCCGGCGTAAGCAGAAGAAGCGTCAGTGCGCCGTCTATTCTCTCCTGGGCATAACGGATCCCCTCTATCAGATTATCTTTCTGGTTAATCAGCGTCGCCACAAGTTCCGTCGCGTTAATATCGCCGCCGCTCATTTCCAGAAAGTGGGTACTCCCTTTTTGAATTATTTCTTCCGTTAATTCATCCATATTATTAATTTTCGACACTGTTGCCAACGCGTATGTGCCGTGATGAGAGCGGACAATCAGCGGCTGCGCTTCATAATCGGAAATACAGCCTAACCCCAAGTTTCCTCTCATTTGGTGAATATCACTGTCAAACTTCGTCCGGAACGGCGTATTTTCAATATTGTGGATGGATCTGTCAAAACCGTCCTCTCCGTAAAAAACCATACCCGCCCGCCTTGTCCCCAGATGAGAATGGTAATCTGTCCCGAAGAATACATCAAACACACAATCCGATTTCAGCGCCGCTCCAAAAAATCCGCTCATAATATCCTCTTTTTCCATGACTGACAATGAAATTAAAATAGGTACACATCCATTATAAAGGATATTAAAAACATAATGTAGCCGCAGTAATTATACTTTCGTTAAAATATCAGGATTTTTTTCTGAACAAAACAGCCCTCACGGTTCTTGACTTATCTCTATCATCTTTTGGGGTAAAAGAGCCCATAATGCGCTGCCGCACAAATTAAACGGCAGCGTCTTTTACATTCTGCTTCCTGACTCCCACAGCCGTTTCCCGCCTTCCATTATTCGTTCTCTCACATAAGCATCGCACCGACAGTCCCTAAAATTATAAATACCAGGAGCGCAATCACCCACGGAAATACCAGAAGCAGTTCCGTTATATCCTTGAGTATATAGAAAAGATTCATCGGTTCTATGTCGTCTGCCTGTACGCTTGTCAATTTCCCCTCCGGACCGATGAGCTTCACCAGCGGATAATTATACAAACGAATACGTCCAACGGACATCCAGAGGATAAGTGAGCAGGGAACTGACAGACAGAGCCATACCACCATGGCAGACCAGCAGATCGGCCCCGTCATCCCGCTGCCGTAATAAATCAAAAGTGCGAAAACAGCAGGCAAAAAATTAAGCAAAAGCAGGAATACCCCAATCTGTATCCACCGCTCCCATGAATAAAAGCTGATTTTTACGGGAGCCATCTTCCCTTTAACCTTTTCAAAGAAGACGGGAGCCTCAAAATCTTTTTCAGGAAACGCCTCTTCTTTTACGATAAGACGGATCCCTTTTCTTTCTGCCCGGCAGTTCTTCCCCTGCCGGATAATCTTTCTGATCCTGGCAGACCTGCCGTCACTGAATCCCGCAAAGAAAATAATGCCGAAAACAAGCCCCACCATCCCCGCAACATACACCTCGTAATCAAAAAGGAACAGCATCACGATGAATACGAAAACTGTCATAAGGAGCGGTTCAACGATCCAGGGCCAGCTTTTCTTTTTTTCTCCTACAGAGACAGCAATTCTCCCTGTCTGACCGTTAACCGCCGCAAGCTTTCCTTTTCCGGCGATGATATAGAGCGGAAGAAGGGCGGGAATGCTTAATAGGTTTTCTCCTTTGGCATGAAGCTTGACTCCTGATGTTTCCATCACTTTTTCAACAATGGGAAGATAATCCGCTTCCACTTCTTCCAAAACCCGTTGCTCTGCCGCTCCGCCCGATATATCAGGCAGCTTCACACGCTGCCCTGCGATATAGCCGAATTCAAAAGGAACTGTGCCTTTCCAGTCAAACGGCTCCGCATGGTCAAGAACCATATTATCCAGCTGATTGGACGTATTTACCGCCATACCATTGATAAAACTTCCGCAGATATATTTTTTATCGGAAAATGCCTGATCCCGGAATACGGTACAGCGGACAGGACCTTTTACGATTTGATAAGGAAGATAATAACCTTTAAGACTTTTTATGTTTTTCTCTACCCATCCCGCTTCCTTTGTCCTCTTATTTTTTAATGCCCATGCCGTAAGCCGCTCTGACGCTTCCTTTTCTGTCAGGACAAAGGGGATAAACACTTCCGGCAAATTATCGCGAAACGTAAAGGCACGCCTTACAAGATTTCCCCCGCAAAACTCACAGCGCCCAACAGCTTCTCCTTCGGGAATCAGTATCTCGGCTCCGCAGTTTTTACAGATATGAACCGATGGATGAATATCCCCGCTGTTTACCCCGGAATGGCGCCTTTTAAGTGCCCGCCATTTTTTTAAACGTTCCACTGGTTCATTGGCATCTACTTTCTGCCCGCAGTACCGGCACTGATAAATTTGATGGATAATGTCAAACTCTGCCGGTGCTCCGCAGGCGGAACAACGTATTTCCAACGGATTTTTTGATTCCTCTGTCATAAAGATTCCTCCTTACCGCTGCTGTGTCTCTTGCGCCGTTCCTATGAACGGATATCCGTTTCTTTCGCAAAGATTCTTGAAATAGGGAATAAATACGGACAGATCCGCCGGCACTCCTGCGGAAACACCCCCTTCTCCATGACCGCTGACCTGCTGATCCCCTTCATGAACAATTCTTAAATCCCAGCTGCTTCCAAGAGCAGTATTTCTTTTATACACACCATTGTCAAGATAAATTTTCTCCGTATTTTCTATGTCTGTAAGAGCCGCAAATACATTTCCCTTTGTACCAGATGCCACCTGCCTCCGCTCTTTCCCATTATCCCAACAGAACGCTGCCTTTAATGGACACTCTACCCGGCAGGTATGGCGGAAAAAAATAGGTACCCCACGAATAGGAATTGTCCGTCACATAGGAATGCCCGAACCGGAGATAAAAAGAAACCATCCGCCCCTGCGGCATCTCTTTTCTTTCCTTGGTATCACTATAATCAGAAAGTCCGCCGCATTCCGGCAAAATTGAATCGTTTCCCATACAACATCCCCACAGCAGCAAACTCAATCCTGTCGTACCTGTTGCAGTCTATACCTTCTTGTGCATAATCATATCCTCCTCATAAGATTCGTTCCACAGCTTCTATCCGTCATCATCCTTTTAAAATCTGATTTCTGTTTTACATATTGCTCCGTTCCTTTGATAACAAACACCAGAAGGCAGCAATAGGCAGAAGATTACAATTTATGTTTTACAACCTCCAGATCCCGATTTCTGTTTCTAATATTAGTATACAAAATTTGGACAAAAAAATAACCTGTCACAAATGACAGGTTTTATCCGCTCCCATAAACCGGATTTTCCACATTCAATTCATGGAAGCGGTTATTTTTCAGATGGCAGGTTTTATTTTGCTTCTGCCGCCTCTTTCATGGCAATGCGGGCCGCAGAAATTGTTCTGTCCAAATCATCTTCGCTGTGCGCATAAGACATAAAAAGTGTTTCAAAGGGAGAGGGTGCCAGGTAGATCCCCTGTTCCAGCATGGACAGGAACCACGTCTTGAACTTCTTTCCATCACATGCGCAGGAGTCTTCATAGTTAAGAACAGGTTTATCATTAAAGAAGAGACAGAACATGGATCCCGACTGATGGACCTGTACCGCCACACCGGCTTCTGCTGCCGCATCCCGCCAGCCGCCGAGCAGCCTCTTTGTCTTTTCTTCCAATATTTTATAGAAATCGGGAATAGTCCTGATCATTTGAAGCGTTTCCAGTCCGGCAGTTACCGCCAGGGGATTTCCTGACAAAGTTCCTGCCTGATAAACGGAACCGTCAGGCGCAATGCAGTTCATGATATCCCTTTTCCCTCCATAAGCCGCCGCAGGTAAACCGCCGCCGATAATTTTCCCAAGGCATGTCATATCGGGAATAATACCGTACTTTCCCTGTGCGCCATGGAGTTCTGTACGGAAACCGCACATGACTTCATCAAAAATCAGGACAGTGCCATGCTTTTCTGTTTCACGGCGAAGTGTCTCCAAAAAACCGTCAACAGGAAGGACACACCCCATATTTCCTGCCACCGGTTCTACAATGACTGCAGCAATCTCTTCACCTTCGTCATCCATCTTTTTTACAAAAGCATCAATATCGTTATAAGGAACAACGACCGTGTCTTTTGCCGTGCCTTTTGTGACACCCGCGCTGTCAGGACTGCCGAAAGTCGCTGCACCCGATCCGGCTTTCACAAGGAGGCTGTCGCCATGCCCATGATAGCAGCCGGCAAATTTCAATATTTTATCTCTCCCTGTATAACCGCGGGCAGCACGAAGAGCACTCATCGTCGCTTCCGTTCCGGAAGAAACAAGTCTTATTTTTTCAATGGACGGGTAGAAAGCAGTAACCAGTTTGGCCAGTTCTGTTTCTATCACCGTCGGTGCGCCGTAGCTTGTACTGTTTTCCGCCGCTTCTTGAATCGCGGAAATCACTTGGGGATGGGCATGTCCCAAAATCATAGGTCCCCAGGAGCCGACATAGTCTATATAGGTATTTCCATCAATATCGGTAATATGCGATCCTTTTGCCGATGCAATAAACGGCGGCGGACAGTCCATATGCGGATAGGAACGGACCGGGCTGTTCACTCCGCCGGGCATGTAATTCCGCGCCTCTTCAAAAGCCGCTTTCGAACGGAACAGGTTCATCATCTTCCCGCCTCCTCTTTCAGCCACCTTGCCGCGTCAAGAGCATGATAGGAAATAATCATATCTGCCCCTGCCCGCTTCATTGACAAAAGGGTTTCCATGACAATCCTCTTTTCATCAATCCATCCGTTAGCAGCAGCCGCTTTCACCATGGCATATTCACCGCTCACATTATACACTGCCACAGGACGGTTGATCCGCTGACGGACCTGATGAACAATATCCAGGTAAGCAAGGGCAGGCTTCACCATGATGATATCGGCGCCTTCTTCCATGTCCAAATCCACTTCCTTCATCGCCTCACGGCTGTTCGCAGGATCCATCTGGTATCCGCGGCGGTCGCCGAACCGGGGGGCCGAATCAGCCGCATCACGGAAAGGACCGTAATACCCTGATGCATACTTTACCGCATAGGACATGACGGATATATGAGAAAACCGATTTGTATCCAGCGCGTTTCGGATGACAGAAATACGCCCGTCCATCATATCGGAAGGAGCAATGATATCCGCACCGGCTTCCGCCTGGGAAACGGCAACTTTCGCCAGCAATTCCAACGTGGAATCATTATCCACTTCATGACCGCAGAGCTGCCCGCAGTGTCCGGAATCAGTATACTGGCAGAGACACACATCACCTACAATAATAAGATCGGGAAATTCTTTTTTGATTGCCATCATTGCCCGCTGCACAGGACTTTCCATATCCCAGGCAGAAGAACCGATGTCATCTTTATAAGAAGGCAGCCCAAATATTTCCACCGCAGGGACCCCGAGACTGACGATTTCCTCCGCCTGTTTGACCGCCTGATCCACAGACAGATGATAGCAGCCGGGCATACTCGGTATTTCTTCTTTCACATTTGGCCCGGGAACAACAAAAATCGGATAAATAAAGTCATTGATTTCCAGAGACGTTTCCCGTACCATGCTGCGGACAGCAGCAGTACGCCTTAAACGGCGCGGACGCAGTGTATTCAATTTCATTCTTTCGCAACTCCTTTCACAATCGCTTCTGTCAGTCCGTCAATTGTAAATGTATCGGAAATAATCTGCGGTTCTAAGCCGTACTTTCGGCAGGCATCCGCAGTAATCGGCCCGATACATGCCAGGGACACTCCGTCAAGCAGTCCCGTTTTCCCGTCCAGCTGGTCTACCAGATTGAATACGGTAGATGAACTGGTAAATGTAATGATATCCACTTCATGATTCACAAGAAGTTCCTTTAATTTTTCTTTATTTTCTTCATCACAAACGGTTTCATAAGCTTCCGCCACATCCACATGGCATCCGTAACCTGTCAGCATTTCAGGCAGTACTCTTCTTGCCACTTTCGCGCGGGGCAGCAGGATTTTGTCTCCTCGACGGACAAGCGGCTTCATTGCTTCTGCCAAATCTTCCGCCTTGTATGCCGACGGCACGCAGTCTGCCTTGAGGCCGTAGAGGAGCAGCTGCTTATCTGTAGCCGGTCCTATGACAGCAATCTTTACATGACCAAGCGCCCGTGTATCAAATCCTTTTTCATAGATCCTCTTAAAGAAAGCATCTACTCCGTTTTGACTGGTAAATACAATCCAGTTATATTCGGCAAGTTTTTCAATTCCCTGATCAATACTTGCCCAGCCGTCATCGGGGGATTCAATTTTGATGGACGGAATCTCCGTACAGAATGCCCCCAAGTCTTCCAGCACTTCCGTCAGCCGGGAAGCCTGCGTGCGGGAACGGGTAATGACCACATGCTTTCCGAAAAGCGGCTTATTGTCATACCAGCGCAATTGCCCGCGAAGGTTGACTACATTCCCGACAATAAACACGGATGGCGGCTTGATGCCATATTTCTTTACTGCTTCTGCCGCCTCTCCAAGTGTAGTGGTATATGTTTCCTGATAGGGACGGGTACCCCAGCGGACAAACGCCGCCGGTGTGTCCGCGCTTTTTCCGTAACGGATCAGTTCTTCGGCAATATGCTGCGTACGGCCTACACCCATAAGAAACACAAGCGTATCCACAGCGCCCGCCAGTTTTTCCCAATGGATGTCAGAATGGTCTTTTGTCGGATCCTCATGTCCCGTGATAACGGCAAAGGATGCCGCCACCTTCCTGTGGGTCACGGGAATACCCGCATAAGCAGGAGCCGCAATCGCCGACGTTACTCCGGGCACTTCCTCAAAGTCTACGCCTGCCGCACGGAGCACTTCGATCTCTTCTCCCCCGCGTCCAAAAACAAAGGGATCTCCCCCTTTTAAGCGGGCAACAATTTTCCCTTCTTTCCCTTTTTCAGCAAGAAGGCGGCTGATATCCTGCTGTGTCATTGTATGGCTGCCGCAGCTTTTTCCTACATAGATGTATTCTGCATTTTTATTGGCAAAACGAAGAATCCGTTTATCTGCCAGATAATCCCCGACAATAACATCCGCTTTTTCAAGACAGCGTTTCCCTTTCAGCGTAAAAAGTTCGGGATCGCCCGGACCTGCTCCGATTAAGTATACCTTTCCCTTCTTCATCCGCTTCTCCTCATCTATCATTTTCTCAATTCCTCTAAAATGCGGCCGCCGCCATCGGCAATCAATGCTTCCGCCAAGCTTTCTCCCAGCTGCTTTGCATCCTGCGTCTGCCCATTAAGGCTCCTTTTGTACATCTCTTTCCCGTCAGGTGATCCAATGAAAGCCGCCGCCTCTATATGCCCAAGAAACGGAACCGCATAGATACCTGCAGGCACCTTACAGTCACCGCCGACTTTTTCCAGAAATGCGCGTTCCGCCATTATGCAGGATGCTACTTTTTCATCATGGATAAATTGAATAATCTCCACTGTTTCATCATCACCGGTTCTCGTTTCAATAGCCATAACCCCCTGCCCCGCCGCAGGTATGCTGTCACAGGTAGAAATATAAGATCGGATCCGTTCTTGCAGTCCAAGCCGTTTCAATCCTGCCGCTGCAAGAATCACCGCATCATAGTTCCCTTCATCCAAATACCGGAGTCTTGTCTGCACATTCCCTCGAAGCGTTTTTATCTGCAGATCCGGCCGTAAATGGAGCAGCTGCGCCTGTCGGCGGAGACTGGATGTCCCCACAACCGCCCCTTCCGGCAATTCCTGCAGACTGCCATATTCCAAAGATACAAAAGCGTCCCGCGGATCCTCTCTCGCCGTCACTGCCGCCAGTTTCAATCCATCGGGAATTACAGCAGTCATGTCCTTCAAAGAATGAACGGCTATATCTGCTTTTTTCTCAAGAAGCAGTTTTTCCAGTTCCTTGATAAAAAGCCCTTTCCCCCCGATTTCAAGAAGAGATCTGTCCAGAATCTGATCGCCTTTCGTCGTCACCGGAAGCAGCTCCACCTGTATTTCAGGATAAGTATCTTCAATCCGTTTCTTCACATATTCTGCCTGCCAAAGTGCCAGCAAACTTTCTCTCGTGGCGATTACAATCTTATCTTTCAACAGCCTTCCCCTTTCCTATATCAAGACTGAACAATGTTTCTACGGCACTCTTGCCTGCACTTTCTTTTTCCGTCCCTGCGTGTTCATGAAGATAAGTCATCGGTTCACGGAGCATTTTTCTCACCAGCATGTGGGTCATATGTTCTATAACCCGCCGCTCTTCCTCTTTTAAATCAGGCAGTTTTCCCATAGCGCGGCGGAGCTCACGTTGACGGATTTGTTCCGCTTTTTCGGAAAGCGACACCATAACGGGCCGCGTACCGAGATAAATAAAGCGGTCCAGAATTGATTTAATTTCCTCTTCAATAATAATGGCTGCCCGCTCCGCTTCCGCTTCCCTGAATTTAATATTATTTTCCACGATTTCCTGCAAGGCATCGATATTGCATAGCGTCACATTCTTTATATTCCCTACTTCCGGATCAACGTCGCAGGGTACGGCGATATCAATGACCACAAGAGGTTTATTATTTCTTTTCATCATAAGATTCCGCACATCCCAGGCCTTCACGATATACTGGGTTGCTCCCGTAGCTGTGATAAACACATCCACATCTTCTGCCGATGCCACCGCCTCATGAAAAGGCAGCGTCGTTCCATCAAACTTGCGTGCCAGCTCCTCTGCCCGCTTTGGATGGCGGTTTGTCACAACCACTTCCCTGAGCCCTCTCCCCTGCAAATGCTTCACTAAAAGTTCCGCCGCGTCACCCGCGCCGAAGACGAGAGCCTTTTTTCCTCCCAGACTGCCTAAAATTTTTTCCGCCATTTTAACAGCCGCATAACTCACAGAAACAGCACTTGTTGAAATCCGCGTTTCTGTACGGACTCTTTTCCCCGTGGTAATGGCGCGGTGAAAAAGCGTATTTAAAATGGTACGGGTCGCGTGAACCGCCAAAGCTCCCGTGTAAGCCGTCTTGATCTGGTTAAGGATCTGGCTTTCACCGAGAACCATGGAATCAAGCCCTGAAACAACCCGGAAAAGATGACGGATACATTCTGTACCTGTATAAAAAAAGAAATATTCTTTTTCCGCTTTACTGTTTCCTGAAAGTGTCAGAAAAAAACGATATAATTCCTCTTTATCTTCCTCATCTTTTAAAACCGCATATATCTCTGTGCGGTTACATGTGGAAAGGACAACCGCCTCCTTAATTCCCGTCTGCTCCGACAAATGAAGCAGCCCTTCCCGCGCGCTTTCCTCAGAAATAGAAAACTTTTCACGAATATCCACAGAAACAGTCTTATGATTCAGACCTAAAACGGCTAATACCACTGCGTACACGCTCCTCTGCCGCGTCCAGATTTCCCTGAACAACCAATTCCATAACCTGATTTTCAAAAGCAAGACGCCAGAACTTTTCCCTCTGTTCCGCATCCGCCAATCCCTCTTGCAATACCGACCGAAGCGCCCCCACTCTGTCCAGCCATTGTCCATAGGCATCAGGTATTTCAAGGGAAAGCCAATTTTTCACATACTTTGCCATAGCAGGCGACCGTCCTTCGGTGGACACTGTCACCATAATCCCCTCTTTTTTTATCCGTGCGGGAATATGGCAATTCCCCAACGCAGGAAAATCTGCCGCGTTATATAAAAACCCCTTCCGCTCGGCTTCCTTTTGTACCGACAGCGCGACCGCCTTATCCCCTGCCGCCGTCACCACCATACAAAAACCGCCACACATAGGAGCCTCATAACTTTCCCTGCGCCATGAAATACGCCCTTCCCGGAAAAGAGCCTCCAGGCCACTGCAGACTTCGGGCGCAACCACCGTCACCGCCGCCTTTTCCTCCAAAAGCGTACAGACCTTTCTTTGCGCTACATGCCCGCCGCCGATAACAAGACAAGCCCTGCCGTCCATTTTTATATTCACAGGATACATAGTACCTTCTTTGGAGATTATCCCATATTGGAAAAACGTTCTACCGCTTTGCTGAACTTCGCAATGGTTTCTTCCGCATCTCCATGTTCAATTCCATCTAAAACGCAATGATGGAGGTGGCCCTCCAAAACGATCTGTCCCACTCTGTGGAGCGCCGATTTGGCCGCATTGATCTGGGACAGCATATCTTCACAGGCGATATCCTCCTCCACCATACGGTCAATCGCCTGCACCTGTCCGATAATTTTTTTCAATCTTCTGTGCAGGTTTTCTGCATCCATACATTGTCTCATGATTTTCTCCCTGTCCTGTTCTAAAATATTTTATAAATATGTTCCATTCAGCATACTCTTCACGGGTTCGAAACTTTTCCTGTGGATCGGTGTGATTCCCAATGTTCGGATGGCCTCTATGTGCTCTGCCGTGCCATATCCTTTGTTTTGCGAAAATCCATAACCCGGGTAGACTTTGTCATACTCATCCATCAGATGATCCCTGTAAACCTTTGCCACGATAGACGCCGCCGCGACAGATGCCGATTTGGCATCCCCGTGGACCAGCGACAGGGACGGCACAGAGAAATGGAGAGGCATGGCGTCTACGATGACCGCCTGCGGCTGTATCTTCAGATTCCGCACCGCGCGGTACATCGCTTCCATCGTTGCCGCATAAATATTCCGCATGTCAATCTCTTCCGGAGAAAGGCTGACAATGGAAATATCCACCGCCGTTTCGTGAATTTTCTTTGCAATTTCTTCCCGCCGCCGGGGCGCCACTTTTTTCGAATCATTAAGTCCCGCAATAAAAAAATGAGGCTTCAAAATAACTGCCGCGACTGTGACAGGTCCCGCCAACGGCCCGCGTCCTACCTCGTCAATTCCGGCAACATACTCCAATCCTTTTTTGTAAAAAGAACTTTCCGGTTCGTACATATCTTCCACACGGAACCGTTCTGCCGATTCCCGATTCAGACGGCGGATATAGGCATCCACCAGCTGCCGGACACCTTTCCGTTCATCCGCCATAATTTCTTCCAAAACCGTTTTCTCCACGGTTTCCTGTTTCAATATGTCCCTGATTTCAGAAATTGTCATACTTCCTCCGCCGGAACAGCGTCAAGTGTAATGCGTCCCAATTTCCCGCTCCGAAAATCATTGAGTATCATTGTCTGTGTACGGGCATAATCAATCGCGCCGCCGGGAAGAATACAGCCTCGCCTTTTTCCCGCATGGGCCAGAAGGATTTGGGGATCCGCCGCCGCATCTTCAATTCCGTACTTTTCACGAAGCGCATCAGGTGCCGTTCGTGCAAGCACCCTCATCAGTTCAGGAACTACCGTATCCGCATCAAAGACATCTCCTGCAATCGCTCCGGTCGCCGCCAAACGAAGAGCCGCCACCTGATCTTCAAACTTCGGCCATAAAACACCGGGGGTATCCAAAAGATCCAACCCCTGCGAAAGACGGACCCACTGCTTGCCCCGTGTGTGTCCGGGCGTATTGGCTGTCCGGGCCGCCGCTGTTCCTGAAATAAAATTGATAAGAGTTGACTTGCCTACATTGGGAATTCCAAGAATCATGATCCGTGCCGATCTCGTTTTCAAGCCGCGGCGTTTCCACTTTTCCAGCATCGGACCGGCCGCCTCTTTGATGAGACGGAGAAATTTCTTTTTATCTTTTCCGTTGCCGCAGCTCATAGATACCGCAGCAACCCCTTTCCTTTTATAGTATGATTCCCAAGCTTTCGTCATTCCCGGATCCGCAAGATCCGCCTTATTCAGTATGACGATGCGCGGCTTCCCCGACAGAAGCTCTTCCACCATAGGGTTCGCGCTGGACAGAGGAATACGGGCATCCAAAAGTTCCGCCGCCACATCTACCGCTTTCAAGTGTTCGATAATCAGCCGTTTTGTCTTTGCCATATGGCCGGGAAACCATTGTATCAGCATAATAATCCTTTCTATCCCCTAACGGGTTTACCTATGCTCCCTTATTTTACCACATAAGTTCTTTTCATGGGTCGTTCCCGTTTTTCGACTATGTCAAGACCTTGCAGGTAACATCTCTTTTCTCTTCCAGTCAATGACCAACTCCGCTGCCCAAACAGTTTCGCAAAGAATGGTCATTGCATAAAACACCCATAAACCTTTATATGGACATTTCAACAAAAAACGCTCGCATCAACGGGCGAGCATTGTATTTTCTCAAAAGATATAACGGATAAGGATGTATACCAATGCGCCGACTGCCGCTGTGCTGGGAATCGTCATGACCCAGGCACCCACCATGGAATACGCCACATTCCAGTGTACTGCACGGAACCGCTTTGCCCAGCCCACCCCCATAATGGAGCCTGTGACCACATGTGTCGTAGATACGGGGAGATGCAGAAAGGTCGCCGTGAAAATAGTTAACGCCGAATTGATATCTGCTGCCAGTCCGTTCACCGGTTCCAAACGGAATATTTTATTCCCGACAGTACGGATAATGCGCCAGCCGCCCACGCTCGTCCCCGCACACATGGCAAATGCACAGGCAATCTTTACAAGGAAAGGAACTTCCAGTTCTCCAATGTATCCGCCGGACAAAAGCGCCAGCGTGATGATTCCCATACACTTCTGCGCATCATTTGAACCGTGGGAAAATGCCATTACCGCGGCGGATAAGCTCTGTATATGGAGAGAAATATAATTCACTTTCGATCTCCCCACATTCCGGAACAGGATAAACAGAAGCGTCATGATGACATATCCGCTGAACATGGCAATAACAGGTGAACCGATGAGTCCCGCCACGATCATAAAAACCCCGTTCCCATTGATTGCCCCCGTACCGTAAGAAATTGTCACCGCTCCGAGGACACCGCCGATCAGCGCATGAGAGGAGCTGGAAGGCATGCCGATCTTCCAAGTAAAAAGATTCCATACGATAGCGGCAAAAAGCGCCGCTATAAGCACTGTGGAGTCCACCATCTGCGGAGACGTGACAATCTCCCCTCCGATTGTTTTCGCCACACCGGTCGACACCATCGCTCCAACAAAATTTAAAAACGCCGACATGATAATCGCTATGCGGGGACTTAAGGAGCGCGTTGCGATACAGGTAGCAATCGCATTTGCTGTATCATGGAAGCCGTTGATAAAATCAAAGGCAAGCGCCAGAACAATTACCAGGCCTATCGCATAAATATCAGGCATATTTCATAACCACTTCTTTAATCAAATTACCGACGCGTTCTGCCTGATCTGCCGTTTCCTCCATCGTTTCCATGATTTCCTTCCAGCGGATAATCTCTACCGCCTCATGGGTACCGTCAAACAAATCAGAAATAATCGCACGATAAATCGTGTCTGCTTCACTTTCGAGACGATTGATCTTACGGGCCCGTTCTGTAATCTCTGTTTCATTTTTATCTATATCTTTCAGGAGGCGGAACAGGATAATCAATTCTCCGGACATTTCTATCAGAATATCCGCCATGCGAAGCATCCGGTTCCAACCGAGGCCGGCATGATAAATGCGCAAAGTAAAGATGACATCTTTAATATCGTCTACACAGTCGTCCAGGTTGCTGGTAAGGAGATAAAAATCCTCTCTGTCAATAGGCGTAATAAAGACATGCTTCATTTTTGCCGCCACTTCATGGGTCACTCCGTCAGCAAGATGCTCAATTTTCTCTGCTTCCTTGGCACAGCGTTCCAGCTTCTTCGGATCTTGAAGGACTTCCTTGACCATAAGCGTTCCTTTGTGAAAATATTCTCCATTTGTTACAAGAAAATCAAAAAACTCTTCATGCTTATTGACCAGGCTGAACATACTCCCGCCCCCTTAAAAGGTACACGACTTCCTATTATTTTCTTTATCATAAAGCAGCTGTGTAAATTCTTTGTAAAAATTTATTTACAAAATGATTCTACTTTCATGCCAAATTGGAAACAGAAAATATTCCTTTCTCATTTTCCCTGTTCCGCAAAACTTTTATCATGTATAATAATTACGGATATCAGGAGTATCCTTTATAGTAAGGTAAGTTGTTCAGGAGGAAAAAATCATGAATGAAGAAAAAGCTTTGGAAGAAATGTCGCGCCTTGCAGGTACACAGACCGAAAAAAATCTGCGCGCCGCTTTCGCGGGAGAGGCACAGGCCCATGTGAAATACAATCTCTTCGCTGGCGAAGCACGAAAAGATCCGTCCATGTCCCGGCAGATTGCCGATCTCTTTGAAGAAACCGCGAATCAGGAAAGAGCTCATGCTAAAATCTGGTTCTGGCTCGTGGGGGATCTGAAAAAGGATACCGCTGATCATTTGAAAATGGCAGCCAAAGGGGAAAATGATGAATGGACTTCAATGTATCCGGAGTTTGCTGAAACTGCAAAAAAAGAGGGCTTTCCGCAGATTGCTTTCCTCATGACCAAAATCGGCGAAATTGAAAAGCAGCATGAAAGAAGATATAAAATTCTTCTTGCCAATGTGGAAAACGGCAAATTATTCAAGAGAGATGAAAAGAAACTCTGGATGTGCGCGAACTGCGGCTTCACTTGCGAATCCGTAGAGGCGCCGGAAGAATGTCCCGTATGCAACCACCCCCGTTCTTTCTTCGCTATTAAGGCGGAAAATTACTAATCTATGATAAAACGCTGATGGGCTGCTCATTTATTTATTAGCATAATAATCAGCGACAACAAGAAAAGAAAAAGGACTGAGAAAATATTTTATGTTTCCCTCAGTCCTTTTTCTTGTTTATTTTTTATTCTGCCAATTCCTGCTTTCGAAGCCACCGGATCGCATCTCCCAATATGTAAAGAGAGCCGCAGACGAGGACAATATCGTTTTCATCCGCCTCTTTCACCGCCTTTTCCAAAGCATCTGCCACGCTCCCCGCTATCTTGTGCTCCGCCCTGATTTTCTGCCGGTCAATCATTTCACAGATTTCTTCAGGCGTCCTTGTCCTCGGTGTCGGCGCGGCGCAGGCATAAACCTTGTCCCCTTTTCTTACGAGCATCTGAATAATGGTTTCCGTCGTTTTATCCTGAAGAGAAGAAAAAACGAAAATACGCCGTTTATCGGGATACTGTTCCCGCAATGCTTCCTGAAGCGCTTCCGCTCCGGCCTCATTGTGCGCGCCGTCTAAGACAACTGTTTTCCCCCCTGCGTGATGGATTTCAAAACGGCCCTGCCATCTGGTCCGCGCCAATCCTTCACGGAGATCATTTTCATTAATCCGCCCGTCTTCTTTCATGAGAATGGTAAGTGCCATCGCTGCCACCGCCGCATTGACTGCCTGATGGGCACCGATAAAGGGAACAAAGAGCATGCTCTTTTCCAGTTCTTTCGGCATGCCTTTCCGTTTCACCACTACGACCTGGCCCTGCTCCCATTTATTTCTTGTGTCGATTTCAAAATCACGGCCGTAAAAATAAATGCGTGCTTTTTTATTGTGGGCATCTTTTTTCAATTCCTTCAAAGCCACATGCTGCGCCGCAGTGACTACCGGAATCCCCTCTTTGATAATTCCCGCTTTTTCTCTCGCTATTTCCTGAAGGGTATTTCCCAGATACTGCATGTGATCCATAGCCACATTCGTAATGACGGAAACAACAGGCATCACTACATTGGTCGCGTCAAAACGTCCGCCCATGCCGACTTCCATAACGGCGTAATCCGCTTTGTTTTCACGGAAATACCAAAACGCGATGGCTGTCAGCAGTTCAAATTCCGTCAATGCTTCTTCCCCCGCGGCTATCAGCTCGTCATGAGCTTTAAAAACCACTGTGGCCGCTTTGGCAAAATCTTCCCGGGAGATATCTTTTCCCCCCAGGTAAATCCGTTCCGTGTAGTCTATAAGATGCGGTGACGTAAACCGCCCTACCCTAAGATTTGTATTTTCCAAAACACTTGTTATCATAGCGGCGACGCTCCCTTTTCCATTCGTCCCCGTGATATGGATCATCTTACAGGCTTTTTCAGGATTTCCCAGTACAGCAAGAATTTTTTGCATTCGTTCCAGCCCCGGCTTGATTCCGAAAATGGATGCTTCTTCCAGACGGGAAATACTTTCCTGATAATTCATACTGACTCCTTTATGCAACAACAATTAAAGATCGGCAAGGAAACGAAGACGTTCATCAAATGATTTCATCTTCTCTTCAAACTCCGCAAGTTTTTCTTTTTCTTTCGCCACAACATCTTCCGGCGCTTTCGCAAGAAAACCCTTATTGTTCAACTTACCGGATGTACGGGCGATTTCTTTTTCCAGAGCGGCTTTTGCCTTTTCGATCCGTTCTCTTTCCTTAGCCGTATCAATCAGGCCTTTCAATTCAAGATATACTTCCATGCCCGTGACAACAGCAGCAAGGGCATTTTCAGGCTTTGTTCCATCAGCGGCAAGCAGGACGATTTTTTCTACATGCCCCAGTTTTTCAAAATATTCTTCATGGGTTTCGATACATTTTTTCAAATCATCACGATGAACCACGATCCGGATATGGCACATTCTGTTCGGCGCCACATTCGCTTCCGCACGCATATTGCGGACAGCCTTAATCGCGTCCATGATACGCTCCATCTGCTCCTGTTCTTCCGGGAAACGAAGTCTTTCATCAGCTGCCGGCCAGGGAGCTCTCGCCAGAGTTTCACCGGAGTGGGGCAGATGCTGCCAGAGGTGTTCCGTAATAAACGGCATAAAAGGATGCAGGAGCGCCATGATTCTCGTCAGTACATACACAAGGACATACTGGGTAACCTGCCGGTCGGCATTGTGCGCTCCATAAAGACGGCCCTTCGCCGTTTCAATATACCAGTCGCAGAAAGAGTTCCATGCAAAATCATAAATAGAATCCGCGGCAGCGCCTAACTCATATTTATCAAGGTTCTCGCTGACATGCTCTTCCGTCTGCGCAAGACCTTCCAAAATCCATTTATCCGCAAGTGTATACTGACTTTCTTCCGGAATGAAACAGGGATCATAGTCATCCAAATTCATAAGGGTAAACTTGCTGGCGTTCCATAATTTATTGGCAAAATTACGGTTTCCCTCCACACGTTCATAGTAAAAACGCATATCATTGCCCGGCGTATTGCCTGTGACAAGCGTAAACCGAAGCGCATCAGCGCCATATTTCTCAATCACTTCCAAGGGATCGATGCCGTTGCCCAGGGATTTGGACATTTTCCGCCCCTGGGAATCGCGGACAAGACCATGAATAAACACATACCTGAAAGGAATTTCCTTCATGAATTCCATAGACATGAACATCATACGGGCAACCCAGAAAAAAATGATGTCATAACCGGTAACCATCGTAGATGTAGGATACCATTGGTTCAGGACCGGCGTCCTGTCAGGCCAGCCCATGGTGGAAAACGGCCAGAGCGCAGAGGAAAACCATGTATCAAGAACGTCAGGATCCTGGCGGATATGTTTGCTTCCGCATTTCGGGCAGGCCTCCAAATCGGTGCGGGACGCAATGACTTCACCACAATCGTCGCAGTACCACACAGGAATACGATGTCCCCACCAGAGCTGGCGGGAAATACACCAGTCATGAATATTTTCTAGCCACTGGATATAGGTAGAAGAAAAACGTTCGGGAACAAATTTTGTTTTCCCCGACTGCACTGCCTCCATAGCGGGACCAGCAAGCGGTTTCATTTTGACAAACCACTGTTTCGTGGTAAGCGGTTCAACAACCGTATGGCAGCGCGAGCAGTGACCGACGGCATGTTCTTTTTCTTCGCTTTTTACCAAAAGCCCCATATCCGTAAGATCTTTGATGATCTCTTTCCTGCACTCGTAGCGGTCCATGCCATTATATCTGCCCGCCTTTTCGTTCATCGTGCCGTCTTTATTCATGATGACGATGGTTTCCAGATGGTGGCGTTCACCCATGGCAAAGTCATTTGGATCATGGGCAGGTGTAATCTTTACACAGCCTGTACCATATTCCATATCTACATATTCATCAGCGATGATAGGAATTTCTCTGTCAGTAGTCGGCAGCTTCACCTTCTTCCCGACCAGATGCGCATATCTTTCATCTTTCGGATTAACAGCGACGGCCGTATCACCGGGAATCGTTTCAGGACGGGTCGTCGCGATGCGCACAGCACCTTCCTCATCAGCAAGAGGATAATCGAAATACCACAGATGGCCCATATCATTTTCATGCTCTACTTCGATATCGGAAAGCGCCGTCTGGCAGCGGGGACACCAGTTGGTAATGCGGAACCCCTGATAAATCAGACCTTTTTCATAAAGGGATACAAATACTTCACGGACAGCACGGGCGCAAACATCATCCATCGTAAAACGTTCACGGCTCCAATCACAGGAAGACCCCAGGCGTCGGATCTGCTTCCCGATGGTATTCCCGTATTTTTCCTTCCATTCCCATACGCGTTCCAAAAATTTTTCACGTCCCAGATCGTACTTTGTGAGGCCTTCTTCGGCGATTTGTTTTTCCACCTTGACCTGCGTGGCGATACCGGCATGGTCCTTTCCCGGAAGCCAGAGGACATTATACCCCTGCATCCTTTTATAGCGGATCAGGATATCCTGCAATGTATTGTCCAGCGCATGCCCCATATGAAGCTGCCCCGTTACATTGGGAGGCGGCAGCACAATGCTGTACGGCTCTTTCCCCTCCTCCGGTTCATCATGAAATACACCGTGTTCCTCCCAAAAGTTATACCATTTCTCTTCAATCGCACCGGGTTCATACTTCCCTAAATCTTTCATCTCATCCATGTCATCCACTCCCTGTAAATAAAAAACTCTTTCATCCCCATAGGACGAAAGAGACTTCCGCGGTACCACCTAAATAGCTGTCAGGCCACTCATCAGCGCGTAACGTGCGCGGCGGACAGGCCTCCCTGCCGGCTCCGGGGTGACTTGCTGTTTTCTTTCTGCCGCTCTTCCAGCCAAGGAGCGGTTCTCTTTGAGAAAACCTGACAGCTTCTTCCCATCCATGCCATTTTTAATATATTCGTTATTATATAAGCGGAAATATATTTTTGCAAGTGACCGGATGTGTAAAAACGAATACGGTATGTATAACGCCATCGGATAACTGGCAATAAAGAACGGTTTGTTCTATAATAATGAAAATAAATTACTGTTCTGCAGGAAACAGAATTATGCAGCTTGTATATTTCCGTTTTCCTATTTTTTCTGCAAGGAATCCCCATGCCTGATTCATATAAAAAAACGGTAGGAATTTTTATGCTCCTGCTTCTGGCAGCCATATGTTTTCTTATCGCTAAAATATTCTTTCCTGAATTTTACAGCAATACCATCACCCTGACTTTGGCGGGAGATGTGGATAGTCTGTCCCGCTATATTTCCTCTTTTGGTTACGGGGCTTTTGCAGTGAGCCTTTTTTTACTGATTCTCTGTAACGTTTTCGGTATCCCCACGATTCCTTTTCTCACCATCAACGGCGTTCTTTTCGGTCTTCTGCCGGGAATCATTATTTCCTGGATCGGCGAAGTTATAGGGATTGAAATCAGTTTCCACATCGGCCGCATATTTTTCAGGGATGAAGCAAGGCGGATCATTGAGAAAAAGCATATGTTAAGAAAAGTAGACAAATACAGTTCGGTATATGCCATGGCTGTAGCCCGGGCAATCCCCTACTCGCCAAACATTCTCTTTACCGCAGCGGCAGTCCTCACAAAACTCACTACAAGACAGCATCTGCGGGCAACACTCTTCGGAAAAATTCCTTCCGTAGTCATTGAAGTCGTTCTCGGCCATGACTTGATTCATTTTTCCCAGCACGGTATACGTTTCGTTGTTCTCTTCATTCTTACTCTCGGAGGTTTTTTTGTCCACCGCCGTTATAAACAGTACAAATGTGGAGCAAGGAAACAATTTTTTTGATTTTCTCACGCAAAACATCTTTTCTTCCGTAAGAGCAGGAAGATTTTTTTATGCGGAAACCCCGTCATTTTGTGTAATAAAAACAGGAGGCAGCCATCATGACCAAAGGATATATCCATGTATATACAGGCGATGGAAAGGGCAAGACCACTGCCGCTGTCGGTCTCGCCATCCGCGCTGTCGGTGCTGGAAAAAAGGTTTGTATCCTTCAATTTATGAAATCCCTGGCCTATTCGGAGCAGAAAATTCTCCAATCGCTTCCGGGCATCACCCTGATTACACTGGGCAAACCTTACTTCATCGCAAAGGAAGGAATGCTCACGGATGAACAGCGAAAAACATGGGGAAACCATATTCGAATTTATCCTGCGGGACATCCTCCGAAAGACTATCGGGAAATGACTCTGAAAGGAATTGAGCAGGCCATAGACGCTGTTTCTAAAAACTACGACATGGTCATCCTGGACGAATATAATATGGCACGCTGGTATGATTTGGCAACAAAGGAAGATACGGGAAAAATTTTAAAAGCCCGCCGCCCTGAAGTAGAACTCATTTTTACCGGACGGAATGCGCCGAAAGAAATTCTTGACGCCGCCGATTTGATTACGGAAATGAAAAAGATACGCCACTATTATGACAAAGGCGTACCTGTACGAACCGGTATTGAAAATTAAATAAGATAAAAAACGGATACTCCGTTCCTGAAGCATATTATATGCCCACAGGAATATTCGGAAGTATCCGTTTATATTTACCACTTTCTCGGTATCTCGGGAAAATGATCAACAATCATCATGTCCGCCAGTATATTTGCCATCAATTTATCATCTTCGTCATACATTTCCGCGGCAATAACAATTGTTGTTCTGCCGTTATGGGTAATATGGCTTTTTACACGGATTCTGGAACCCGGTCTCGCATTACGGATAAAACTCATCGTAAGGCTGACTGTAACGACTACCGCCCCGACAGATGCCCCGGTAACTCCTGTCACCGAATCGGCAAGAGCCATCATAACACCGCCGTGGAGCACCTCTCTGTGGTTCGTGTGTTTTATCGGATCCGTCAGTAAACTGACCGTCACTTTCCCGCAGCGGATATCATCAATATCAATCTGAAAATAGTCGGACATAAAATGGTTGGGCACGTATATTTCCCGTATCCGCGCGACAATTTCCTCCGGCCTTGTAAGCTGCTTCACCGCCGCCAATCTTATCCCCCCTTGCTTCATTCAGGAGAAGGCGGTACTGACTCTCCCTTATGAAGCCGTTCAATGGCTTCCTTAGCCGCGTTTTGGGCGGCTTCTTTTTTATTCTTGCCTATACCGGTTCCAAGTGCTTTCCCATTAATGAAAAGTTCCATCCATATTGTCTTATCATGATCCGGTCCCTCATCACGGACAACCTCATACCGTATATCGACATCACCATTTTTTTGGGCAATTTCCTGTAAATCTGATTTATAGTCATGATCATAAATCCCCTGATCAACCAGATCAAGAAACTTCTGCATATGGCCCAGAATAAACTTTGCCGCCACTTCATAGCCGTTGTCTAAATAAACAGCACCGATCACCGACTCAAAAGCATTCCCAAGGATAGAAACGCGGGTTCTGCCGCCCGACATTTCTTCCCCTCTGCCAAGAAGCATATAATCACCTACATGGAAATTAGCCGCACATTCGGCACATGCCGGTTTGCACACCACGCTTGCCTTGGCACGGGTCAGATCTCCTTCCGGCCATTCGGGAAAACGCTGGAAAAGATAATCCCCTACTGCCAGATCCAAAACAGCGTCCCCCAAAAACTCGAGACGTTCATTGTCATGAACTTTCAGATTACGATGTTCATTGGCATAAGAGGTATGGGTCAGTGCCACATCCAGCAGCTCCATATTATGGACAGGAATATCACTCTCTTTTGCAAAACGCCGGACTTCATCCAGCCGCTCCTGCTTCCTGCGCTCAATCCGGCTCATTCCTATTCCTCATAACGCCTCATAACGATAACCGCGTTATGTCCACCGAAGCCGAAAGAATTAGACATGGCCACGTTTATTTTTACATCTCTTGCACCATCTGTCACATAATCCAAATCACAGTCCGGATCGATTTCTTTCCGGTTAATAGTCGGATGAACCCTATTCTTTTCAATAGTCAGCACGCATACCACGGCTTCGATCGCACCCGCTGCGCCAAGCAGATGCCCTGTCATGGATTTTGTGGAGTTTACGGGAATTTCATAAGCATGCTGTCCCAGCAGCGCTTTAATGGCAGTACTTTCGTTCAAGTCATTCAAATGGGTAGATGTGCCATGGGCATTGATATAGTCCACGTCTTTCGGATCAATACGGGCATCTGCCAATGCTTTCTGCATGCAGCGGAGCGCCACCTCGCCGCCCGGCCGGGGAGCGGTAATATGGTAAGCATCACCGTTAGAACCATACCCTGCAAGTTCAGCATAAATATAAGCGCCTCTCTTTTTCGCATGTTCCAGTTCTTCCAGTACGAGAATTCCGGCGCCTTCACCAAGAACGAATCCGTCCCGGCGGGCATCAAACGGGCAAGACGCTTCTTCCGGCGGACATTCTCTTGAAGAGAGCGCCTTCATGGCGGCAAATCCTGCCATCGGTGTCTTTGCCACAGCCGCTTCCGTCCCCCCGGCAATCATCACATCAGCATCACCATGCTTAATCAGGCGTGCAGCAAGACCGATGGCGTTAGTACCGGATGCACAGGCGGTCACATCAGTGAGTACAGGCCCCTGCAGACCAAAAGTAATGGAAACTTGTCCGGAAGCCATATTGGCAATCATCATAGGAACAGCAAAAGGATTCACCTTGCCCGGTCCTTTTTGCTCAATACGGAATACCGTTTCCTCCATGGTGGCAATACCGCCGATACCGGTTCCAATCACTGTTCCTGCCATATCCGGATTTTCTTTTTCCATATCCAATTTGGCATCTTCCACTGCCATCCGGGCAGCAGCAACAGCAAATTGGGCATTGCGATCCATATGTCGGATTGTTTTTTTATCACCTGCCAGTGCCGGATCAAAATCTTTTACTTCACCTGCGATTTTCACCGGGAAATCAGCAGCGTCAAACCGGGTAATCAGAGCAATGCCCGATTTGCCTTCCAAAAGACTGTTCCAAAACTTCTCTACGCCCGTTCCAACAGGGGATACCACCCCAAGACCGGTAATTACAACTCTTCTTTCCATTCTTACAAAGCACCTCACTCACATAATTTGGATCAGATTACCTGTTTTTTATATTCCTTTATGGGACAAAACCTCAAAAAAACGGATGGCCGAAACTGCGGTCCGCTTTTTTGAGGTGTTCTCCGCACAGCGGCCTTTCGGGGGAATAAAAGCCCCCGATGCCTGCCATGTTCCAGTATGAATTACTGAATCTGCTTTTCAATGTAATCAACTGCATCACGTACAGTTTTGATCTTTTCAGCCGCATCATCCGGAATTTCAATTTCAAATTCTTCTTCGAACGCCATGATCAGTTCTACGATATCCAAAGAATCCGCACCCAGATCATCAATAAAAGTGGAGTCGATCTGTACATCAGCTTCATTGACTCCCAGCTGGTCTACAACGATTTTCTTTACCTTGTCAAAAGTTCCCATTCATCTCACCACCTTTCAATAAAATTTACCATCATAAATTATATTACATAACCATTCCGCCGTCTACATATAAACCCGTTCCCTGATATAAAAAACGCAGTCAGGAAAAAAAGTAAACGGCTGTGGCAGCCTCTTTTATCTTCTCTGAAGAATCCTGCAAAAGCAAATGACGCATACCCTTTTTATATATGCCGGAAAACTCTATGCTGATGATACGGCATAAATATTTTCCCGTTCCTCATATCAGGATGCTCTGTCCTCCCTGCCGAACTTACATCACCATACCGCCGTCTACATTCAAAACCTGCCCGGTGATATAAGAGGCATCATCAGAAGCAAGGAACAAAACAGCCTTGGCAACTTCTTCGGTCTGCCCCAGACGGCTAAGCGGAATAGAATGAAGCATGCCTTCTTTTATATTCTCCGGTATCTTATCCGTCATATCAGTCACGATACATCCCGGGGCTACCGCATTGACACGAATGCCGCGGGAGGCCAGTTCTTTGGCAGCCGCTTTCGTCATACCGATAACACCCGCTTTTGCCGCCGCATAATTTACCTGCCCCGCATTTCCCGTAAGGCCTACAACTGAAGAAATATTAATGACAGATCCCTTTTTACGGCGAATCATCATCGCCGCTGCTGCTTTCAGTACCAGAAAATTTCCTTTCAAGTTGGTTGCAATCACCTCATCCCAGCTGCTTTCTTTCATACGGATAAGTAAACTGTCTCTTGTAATGCCCGCATTATTGACAAGGACATCAAGAAATCCGAACCCCTCTTTAATCTTTTCGAACATATGCTTTACATCTTCCGGATCGGACACGTCTCCCTGCAGAGTAAACGCTTTTCCGCCTGCCGCGATAATTTCATTTTTTACTGCTTCCGCCGCTGCTTCGCTCCCTGCATAATTAACTGCTACCGCATACCCCGCTTGACCGAGAGTGAGAGCGATCGCTCGGCCGATACCGCGGGAAGCGCCCGTAACCAATGCTGTTTTTTCCGATTTTTCCATTATCAGACTCCTTTCAATGCTTGTACGGTTTCGATAATCGTTTCTATATTTTCCGCGTGATAAGACACGATACTTTTATCTATCTTGCGCATAAACCCAGACAGGACGGTTCCCGGTCCGCATTCCACCATGGTGTCCATTCCGCCGGCAATAAGATTTCGCACCGACTCTTCCCATCTCACCGCATGAGCCGCCTGCTCCACCAAATGCGTACGGATATCTGCCGCTTTTGTTTCTGCCAGTGCATTTACATTAGCGATAACAGGAATTTCCGCATCTTTTATCTCAATCTTATCAAGCACCTTTTTCAGCTTCTGCGCCGCCGGTTCCATAAGCGAAGAATGGAAAGGCGCGCTTACATTCAACATGATTGCCCTCTTTGCGCCGGCTTCTTTCAAAGCAGCACAAGCCTTTTCCACCGCCCCGGCAGCCCCGGCGATAACCGTCTGTCCCGGACAATTAAAATTAACCGCCTGCACCGGCTGGCTTTCCGTAGAAACACCCGCACAGACTTCAGCGATACGATCCGGATCCAAGCCGATAACAGCCGCCATGCTTCCTTCACCAAGAGGTACCGCTTCCTGCATAAACTTACCGCGAAGATTGACCGTATGGACCGCATCAGAAAAAGAGATTGAACCTGCCGCCACAAGGGCGGAATATTCACCGAGGCTGTGGCCTGCCGCCACATCAGGTGTAACGCCTTCTTCTTTCAATACCTGCCAACAGCATACACTGGCCGTCAAAATAGCAGGCTGGGTAAATTCTGTTTTCATCAGTTCCGTATCCGGACCTTCAAACATCATTTTTGAAATGGAAAAGCCCAATGTGTCATCAGCTTCACGAATGATCTTTTTCACGGAATCATACTTTTCGTACAAATCATGAACCATTCCGACTTTCTGGGATCCCTGTCCCGGGAAAAAAAATGCTGTTTTCATTGTTTCACCTCATTACATAAACTATCTATTATGACTATTAAATTATGGCTATTAAATCCAACGCATTACATCACAGCCCCAGGTAAGACCGGCACCGAATCCTGTAATCACGACGATATCGCCATGTTTTATTTTTCCGCTCCGCACCGCTTCATCAAGCGCAATCCCCACGGATGCCGCCGAAGTATTTCCATATCTTTCGACATTCACATACATATGGTCTTTGGGAATACCCACTTTTTTTGCAATAGACTGGATAATACGATTATTGGCCTGATGGGCAATGAACATATCTATTTCCTCTTTATCAACTCCCGCCTTTTCAAGTGCTGCCATAGTTGTATTTTCCATATGGCGGACAGCAGCTTTAAACACTTCGGGGCCTTCCATATGTATGTAAATACGATTCGAATCAATGGCGCGGTGCGTCACAGGTTCAGCCACACCGCTGGCTGGGATATTTAAAATACTTCCCATGCTCCCATCAGAACCTAAATCTGATGCCAGAAGGCCGAATCCTTCTTCCGCCGCCCCGATGACCGCTGCTCCGGCCCCGTCACCAAAGAGAATACAGGTGGAACGATCCTGCCAATTAACCAGGCGGGACAATATTTCCGCGCCCACCACCAAAATATATTTATAAAGTCCCGCTTTGACCATCGCGGCTGCTGTGGCGACTGCATAAATATAACCGGAGCAGCCTGCGGAAATATCCATGCCGCCCGCCCGTTTCATTCCCATCTTATCCTGCACAAGACAGGCTGTCGACGGTACCACATAATCCGGTGAAGCTGTGGCCACCATCACAAAATCTATATCCTCTGCAGTAAGACCGGCAGCTTCTAAAGCTTTCCAACCGGCTTTTACACACAAATCCGATGTATTTTCAGAGGCGGCTGCCAGGTGGCGGGTTTCCACACCTGTGCGGGTACGAATCCATTCATCCGTAGTATCTACCAACTTCTCAAGGTCAAAATTTGTCAGGAGTCTTTCCGGCGCATAGTGACCGGTTCCCAAAATTCCTGCCGAACTGCATACACTCATATAATTATTCCCCCAAAAGCTCAGTCTTCTTTCAAGCGGCCCGCTTCTTTTTCAATCTGCACCACCGCTTCTGCAATAACATCAACCACACGGGCTTCACAGAGGTCTTTTGCCATATGAATGGCATTCCTGATTGCCCGGGCTTGGGACGCGCCGTGGCAGATAATCAGCCCGCCTTTAATCCCCATCAAAGGCGCTCCGCCATATTCGGCATAATCCAGCCGCTTCACAAGATATTTTTTCAATGCCGGTTTCAGGAGAAAGGCCCCCAGCTTTGCCCGAAGACCACCTTTTTCCACCGATTTTTTCAATAATGCGGAAAACAGGCTGGCAGCTCCTTCTCCAAATTTCAGTACTACATTTCCTGTAAAACCGTCAGTAACAATGACATCAAATTCACCGGACATGATATCACGTCCCTCCGCATTTCCCGCAAAAGGAACCACTTTCTGTCCGGACAGCCATTCATAAGCTTCCGTCACGACAGGACTGCCCTTTGTACTTTCTTCGCCGATATTCAGAAGTCCGATCCGCGGATTTTCGATATGCCACACTTTTTTCGCATAAACATATCCCATCAGAGCATTTTGTAAAAGTGTCTCCGGTTTCGGCTGCGCGCTGGCACCGGAGTCAATCAGAAATGTATATCCGTCTTTCCGATTCGGAATCGGAGTTAAAATGGCAGGACGTTCAATCCCATCGACACGTCCCATCCCTAAAAGTCCTGCCGTCACAGCAGCACCTGTTGAACCGGGAGCGACAAGAGCACCGCACTCTCCGTTCTTAACAAGCTTTGCCCCCACAGACACGGATGCGTCTTTTTTCTTACGAAATGCCATCCCCGGATGTTCTCCCATCCCAATCACCTGTGACGCATGGCAGATTTCAATCAACGGTTCCTGATCGGCATGATTGTCTTTCAATACTTTTACAATTTGTTCCTTATCGCCGACCAGGACAACAGGAACATGAAAATCACGCACTGCCAGAACAGCGCCTTTGACTATTTCAAGAGGAGCAAAATCCCCCCCCATAGCATCTACTGCTATTTTATCCATGAAGCGCCTCCCCGCCTGTTTTTGATACTTCCATAATAAATTTGGCACGGAACACTTCCGCCGCTCTTTTAAAGAAGCTGATATAAATATATTTCCTGTTTACTTTCATCAGAGCGATTTTCCCCTTGAGAACAAGCTGTTCACCACTGCCGACAGGTTCTTTATACTTAATATTCCCCACCTGCACCGGCGTGAATACCTGTCCTGCCAAAGACTGTGCAAAATCTGCCGCAGCGGCATAAAGGCGATCTGCGGAAACCATACCGCTTCTGTCCGTCATTTCCTCTGTCGTATGAAACAGGGCGAGTCCCTTTTTCCCTTTCTCCATATCCAGAATCTGGAGTTCTTCATGAAATCCGGACGGATGTTCAGAAACTGCTTTTTCAATCCGTTTCCGCATCTGCGGTATCCCCAGCATCTGCCGATCAAGCCTTATTGTCGCAGCAGAGACGGAAAACCGCTTTGCCAGATCCTCATCGGTAAGGCACGGATTCTGCCGGATCACATCAGTGATCGCTTCCCGCCGTTCTTCTTTCTCCCATTTACGTTTTCTGTTCATATTTATCACCTGCTGATAATACTATATCACAACACCGCAACCATTATATAGTATCCTCATTTCTCCCCTGTTGATTAATATACTTTTCTATTATTCCCGTAACAGGAATCTTTTAATCCAAGGATATAATAAAGAATTCTTTTATGAACAGGTGCTAACTTCATAACGCAATGAAATGCCCTTATCCCTGTCTTCCTTTACTGAAGATTTATTTTGTCATATTATCAAAAATAAATCAAATTTTGTTTGAATAAATTATTTGACATAAAACCATTGACTTATCCATACTTTTGGACTACACTACAATCAAATAATTTCAATTTATACTTATTAAATAAAACGTTTATGTAATTTTGTATTATAATCAAGAAGGAGAAGCGCTATGTCTTTACCGGCATTGCATATAGGTGAATTGACAGCCCGTATTCCCATCATCCAAGGCGGCATGGGTATCGGCATCAGCCTTTCCGGTCTTGCGGGAGCCGTCGCAAAAGAAGGCGGTATCGGTGTCATTTCTGCGGCACAGCCCGGTTTCGATGAACCTGATTTCAGAACAAACACGATTGCCGCTAACTGCAGGGCTCTTGCACGCCATCTGAAGAAAGCGCGTGAAACAGCGCCTGATGGAATTATCGGCGTGAATATCATGACAAAAGGATATAACTATGAAGTTTATGCCAAGTGTGCCGTAGAAAACGGAGCAGACATTATCTTTTCCGGCGCAGGTCTTCCCGCCGATCTCCCCGCATGTGTCGAAGGTTCGAACACCAAAATAGCACCCATTATCGGTTCACCCAAAGCGTGCCGCGTCCTGTTGAAATTATGGGACAGGCACCACCACACGACAGCAGATCTGGTTGTCATCGAAGGTCCGAAAGCGGGCGGCCATTTGGGCTACACCCGTGAAGAAGTAAAACTTCATGAAAACGACGGCTATGAAAAAGAAATTCTGGAAATTCTCGCGGTAGTTCACGAATTTGAAGAAAAGTACAATAAAAAAATCCCCGTCGTATTCGGCGGCGGTGTTTTTGATAAAGAAGATATCAGACATTATCTTTCTCTCGGTCTTTCCGGCGTGCAGATGGCAACACGTTTCGTAGCCACGAAAGAATGTGATGCGGCGGACGAATTTAAACAAATGTACGTCAAGGCGAAAAAGGAAGATGTGACAATCGTCCAAAGCCCGGTCCATATGCCGGGACGGGCGCTTCTCAACCCTTTTGTAAAACGGATCCGCAAACAGCGTGAAAACGTAAGAAACTGCTTCCACTGCCTTAAGACCTGCGATCCCCGCACAACGCCATATTGCATTACTATGGCGCTCATCAGGGCTGTCAAAGGAGATGTGGATAACGCACTTGTCTTCTGCGGCGCCAATGCCTACAAAATTAAGGACATCGTTTCCGTTCATGACCTGATGTGCGAACTTTCTACTTAACCCCCGAGGCAATACCGTTCTCCCATCAAACGACATTGCCTCTTTCCTGAAGACCTCCACCCCCATGGAGGTCTATTTTGTTTGCCGCATAAAAAAACGATACATCACTGTACCGTTTCTTCTTCACTGTTCATTCACAAACCATTGTTTTTTATTTCTTCAAATGATGACTTCCTCTTTCCGTAATTGGCACTCCTTTTTTACAAAGCGGACATTCTTCCGGGCGGTAAGCCGGCACTGTCAGGCGGACAAGAGGAAATACCTTATCGGCAGGCACACCGTAATCCGCCTTTCCTCCGGAGCGATCTACAAAAAGACCGATGCCCACAATTTCACCTTTTGCTTCATTTACCACGTCCACCACTTCACGGATAGAGCCGCCGGTAGTCACGATATCTTCCACAATGAGAACCTTTTCACCCGGTTCCACACGGAAGCCACGGCGAAGTGTCATTTTTCCGTTTTCTCTTTCCGTAAAAATAGAACGGGTCCCCAAAAGCCTCGCTGTCACCTGTGACAGGATAATGCCGCCCGTTGCCGGTCCGATGACTGTCTGCACCCCCTGATTTCTGAAATGGTCTGCAATCATTTCACAAAGTTTTTCCGTGTACTCAGGGTGCTGCAGTACATTGAACTTCTCTACATAAAGGGGGCTGTGCAACCCGCTGGTCAGAAGAAAATGCCCTTCCAGAATGGCTTTTGTCTCTCTCAATAAAGATTCTGCGTCTTTTTTCATCATTTTTTATTCTCCCTGATCTCTTCTAAAATCATACGGACGGCTTTTTTCGGATCTTCCGCTTTTGTAATCGGCCGCCCGATCACAAGCCGCGTCGCACCGTTATTAAGCGCCACAGCGGGCGTGGCGATACGTTTCTGATCATCAGCATCCGCAAAGGCCGGACGGATTCCCGGCGTGACAATTTCAAAATCATTTCCGCAAAGTTCCCGTATCCCTTTCGCTTCTTCCGGCGATGCCACCACACCGTCGACGCCGCACTCTTTTGCCAGTTTTGCCAGGCGGAACACTTGAGACTCAATCGGCAATAATCCGCCTGTCTCTTTCCAAACAGTTTCATCAAAACTGGTAAGCACGGTAACCGCCAGAATTTTTGGACGTCTCCCGTTATTCCGACCCGCTTCATCGGCAGCTTGCACTGCGGCTTCCATCATGTCCCGACCGCCGCCTGCGTGGATCGTGATCAGGTCGATCCCCAGCCCCGACACGGCAGAAATTCCATGGGCCACGGTGTTCGGGATATCATACATTTTTAAATCAAGAAAAACCTGCTTCCCTTTTTCATGAAGCCATTCCATGGTTTTACTTCCTTCAGCATAGTACAGTTCCATTCCTACCTTGTAGAACGAAACGAGTTCTCCCAGCTCCTCCACGATGGACTCCATCTTTTCAAAAGAATCTACATCCAGTGCCGCAATGATCCTGTCGTCTGCAGAACAGACCCTCTCCATATAATCCCTCTTTTCAAAAGCAGTTTTTTTAATTATATCAGTTTTATTAGGCAGGCGCATTAGAAAACACAGGTTTTTCCGAGTAAAAAAAGCCCCGAATTTATTTTCGAAGCCTTTTCTGTGTGACTGTCTGATTTTATATTACAATTTAATGATTTAATTTTTCTTCTCTGCCGGCTGTTCAGGATTTGCCGCGGCCGCTTCGCGAATCATATGGACCGTGACGGAATTTAATTCTACCGGTGTTTCCAATGCTTTCACTTCATGAAAACCCACTTTCAGTCTTCCCGTATAGTAACCGATGACTTCATCTTTCGAATTTACTTTAACGGCGTAAATCGTTTTATCTTCGCCAAGCCCAACCAGCCGGAACTGCCCGGGCGGAGAAATAACGCGCCAGCCGCTGTCATCCCCGTCAAAAAGATACATAATGCCCCGCTGGCTGTCATCGTAGAAGAATTTATCTTCATCATAAAAAACGGCAATCTTACCGATATGGGATGTCTGCACATAGATGCGGCGGGTATCATAGTTTGCATCAGTACGATAAATACGATACAGTCCGTTTCCCACCTCCATTTTCATATACACCGCATTCGTCGCAGTCGAGTATGCCACATCCACAATTTTGGCGTTTCTCGGCAGATCCTTAATCGGCGCATCCGATTCATGGGTCGTTCCTTCCGGATTATACCTTGCCAGAGTCACATCCCAGCGTCCGCCCTTCCAATGAATGGGATACATGGCCATAAGCGCCAGATTACGGTCAGGCATCCATTCAAAGAAAGATACGCCCTGTCCTTTCAGATCCACTTTCTGCGGCGTGTTCAAACTGTCTGAATTATAAATCGTCACAGAATCAGCGGTAACATCAGCCATATAATGGTAGTCATGGGAATAATAGGCTTTCCCCTTCACCGTAATTTTGCTGAATATCTTCCGCCCCGCCTTATCAAGAGCCTCCGTATTTTTATCTTTTACATCAGATACCCCGTAATCCGAGGAAGACAAAGGCGCAAAGAGTACCTGGTCAAGATAAAGGTACCCGCCCGCCTGCAGCACCGTACCGATGACACAGCAGGAAACAAATGTAAGAAATTTCTTATTCATCAGTTCCCTCCTATTTCACGATAAATGCCGTCGGAATCATACGCTCTCCAAGAAGATCCGCCGGTTTATTCACTACATTGCCGTTATAATACAAGGTCGTACTGGAACCGCCGTCCAGATTCGCCGCAATATACGCGCCTTTTTCATACATAATATTCTGCACATCCACCAAAGTGGCTCCGATACTGTACCCCGGCTGGCGGCCGTCGATAACAAGAAACATCATGGTTCCGTCTTTTTTCTGTCCGATCGCGGAACGCGGACTGATCCCCCAGCCGCCGTCACCGCTGCGGATAACCTTTTTGCCGTTCATGATAAGTGGCGGGCCGAAGGTCAATCCCTCTGTCACACCCAAATCATGAAGCTCCTTTTTATTATAGTTTCCGGCAATCAGGTTCCCTGAACGTGTCATGCCGACAAAATCGACCCGTTCTTTATCATCTACCTGCTGCCCGAGCAGATACTTTCCTTCATGAATGATAAACCCATAGGGCAGGCGGCCGGTTCCCGTACCATTGGGATCATAAAATCCCCCGCCGTTAATTGCAGCAACCGCATTATTCTTCTTTGCAATGCGGCTCGTCGTATCCCCTTTTTCCTGAATATCTTCAGCCGTTGCCACCTGTATCCGCTGCGGATTGGGGATTTCCAGAAGATAACCTACGAAACGGGTCGTTTCAATCTTCTGCAAAGACAGCGTGGAATCGGTACGCGGTTTAAAGGAAAGAACTTGCGTCTGTTCTGTCGTTTTGACTACACCCAATATTTCATTTAATTCCTCCTGGTTATACAGCCAGGTAATGTACTGGGGATGGCGGGAACGCATGATAGCGCCTACCACGGCACGCTTCAAATTTCCAAACGGTCCGAAAAGGACAATGATCGGAGAAGTAGCCGCAAAGAAAACCAGCGTAACTATGATAAACCGAAATATAAGGCTGTGAAATATTTTACTCATCATTTCTCCTGATTTTATAAAGGCGCATAGTTATCTTTCGTCAATCGTTCCATGAACCGCGCCAAAGAAACATTATTCCCAATGTATACGCGTTTCAGGTCATAAGGGTAACTTCCCACATGGACACGTCCGGCATCGGTAGTTACTGCCAGCTTGATTCCTGCCTTTTTGCAGATATCAATCACTTCGTCATCATAATCTCCATACGGATAAGCAAACCACAGATTATCAATTCCCAAATGATACTTGAGGGCTTTATTCGCGCCGATAATTTCGTTTTCCTTCTCTGCCCTCGTAGGCAGGTTATGCAGCTTGGGATGGCTCAAAGTATGGTTCGCAATAGTTACTGCCCCGCTGTCCGCCATTTCCTTCAGCTGTTCCCAGGTCATACGGTTGTAAGATTTACCCACATCATCAGTAATAAGAAATAAAGTCCAGGGATAACCGAATTCTTTCATCATGGGGTACACGATAGTATAGCTGTCCAGATACCCGTCATCAAAAGTAATACATACCGGTTTAGATGGAAGTTTTTCCCCTTTTGTCACATAATCATATAATTCCTGCATCGTAATGGGATGGTATCCATGATCTTTCAGGTACTGCATCTGTATACGTAAATTATCCTCCGTCATGACGGCGGAATTATTTTTCATGTCCCCGATCATATGGTACATGAGAATGGAAACTCCTTCAGGCACGCTGTATTCTACATCAGCATCACGATGTACAATCGCTGTTCCCGGTTTGAAATTCGGATCTTTCACCTTAACGGGAGCAGCCTCGGCCATATTCACGGCATCTTCTTTCGGCACACCTGATTTCCACATGCCGCAGCCGCCAAGGAAAACCGCACCGCTGATTCCAAACAAAGCGGCAAATACTGCCGCGCTCTTTTTCCAATGAGACAAAAACATACTTTAACTCCTCGTAAGCACTTTGTCAAAATGACAATACATAATTTATTTTACTACAAAACAAACTTCATGTCATTTTTGGAAGGCCATCGCAATCATCAGTGCCTCCTGGCCCCATCTATTTTTATGACCAACATTCAAGAATATATGTCCCGTGGTATAATAGGAAATATCCTTGGATAATCATCTCATGCATTACACATAAAGAAAGGAAACTTATGAAAAGAATTTTTTCTATACTTATCTTTTTTGTCAGTTTATTCCTGCTCGCTGTCCATCCGGCTTCGGCAGCACCCGCTTCCATCACGAATTTCCGGTGGACGGCAAGAAACGACGGCGACCCGCCGTTTGTCCGTATCGCTATGGATTTGTCCCATGCAGTAAAAGCAGAAGCCGCTATTGATGAAGAAGGGAAAAATTTTCAACTGATTTTAAGAGATACTGCCAAGGGTTCCGCTCTCCATCAATATGAAATGGATGAACGGGCTATTGATTTCGCCACTGTCTCAGAAAAAAACGGCGACACCTATTTGGATGTCCTCATGACAAAACCGCAGAAGATGGAAAACATCCGCGTCTTTGCCTTACGCCCTGACGCAAAAGCAGGCAAACCTCATCGTCTCGTTGTAGATATCCCTATTATCGGTGCCAAAAAGAGTTACTATAAATCCGTAGATAAAGCGGAAAAGCGAAATGCCGCAAAAGCAGCAAAAGAAGAAATCACTTCTTCGACACCTGCCGCACCGGCACCTCCCATAAAGGACGTCCCTGTTTCCGCTGAGGCCAGGCAGGCCCTGAAAGGAAAAATCATCTGCCTTGACCCCGGTCACGGTGGTACCGATGTAGGTGCCATCGGCCACTTGAATAATAAAGAGATTTATGAAAAAGACATCACGCTTCCGATCGCCCTCAACCTGCGCGATCTCCTGACTTCAGCAGGTGCGAAAGTCGTCATGACCCGTACCACCGATAGAGATGTCTACGGCCCTTACGCTTCCGACACGGCGGAATTGCAGGCGCGCTGCGATATTGCCAATGAAGCCCATGCCCATGTCTTCGTTTCCATTCACATCGATTCAATCTCCAATCCGCAGATTGACGGCGTTACAGCCTACTACTACGTAGGAAGCGATAAATCTCTCCTGCTGGCGCACATGCTCCACCAGGCGACGCTGAACAGTCTCTCCATTCCGGATCGAGGTGTCAGAGCAAACAACTTCTATGTCACCGCCCATACCACGATGCCCTCCGTCCTCATGGAAATGGGGTATATTTCCAATGAACACCGTCTGAAGATGCTGACTTCCAAGTGGGCACCCAAGAGTATTGCCAAGAGCCTTTTCAACGGCCTTGTAGATTATTTCGCCCAGACTGATTAAGGAGGATGCCATGAAAAAGATATATCTGCTCGGAGCGGCATTTCTTATTTCGCTCGGTATCACAGGCTGCACCCCGGCCACAACCACCACACCGCCGGCATCAAAACCGGCTTCTACCGTTGAGCAGCAGGAAAAAGAAGTATCTCTCACTATTTACCGTCCTACGGAAGATGCTATGTACCTTGTGCCGGTCATCGTGAAAATGAAACTAAAAGATGATCCTCCAAAAGCGGCACTGGCTGCCATGATTGCCGATGATCGTAAACAGAAATACCCGATCCTTCCGAAAGGGTTATCTGTCAATACCGTCAAGGTAAAAGACGGCATTGCCACCGTCGACTTTTCAAAAGAGCTTCTAAACATGGATAAGAGCACCACGACGGAAGAACTTTTCACCGCTATGACAGTAAACACGCTCACTGAATTTCCGGATATTAAAGAAGTAAAATTTCTGATGAACGGCAAAGCCATCACTCACCTTTCCGGTCACAGCGATATGACAAGAACTTTCAAACGGATGAATGACATCATAAAAAAATAATCAACTGAAAACGAGGATTCTCCATAAGAGAAGAATCCCCGTTTTTTATTGAAAATTTTCAACTCAATCATACCGCTGTTCTTTGATCCGCCGCGCCAAATCGCGCTTCGCCGCTTTCGCTGCCATGTCCTGCCGCTTGTCGTACAGCTTTTTCCCTGTAGCAAGACCTATTTCCACTTTAATTTTCCCATGGCGGAAATACATTTTCAGCGGTACCAGGGTATATCCCTTCGTCTTCAGGGTATTCTCTATTTTTAAGATTTCTTTTTTATGGAGAAGCAGTTTCCTTGTCCGAAGCGGGTCATGATTGAAAATATTTCCCTGCTCATACGGACTGATATGGGCATTCCAGAGAAATACTTCTCCTTTCTGCACACGGGCAAAACTGTCTCTTAAATTCACCCTGCCGGCGCGGATGGATTTTACTTCCGTTCCGGTAAGCGCGATGCCGCATTCATAGGTTTCATGAATGAAATAATCATGATAGGCCTGGCGGTTTGCGGACACAGGCGGCGCATTTTTTTCTGCTGCCATTATTTCTTTTTTCCTTTACCTTTCTTTGCTTTCTTTTTTGTGCTCGACTTGGGACGGGATCCTTTTCTTATACGCCTTTCCAGATTAAGCGGTGATCGGATCTCCCCCATGACGAAATCCAGCTCCCGTTTTTCCTTATCCGCTTTGACAAGGGTCACACGCACCGGCATCCCCATGGTGTATTTCTTCCCGCCGCGCAGCCCTTTAACCGTCATGGTGTCTTCCTGATAAACGTATTCGTCATCATCCATGGAATCGATATGGACAAGTCCTTCCACTCCGTTATCCAGTCCGACAAATATGCCGAACCGGGTAAGCCCTGTAATATGGGCATCAAAAGGCTCTCCAACAAAAGGAATCATGTATTCCGTCATTTTCAGATCGGTTGTGTCTCTTTCCGTTTCCACCGCATTCTGTTCCGTTTCGGAGCAATGCTCCACCGCGCGGAGAAGAAATTCCGTCTGCTTTTTCAGCTGTGATTTATTCAGCCTGTTCCGAAGAGCCTGGCGGATGAGCCGATGAACCATGAGATCAGGATAGCGGCGGATTGGCGATGTGAAATGGGTATAGCAGGTGGACGCTATACCAAAATGCCCTTTGTTCTCCGTACTGTAACAGGCCTGCGGCAGAGATCGGAGTGTCATGACCTGTACGACGGCTTCAATCTCTTTTCCTTTCATGCTTTCCATAAGGCGCTGCATATCTTTCGGCTCCGGTTCTTTCGGCAGTTTTTCCGCCACTCCGAAAATTGCCATCATCTTTTTTAAAGAAAGGAGCTTATCTCCGTCCGGATGGTCATGAATGCGATATACGGATGTATGTCCCGTAGCTTCCAGGAAACGAGCGACCGTTTCATTGGCGGCAATCATGGCATCTTCAATCATCTTTTCCGCATCGCCGCGATTCCTTTTTTCAATGCGGAGCGGAGTGCCTTCCTCATCAAGAATCACTTTATATTCAGGGAAATCAAATTCCAGAGCACCTCTGTTTTCTCTGTTTTTACGGAGGATATCAGCACACGCTTTTAAATCCCGGAGCATAGGCAGGTATGGCTTCAAATCGTCAGACGCCACCCCCGTTTCAAAGGCCTGATTTATCTCCGGATAGTTGCAGCGCCGCGCCACGCGAACCATGGAAGGCGTAATCTTTTCCGCCGCTACCTTCCCGTCAGGCGCCACATCCATAATGCAGGACATGGCATAACGGTCTTCATCATGATTCAGACTGCACAAATCGTTGGAGAGCTGGAAAGGCAGCATAGGTATAACACGGTCTGCCAGGTAGACGGATGTCCCGCGGCGATATGCCTCATCATCAATTAAACTTCCTTTCCTCACATACCGGCTTACATCGGCAATATGAACCCCCAGTTGATAATGGCCATTTTCTTTTTTCACACAGTAAACAGCGTCATCCAGATCTTTCGCATCAGGGCCGTCAATAGTCACGATAGGAAGGCTGCGGAAATCCTCCACTCCTTTTTCCTGTTTTATTTCCTTGGAAAGGGCATCGGCTTCCGCCATGAGTGCTTTGGAAAACACATGGGGCAGCCGGTGCTGGGCGATAATGATGTCGATATCAATCCCTTTATCCCCCTTATAGCCGATAAGCTCCGTCACTTTCCCCTCGGCATTTGCCCGCGCCCCGGGCCATCTGGTCACTTCCACAATCACTCGGGCACCGGTGACCGCTTCCAATTCCTCTCCCCGTGGTATTTCAATCACCATATCGATCTTTTCGTCAATCGGTACAGCTTTTCCTCCAAAGGATGTCATCTCATAAGTGCAGACAAAAGTATTTTCCGCTCTTTCAATGATGCGGAGGACTTCCCCCTCCGTATTGTGACGCCCCGTTTCTCCTTTTTTTATACGCACTTCCACGATATCATTATTAACCGCATTCAGATGATCACGGTCAGCAATGTACACATCTTCATGATCCTCATCCGTGATCAGGAATCCGAAACGCGGTCCGTAAGATTTGTAGACCCCCTGCAGAACCATGCCGGGACGATATGATAATTTCTCCTTATCTCCCATTTCTTGTCTCCTTCAATAAAAAAGGCTTGCCTCGTGCAAGCCCCAAAATCCTCATTAAAACGTATTCATATACCGCCCGAGCACAAGACAAAGCACGGCGAATAGAATACCAAGCACAACGGTAAATTTCGAAAGGACAGCATCTTTACCGCGGGATTTTCCCCCCATCATCCCTTCCGCGCCGCCGCCAATCGCACTTCCCATGCCGGGCTGTTTGGATTCCTGGGCAACAACCACGATGATCAAAAACAAAGCCACTACCATCGTTATTCCAATTAAAGCGTATTTCACAGTACTTCCTCCTATGCATCATGAAAGATACAGTAAATTTTATATGGATAATATCAAGAATTAGTATATAACACAGCCGCTTTCAGGTCAACTTTTCTCATAAAGCACCTCTGTCACACTACTTTCTTCTTAACCTTTCCAGCTTATCCTGCACGGATGAAGGAATGTGCCTTCCGATCTCACTCCGTGGATTCGCCATATTATTCCGGCGGATAAAAATGGTCTGCACTTTCTTATCTTCATTCCACAACCGCACCAGATCGGAAACCGCCATACGGTAAGCACCGTTCCCCAGCACCTGGTTCTGTTCCGCGCCATCCGATGTCACAACGAAAATAGAGCGGTACTCATCCCGCCTTTTATATGATTCCATTTCAATATAACTGTCCGCTGTCATTTTCGACGGTGTGTACACCACATGGAAAAAGGGGGAAACCGTTTCCACTTTCGCTTTTAAAGAACGGCTCTTCCCGTCAAAAACGACAATCACCTCCACGTCGTTATGAGCCCCATAGTCCTGCATAAGATCTACCAGCTTTTTGCGGCCCGACTCCAGATCGGTCCGAGGAAACTCTTCGGGAAGCCAAAAGATAACATTGTATCCGTCAATCAAGTATAAATCTTTCATCTCAATTCCTCTGCCGGACTGCCTCATACATGAGAAGCGCTGCGGCAACAGATACATTCAGAGATGACACTTTGCCTTTCATCGGAATGCGTACACAGAAATCACACATTCTTTTGGTGAGAGGACTTATGCCTTTTCCTTCCGCTCCCATAACGATAACCAGAGGACCTTTCAAATCCGCCTGATACAGATCACCGCCGTCCATATCAGCGCCGACTGCCCAAAACCCCCGTTCTTTCAGTTTCTCCAGTGTCTGCCGGATATTTCCAATCTGACAGACCGGAAGATAAGCAAAAGCACCTGCCGCCGTCTTCATGGCGGCCGCCGTCACCGGTGAACTTCTATGCTTGGGAAGCAGCACTGCCGCCGCACCCGCACATTCCGCCGTGCGGACAATCGCACCTATATTTCTCACATCTTCCACACCATCAAGAAGAATAAGCAGGGGATCCTTTCTTCCACAAGACGAAAGCACCTCTTCCAAATCAGCATATACATAAGGCTTCAAAGACGCAGCCACCCCTTGATGACGGACACCTTCCGTCAAATGGTCAAGCGTCCTTTCCTCCGTTTCGATAGCAGCGACACCGAGACGTTCCGCTTCTTCCGCCAGCGCTAAAAGGCGGCCATCTTTTTTCCCCGGTTTTATGAAAACTTTTTTTACCTGTCCTGCACGCAGAGATTCCAGTACGCTGTTCCGGCCACCGATAAAACAGGTTTCTCCTTCCTTTTGCTTGCCTGTAGAAAGAGATCCCCTTTCCCCACGCATGGATTTGTCTCCGCTCCTTCTTTTCTCATGCGGATCGCATTTCCGTTCCTTTTTATCAGGGGAAACCCTTCTGTTATTCATCGTGAAACTCCCTTGCCAAATAAGAAAGCCCGCGTCCCATAAGGAAATCAAGCCTTTCTTTCTGCCGTGACATATAGAGATACCCCAGGAGCCCTTCAAATGCCGTAGACTCCCTGTATTCCTCTACGGTAGCACTTTTCGGCACCGTAGAATGGGTATTCCTTGCCCTTTTGCAAACTTTTAATTCTCTGTCGGAAAGTAATTCTTTTATCTCAAAAAGGATACGGCTCTGCTGGCGGGCGGACACCATCTCCGATGCCAGGCTGTTTAATATCTGCACATTGTAAATCCCTGTATCGATCAGCGCTTTTCTGACAAAAAAGGACCAGCATGCATCACCGATATACGCCAGTGTCAGCGCATCCATGGCAAAAATATCCTGTTCCCCCAATTCAGGGAATCCTCTCCCCAGTTTTTGCGCCATTTGCTTTTTCAGAAAAAGAACCCTTTTAAACTCCACGTCTCTTCCACCTTGCGCCGGTCGGCGTATCTTCGATCACGATACCTGCGGCATCCAGCCTGTCACGGATTTCATCGGCAATTTTGTACATCTTTTCTTTTCTCGCCGTCTGGCGGACTGCCAGAATGACATCCATCAGATCATTATAAGATTTGTCATCCGGAGAATCCGTCTTTTCCCATACCTCTTCAAGAATTCCCAAGATGTCCATAATCGTTTTCAAAGCGGTATGCGCCTTTTCTACTGCTTCATGATCCACACTAAGGCCGCCGTCTACCGCAGTCCCGTAAATATTGATTGCTTTCGCCAGGTCAAACATGGCGCCGGTGGCAAGTCCTGTATTGAAATCATCATCCATCGCTTCATGGAAGGCCTTCAGCGACTCTTCCGCCGCTTTCTCAAGAGAACGGGAGGCGTCTGTTTTTTCAGCACCTTCTTTAGCCGCTAATTCTTTCAGCCGTCCGATAACCCCTGACAGACGTTCCATATTCTTCTCCGCTTCGTCCAGACGGTCACGGGAATAATCCAGCGGATTTCTGTACTGGACAGACAACAGGAAATAACGGAGCGCATCGCCGGAATATTCTTCCAGCACGTCCTTCGCCAGGAAGAAATTATTCAAGGACTTGCTCATCTTTTCCGAATTAATCGTAATAAATCCGTTATGCAGCCAGTAATTGACAAACTTGCGCCCCGTGCATCCTTCCGACTGGGCGATTTCATTTTCATGATGCGGGAAAATCAGATCGCTGCCGCCGCCATGGAAATCAAAAGTCTTTCCCAGATAATGGACAGACATGGCGGAGCATTCAATGTGCCAGCCGGGACGTCCCTTTCCCCAGGGACTTTCCCAGAACGGTTCACCCGGTTTGGCCCCCTTCCAGAGAGCAAAATCGCCGGGATTGCGTTTTCCCTCATTGACCTCGATACGTGCGCCTGCCAGCATGTCATCAATCTTACGTCCGGATAACGCCCCGTAATGCTCAAAAGTGGAAATATCATAATAAACATCATTTCCCAGTACATAGGCATGTCCTTTATCAATCAGCCCCTGCACCATGTCAATGATATCCTGCATATGATCAGACACACGGGGATACACATCCGCCCGCCGCACATGCATGGCGTCCATAACTTGGAAATAAGCATCAATATACCTGTCGGAAATCGTTTTCCAGTCAGACCCCTCGGCATTTGCCTTATTGATAATCTTATCGTCCACATCAGTAAAATTCTGCACAAATTCTACTTTATAGCCGATATGCTTCAGATAGCGGCAGATCACATCCCAGGTCACCGCCGGACGGGCATTCCCGATATGGGGGTGATTGTACGGTGTGACGCCGCAGACATAAATCTTGACTTCCCCCGGCACCAACGGCCGGAATACCGTTTTCTCTCCTGTCAGCGTATTATACACCTTGATTTCTTCCATCTTCATTCCTCCAAATCTCATTCACTCATACAAATCAAAAGACCGCCGCCTCACAGAGACGGTGGCCCGCAATTCCACTCTGCCGGCTGAAAAGCCGTCCATACGTTAACGCACATTCACGGAAGAAGATACAAGAATCCGATTCCTTCCCCTCTCCAGCTCACAAATGCATTTCCTCAAACTCATGACAGGCGGCTCCCATCGCCCCGCCCTCTCTTCAGACATGAAGTAAGAATACTTCTTTTGCTCATCGCCTTTACATTCAATTGGAAAGCACAAACAGCTGACCTGGTTTTTGACCCCACACCCGCCTGCTGGAGCGTTCGCTACCCGGCACTTGCCTCTCACTATTAACCCTCTCGATTTCCTCGGCAGGACTTACTTCTAAGCCGCACCATGCTCAGTATTCTTTTAAACACCTTACGTGGATCGCTTTGCCTGCGACTGGCATCGACTTTCAACCACAGACCTGTTAATGCTTATGTATCATTATAGAAGTTTTTATATAGACAGTCAATATTGATTTTTATCAATCAGTGTGCCGGCTGCAGATAAAAGAAATATTTCCTGTACTCTCTTTTTTACAAAAGAAAACCGCTCCGAAGAGCGGCCTCCCATCCACTTTATTACCTTGCGCCTTTTTGCTCCTTTTCATAAACGATTTTAATCGTTCCTCTGCGTTTTGCGTCAAATTGGACTCGTCCCGGTTCCGTCCGCACAAAACGATACGTTGTGATATTGCGGATATAATCATTTCCATTGGCATAATCACCGGATACACCCTTGATTGTCTGTGTCGCATAAATATCACGTCCGTGAATATCCACATATTTTATATACACATAAGCATCCTCCACCTTTTGAGCGGCAGGATGAGACCGGGGACCGTCCCAAACAGCGGCTTCCGACGGAAAAATAAAGAAAGGCGCAGCAGCTGCTATAACCCAGATTATCCACATTCTCAGCGTCCTGTTCATAAAATTACCTCCTTCACTCTTCTGCTAAAATGCAATATAAAATAATAAAATGTATTCCTCATTCTCATTTTATCATACATTTAGTGAAAATCAATTTTCTGCGAATCTTACGAGTAGTAACATCACAGCTGTTTTTTGCTGTCAAATTAAACCATTTCCGTATCTGAAATAATTACGGACATCACTGATCAGGAATGTATTCTTTCCATTTGCCATTTTCAAGAATTTCCAATTTTCCCCACTGGGGTTCACCAATATCACGCCCCTTTACTCTTATCGGTAAAAAAGCATCGTGCTGGCAATAAGGCAGCGGATCATCTATAGAAATCCAGCCTTTTTCATTCACAAGATCATTCCAATCCTCATAGACATCTTCAACCGTTTTATACCAATAGTCAAATGAACATTGGACGTCATCCTTTTGGCAATACATAAACAGATATACTCCATCTTTTTTCGTCTGATACAGCATGATTTTATATATGTAATCTTTCTTGTTTGTTTTTATCGGTTCTTTCAAGTATGCATATCTTCTCATTTGTATTTTCCCTACTACCATTTTACTGATGAACTTTCATGCTCCCACCGCTCTGAAATCCGGCAATCCATTTCGGGTAAAGAATTTAGATGATTATATCAATCCCGCTTGTGAAAATGAAGTAAAACAGTTCCATAATCTGTCAGACCTTTTTATCCTATGCCCCATAATTTTGAAATATATTAATTATCTTCTGCCATCTCCTGTTTATTCATACTTCTGCCTTCCATACCATTTGATCACTTAGCATATTTACCGTAATCGGCAAACAATGTTTTTGCAAAACCTCTAAGATATGTCTGATCTACTTCATTTTCAAATATCAGTTCATGTCCGTATCCAATACCCTTTTTATTATGAATCCGGCCTTTAATGCGAATATGTCCGTCTGTCACAGCCGTAAATTCTAAAAAGCAGTGCATACTATATGGTTCTTCCAGTCTTACCGATCCGCTCAGTGTTTCATAAAGCTCATTCAAATTCACCGCGAAATCAGATAAAGCAATGTCATCAATATCCATAATAGAATCCGCAGAAAAACCTAAGCTTGACACTTTAACCCGAAGACTATTCGCCTTGGGATACGGAAAATTATCCTGATGAATTCCAGGCAGCAATTCTAATGAAAAATTTTCAGTTTCCAGCTTGTACATATGCCCTCCAAAACATCATTTCATCCTCATCTGTGAACTTTTTCACAATATCTTATCCATGCGTACTATAAATTCATATAACAGAAAGAATGATCTTTAATATACTTTTGTATTTTCTGACTAAGCATCTTGCCCTTACAAACTTTTAGAAATTCTGAATGACAACTTTCTATTTCACTTTATCGTATCCATCTTATTACCGTCAATATCAATAAACGTCCCGCAATCTGACGAGCTTGATCAAGTCCGGTTTTCGGATGCTTCCTATCCACAAAATCCTCCCCGCAAAAGTGAAAGCTTTCTGAACGATTTAAAACCTGAGCGTATATAAAATAAGCACATAGCTGAAAGGTTTTGCAATCTTAAAGTTATGTGCTTTGTTTTATATAATATTCAATTATCTATTATCTGTGCAAACCGGATTATACCAGTCCTTCCGCCTTCATACGAATGGCATAAAATTCCCGGAATGTATCCGGTTCTTCTGCTACCGTTTCTTTCATTAAAGCTAACCTTCTTTTACCGACCCGCCTATCTAACACAGCAAATATCCGTACGATTAAATTTTCACTCTTCAAACTCATTTCGATACTTTGCTGATCAAATTCTGCAAAGGCATTATAAAAACAACGCTGATCAAATATGCCCAACCGTAAGGCTGTATCATCCATAAACGCAAATTCCTCTTTCATGCGTTTTTCATATTTTCCATCTTTGGGAAATAAATCTGCTTTTATCCAATTATTGTAATAACATCCTTTGATAATTTCTTTTCCATCATACCTTATTGCCGCCCGTCCCTCATGATCAGGACTTCTGCTATATGATGTTGCATAATACTGAATATGCCCCCGTAAACTTGGGGCTAAATATTCTGTCTCCAGCTTTTTTCTTATACCGCTCCAGCTTGACATTCTCTCTTCTCCAAAAATTTATCAATCACTATTTTCTACAAAACCTCCCTGCAAGATGATGGGAGGTCTTCCAAACAATTTATATGACAGGAGTTTTTGTCCTGTAAAATCTCTAAAATACGGTATTCTCAACCGTTTTGTCACAGAAACACATTGGTTACCGTCATTCCCACTCTTCATATAAAGTCTGCTGCCCATTATATAATTTGACTTATAAGTCGTCGGGGAAGAAAACGTTTATAAAAACAGTCGCATAATCTAATATTTATTCTTGTAATTCTACAAAAAAATCCTTATAAACACTGGATATTTCTTTTAGTTTTTCACTCATTAAAGGACCTAAATATTTAAAAATCTCATCAACTAATTCGTCTCCGGCTCTCCCCACTATTCTTCCACTTAATTTTTTAAGAATAGAAGAGAGTATTCCCTTAAATCCCAATTCCTCTCTTGCACCACATTTAACTAATGCTTCCGTTATTTTCTTTCGTGATTCATTTGGAATCATATCTTCAAATATGGTGATATAAGCTTCCTCTGATAATTTAATCAATTCAGCGGAAAAGGAACCATCCGTAATGTACCCCAATCTTTTAAGTTTCCACCTCAAATGATCTGATAATAATGGATTACTAATTTCAATTGCAATTTTATCATTTTCCTTAAAGAAAATAGGGGTAGACAGTAACTCCTTCAATTCTTTATCCAGCATTTCTTCTGATGAGTTCCGCATTTTAGCTTCATATAACAGATTTCTTGCCTTTGCTCTGGTCACTTTCAAATTGGACACGATATCATATAAATCAGGATCTTTCTCTATAATCTTTAAATCTTGCAGCTTCATAAAAAGCAATATATCGAAATCCCTTTTAGACATAGACCCATACGCAGGGTTCATATAGGCAGTGATTAATTCTTTAAAAACTCTTTTCACTTCTTTGGAGTCAACGCCATCAATTCGATCTACAAACATCATATCCCCCCTATGTCATTTAATATAAAGCCCATTTTCTTAGCAGGTCTATGAAAAACAAGTCACCTGCTTCATGCTCAGCAGAATTAAAACTCTGTAATATTTTCAGAGATATATCTATAAGATTTATTCAATTCACCCGATAAACCGGGATTTATCTATACTCTTTCAACAAATAGTAACCATTACATTACCATTCACTTCTAATATTTTCTTATAGAAGTCTTTCAGATTTTGAAAGTAATCTATTAGTTCTTCTTTTATTTCATCCGTTTCTTCTTCATAATTCCAAATGTCCGGATATATATTTGCTTGTTTGCATTCTTTCATACTGAAATTTTCCATAACTTTTTCTATATCAAAATGATCAAGAGCAAAAACTATATCTTTAATCCTAGACTTTTCTGTATAAGATATAAACTCTTCCACACCTTCAATAGATGACACACCTACAACCGCTTCGCTAAAAGGGTTGTTTTTTATAGGCTTACTGCTGCTTACTCCTATAAGCACGAAATGAAGTGCATCCCACATCTTATCTAAATCAAGCAGTATTTCTACATCCTCATTTCGCTCTTTTGCCTCCTCAAAAGTTTCATTCTCTTCTGAATAGAAAGCCTTAAGCTCCTTTAAGTTTTTATCACTTAAATATCTATAATTTGCTATTATCCCCATTTTTCACTTCCTTCCACATACTGTGATTTATTTCCTGTTTTCTTTGTGCTTATCGTCAAATTTTATGAGGGGTGAACAAACATACCGCCCCCTCAACATAGAGCACCCCTATATCTCTTCCCATCCTCCTGCCTGCCCATCATATTTTGCAAACTCATCGGTATCCGTAAATTCAGATGCTGTCAGTCCCACTTCAAAAATACAATCAAAGTCATTCGAAGTTGAAAAATACAATGCACTGTCTGTCAGTAACGCTTCTCCAAAATCAGCATGTTCAAATCTTTTCCCATCGCTGTTATTCCCTACCGGTTTATACTGATATTTCAACAAACGGTTTTCCAATGCTGACTGCTGCTCCGGTGTGAATTTTTCCAGATTCTCCTCCTTTTCAAAGAAATCGGGTTGTGCTGACTGCTGTTCTTTCTGTTTTGTCTTAACAGAAAACAAAGAGATTGTGTAACTCATTTACGATCTTCCTCCTTATAAATATTATAATTTATCTATCACTATTTCCACAAAAGCCTCCCATCAAAATGATGGAAGGCTTTTTAAAAAATTTATCACCTTATTTCCCTTCGGTCAATAAGTATCTATTTTAACTCACTCAACTCAACAACTCCCTTTGAAATCTACTTTTGGAACTTTTTAGTATCAAAACAGTATCAAGAGTGATACTACAACACCTTGAAAAATTTCCACCCCAAAAAATCTAAACCATTCTGTCTATAAGAATTATATGTCAACAATATGTTTATCTATGTTTCTCGGATTAAACAATTACAAATTAATTCTATTTAGTAATTATACATTGTCGTGTTTCCTTTTCGTTTCTCAACACGAACTCTACTCTTTTTCGCACATAATCTGTTTGTTTAACATAAGAGAACGCAAACAATAGAATCAACAAAATTAAGAAAATCCAATCCTTATTTTCTTGTAAAAAAGTAATCTTATTTTTTAGGCATATCTCATTAATAGTAATACCTAATTTACATACAAATGCACAAATAAAAGTTGATAACAATGTTCTATATGTATTGTTAACTTCCGACAGAGTATCAACTAAAGGTTCCATACTACTTGCTTTTACATAGTCCGAATAAGGTGCATATCTTATTAGTTTAATTTTTTTCATTATAGGCTCAATTATGATTGAACCTATCCTGCTCAATACCATACCAGCAAAATAGAATACTATTAAATTTTCAAACCAATTATCCGATAATATCTTTATTTCAAATATAAATTTTGACAGGTAGATAAATAACACTCCTGGATATAAATTATTAAAAATATTATATGACGAAATTTTCTCAACTATCTGTTTTAATATCTCTTCCACAATATTATCTCCTCTGGACTATATAGTCATGATATACCAGCCTGCATATGATTCATCATAAGAAGTGCAGGGATTACATTTTTTAGCAAATACTTTATATGTCACATATACATCCATCCCGTTTTTACCATTAGTATTAATAATAATGCAGTTTGCTTGATTATTTGTAATATAATCTAACCCTCTGTTATTCCAAGATGAATAATCTAAATATTCACTCTTTGCATTTCCAAATAATGTTAATTTGGGCTTTAACACATCTAAATATTTATCATTTCCACCCGTTTTTCGACCATGATGTGGAGCTATCAAAATATCTATATCCCTTACGTCTTCTTTATAATTATCTAAAATATAATCCCATGTTTTCTTCGCTGAATCTCCAGCAAATATAATTTTTTTGTTATTCCCTGTTCTATACAAAATAACATATGAGCAATCATTATAGTCTTCTGATTTATTTGCCTCTTCTACCAAATCCGTTGTAGGCGCAAGCAAATACAACCCATCTGCCCCTGACTTACCATCTTCTGTTTGATTATAATATTTTCCTTTTTGTCCTGCATACAGATGTAAGACCTTAGGAGATGAAGATGACGTTCTAATTTTTTGATAAAAATCCCAATCTTCTTCATCATATCTCCCCCAATCAGAATTATCATCCATCACTTTAGTATTTTCGGTATCCCAAAAATTTAAAACTTCAAACGTATCAAACAGTTCTTTAATCCCATCCATATGATCCATATCAGGATGCGTTAGAATAAATCTAAAAATTGTGCTTACATTTCTATCCTTAAAGTACTTGATTGGATTTACAGGATGGTTTTTTTGATTATGGTTTCCAGACAAAGATACATTTTCAAATATATTTGTTACTTCTTGCCCATTAGATATATCAATTATAGTATTATGCTCAGATGGATGTTCTATCCAAATACAATCGCCTTCGTTTACGTTCAAGAAATGTACTACGCCCATACATGCCTCACTTTCGGTATTAATTGTTTAATCTTTTTACTATCATATAATTTGGTCTTCGGTCAATATGGTAGACACTAAAATTGCGACTTTTATGCCACACTCCCCGCATGCACTTCATCCGGGATCTGATAGCCAAGTCTACTATGCTTTCTCCTGTGATTGTACCATGACTCAATATATTCAAAGATACTCTGATAGGCATCTTTTGAATCCTTATACGTTTTACAATACACTTCTTTCTTTTTTAGCAAAGAATGAAATGATTCAATACAAGCATTATCGTAAGGACAACCTTTTCGACTGAATGAATGCCGTATTTTATGATTTGTAAGATATCGTTCAAATAATTCGTTTGTATACTGCGTCCCTAAATCGCTTTGAATAATGATTCCTTCCGTATCAGAAACATTCATGCAAGCATTACGCACAGCCTTTACTGCAAGTTCAGCAGTCATTGATGTATCATATGCCCACCCGATAATCCTGCGACTATATAAATCCATTACTGATGCCAGATATGTCCAACCGTCTTTTTGTGTGAATATATAGGTAATATCTGTACACCATTTTTGGTTAATGCCAGTCGCTGTAAAATCCTGATTTAATATATTTTCTTTTTCATCGACATGGACATTGTTTGAGACATGACGGTATTTCTTGATGACGATAGAAGGAATCCCCATAGCAGCCATTCTTCGCTGCACATGTTTCAAACTGACATGCCAGCCTCTGTCATGAAGGTCATCACAGATCTTTGGCGCTCCGTAACGGCAATTTGTATCGTAATAGATTGCCAAAATATCTGCATCTAACTTTTGATTTTCAATTTCCCGATTAGAAAGGACATGGTGAATACATTTGTAAAAGGTGCTGCGATTCATATTGAGTACCTTACACATAAGTTTGATAGGATACTTATTTTGATATGCTGTCATGAAAGTAACGATTGCGGTTATTGTTCTTTTGCGAATATGGCTGTAGCTTTTTTTAATATTTCATTTTCCAGTTCAAGTTCATGTATTTTCTTTTGGAGTTTTTGATATTCCTTCATAGAAATAGTTTGCTTCTCATTTACTTGAAGAGTAGGAGCATAGAGCTTCTTCCATTTGTAAATTGTTTGCTCGACTAAGCCATATTCATTTGCGAGCGCTTTAACTGATTTTCCGGAAAGGTGTAAGTTTACAATCTGTTTCTTAAATTCCTCAGAATACCTTTTGTTGTTATGCACCATTTGCAACACATCCTTTCTTATACAAAAGTTTAACGTGTCGCATTTTATGTGTCCACTAATTTATACTAATACCACCAGTTATATTCTTTTGCTTTTAAATTTGGCATACACATACCTCTCGTTATTTTCTATAATAGATAACTTATATATCGACTACTCTTCTTTATTTCTATATTTTTCAATAAGATTCCCTTGCAAATCTTTCCATTCTAACCACCCATTATTAGATTTACCAATAACTATCCAACCGGCACTTGATGGATTCATACATACAGTATCTTCTTGTAGTATATTATCCTTTATTTTTGCATTTCTTCTAATAGATGGTATATAGCCTTTTCCGGTGTTCCCACAAAGGCTTCCTCTTAATACTGTGAATACGCCACCTTTAACTATTGCTTTACCATTTACTTTTCCAAAACCTCTTATGTTACGATTTAATACATACTCCCCATCCGGAATAAATCCACCCTCAGTTCCAAGTTTTATTTCTTCTGTAGATTCTTTGAATACTTCTTTTTTGCTTTTATCTTTAGGATAAATTTGTTTACCATCTAGAGAAGATAATAATGATTTTGCGACCTCTATATCTAACGCAAATAGTTCAGTGCCGGAAATTCTACTTTTACTAAAGATGTCATGAATAAGTTTTTCTTTCTCACCATATCTATCTACTTCTATAGCAAACTCCCTTTTTAACCCTGTGATATTAGCATATCCATTGCTCTCTAAAGATCTCATTCTATTTTCAAATTGGTCATTTCTGGTCTTGCCAATCTTGATAAGACCGGAAACGACTGTAGTCATTAAATATATTATTCCTTTTGCCATAACTTATCCTCCCTCAACAAACAAGTATACGAAGCTTATATAAATCAATTATATTCCCCTAAGTCTTCTGCAACTAAAGGCAGAGTTCCCTCAGCATGATTTATATATGAATAAACATTTCTATCTTCTTCAAAGTTATAATTATCAGTCCAAAGTTCGCACTGTGTCATAACAGTTTGAACGGCATCATCCATTCCTTCAGGCGGATATTTATGTTTTTTCAAGAGTTTTTTTATCAGCATACGCATTTTAGCTCTTGCCGATTCACGCTTCTGCCAATCAATCGACTTATTCCTACGTAAAGTATCTGCTAATTCTTTTGTTATTGCTATCAACTCTTCATTTTCATAAAAGTCCTTAATTGCCTGTGGTTTGGTTAGGGCATCATAGAAAGCAAGCTCATCAGCAGTTAGTCCTAATTTGTCTCCCTCTTGATGTGCTGCTGCAATCTGTTTTGCCAACTTTAACATTTCTTCTATAACTTCCTCATTGGTAAGCATCCCATTAAGATAAGCATTAAGAGAACGCTGCATAATCTCGCTGAACTTTTCAGATTTTACAATATTTGTTCTGCGATAAACAGAAACCTGCTCTGCAATCAATTTTTTTAACAGTTCAACTGCAAGATTCTTCTCTTTCATATTCGCAACTTCTTGAAGAAATTTTGGGTCAAACAAAGAAAACTCCTCTTTGATATCTGAGAATAAATTTATTACCCCATCACTTTTAATACTCTGCTTCAAAAGTTCATTTATTCTTGCATTCATTTCCGGTAAGGAAATTTTTTTACCAACACCGGTATTGGTAAGTCTGAAAACAAGAACTCGAACAGCCTCAAAAAATGCTGCCTCAAATCTTCTATCTTCATCAACTAAAGAGGAACAAAGAGAAAGTGCCTGATGGAGCATAAGGGCTTCTTTTACAAAAGAATCTTTCTCATCGACTTTTTCTCTGCCCATAATGAAGTTGACAGCACCGCTGATAGTCTTTGCTCTTTCAAGGTCTGTGCCGTTTTGGAACTTAGAATAATCATATCCGTGGAATTTATCACGGCAAACAGAGAGCTTCTCCAAAAATTTCGGATAAGCAACCTTAGCAACATCAGTATCTCCGTAGTTCTTTTTATCACGGGATGTGTAATCATTCATTGCCTCCTTTAAGGCGGTGGCAATACCTACATAGTCAACAACAAGCCCTCCTTCCTTATCACGGAACACACGGTTTACACGAGCAATTGCTTGCATAAGATTGTGTCCGGACATAGGTTTATAAACATACATCGTAGCAAGAGACGGAACGTCAAACCCTGTCAGCCACATGTCCACAACAATCGCAATCTTCATAGCACTGTTGTTATCTTTGAATTTTCTTGCAAGCTCATTCTTATGGTGCTTATTGCCAATAATTTGTCGCCATTCTTCCGGATCATTATTTCCAGAGGTCATGACAACACCAACTTTTTCAGTCCAATCAGGGTGAAGTTCTAATATTCTCTTGTAAATCTTCATGGCAATAGGGCGAGAATACGCAACAATCATAGCCTTACCGGTAAGCAGATTTTCTCTATTATTTTCATAATGATCAAGAATGTCACATACAAGGGAATTTATAGTATTATCATTTCCAAGCACTGCTTCCATCTGGCCAAGTTCTCTTTTGCTCTTTTCGATGACTTCATCATCTGCATTAAGGGCCATCAAATCATACTCAGCATCAATTAATTTCAAGGTAGCTTCATCAAGATTTAGCTTAATTACACGACTCTCATAATAAACCGGACGTGTTGCTCCATCTTCAACCGCCTGCGTCATATCGTATATGTCAATATAATCACCAAATACTTCACGTGTGCTACGGTCTTTGGCTGAAATAGGCGTACCGGTGAATCCAATATATGTGGCATTTGGAAGCGTATTACGAATAATTCTTGCTGTGCCAATAACACGCTTTGCCACTTCATCACCATCTTCGTTCTTTGTAATCTTAATCTTTTCAGCAAGTCCATATTGTCCTCTATGAGCTTCATCAGCTATCACTATAATATTATGGCGTTCAGACAAAGGCTCATTAGACTCCTCAAATTTCTGCATAGTAGTAAAGATTATTCCGTTTGCCTGTCTGCCGGCAAGCAAAGTTTTTAGATTTTCTCTACTTTCTGCTTGTAACGGTTCTTGCCTTAAAAAATCCTTACACTTTACAAACTGACTATAAAGCTGGTCATCAAGGTCATTTCTGTCAGTGAGAACAACAATGGTTGGGCTATCTAATGCTTCCTGCAATAAATGAGCATAGAACACCATCGAAAGTGATTTACCGCTTCCTTGTGTATGCCAGAAAACACCGCCTTTACCGTCGGTAATAGTAGCGTGCTTTGTAGATTCAATCGCTTTTCTTACTGCAAAATATTGGTGGTATCCGGCAAGAATTTTAAATGTGTTAATCCCCTCATTTGAAAAGCAAATAAAGTTCTTGATAATATCAAGTAGTCTTTCTTTTTGAAACATTCCCTCAAAGAAAGTATCAAACTGAGCAAACTGTGTATTTTCGTAGTTCCCATCCTTTGTTTTCCACTCCATAAAGCGATCTTCACCAGAAGTAATAGTACCAGCTTTGGATATCAACTGGTCGCTCATAACACAAATAGCGTTATAAATAAATATAGACGGAATTTCCTGCATATAATTACGAAGCTGCCTATACGCTTCTGAAGCATCCGTTTCTTCACGAGAAGGAGATTTGAGCTCAACCAAAACTACCGGCAATCCATTCAAAAATAGAATTACATCCGGTCGTTTATTGCTGTTTTCAATAAATGTCCACTGATTAGCAATGATAAAGGAGTTATTCTCGAGATTTTTATAATCTATAAGATAGACGATAGAGGAACGCTCCTCGCCGTCCACAAAAAATCTTACAGGTATACCATTTTGCAGATAGTCCATAAATATGGCGTTTTTCTGCACAAGCTCTCCGTTTTCAAAGTTTTTGAGTCTATATAGTGCTTCCTGAATAGCATCATCCGGTATTCCTCTATTCAAACGATATAGAGATTCAACCAAAGCCTCTTCATATAATGGATTGTAAAAATCCCTTTCAATATCAGGACCGTATACATACTCGTATCCCAAATCATTCTGAAATAATTCAATTATTGAGTTTTCATAATCTGCTTCTATGAAAAATTTCGACACTATTTTTCACTCCTCTCCGATAATTCAGTTGCTATCTTTATAATTTTATCACTGATGTACTCTGATTCATTCTTTGCATGTTCTTTATCGAATCCATTTTTCAGTAATACTTTTTGAACGCTCACCTTAAATCTACTTATTACAGACTCTTGTCTATTCCAATCAATTATTGAAACCCATTCTTCCACTAATTCCCATATTTTTTGCATATTGAAATGATATTTTTCGCTTAAATCTTTAATGACAGTATCTTTGAAACCTTCATCTTTTATTATGCTACTATTTATTTCAATCTCTGTTTTTATTATCTGTTGATTTATATCGTTAGAATCAAATTTTATAAATTCTGATGAAGCCTTTGTTTTTGCATTCTTTTTATTTTTTATATAACTCAATTGATGTTCTAATTCAGGAAATAAAGTTGCCTCATTTATATTATAAGTATCTAATTCCTCTAATATTTCTTTCTTCTTCTCCCCAGAAATATAGAAAAACTTTCTATCAAATTCATCTCGTAAATCTTTATATCCTTTTTCTATACTGGACTCACTGATAGACTCGGTATAAACAAAATTAAAGCATCCTGCCAATAAAAACATTCCGCATTGTCTTGATAATCTTTCATTGTTGTATGGTGGAATAACAATATAATTATTCTGAATAATATTTATAAATTCTTCGTAATGTTCTTTAGATTTCCATCTTTCTTCTAACTCTTTTGATATAGCTTGCCGTTCTGTAAGTTTTCTCAATATGGATTCAAGGGTATTATCATTTGATAAATCTATCTGAGATAAAGAGGATATGACTTTTATATTTATCTCATTTGTAGATACAGAGTATTTTTTATTAAAAAATATTACACCATTCGCTTCTTGTATTTTAGTGTCTTCTTCATTTTCAATTTCTTTATAACATACATCACCATATTCTTCACAAGCAAAGTATAAGGCAACTAACGGATTCGTAGTTAAATCCAACAATCTTGTGCACATTCCATAATGCTGGTATTTCGTCATGATTTCAAAATCATTATTTATAGAAATAAATTCATAAGGTGCTTTTAATAGAGGAAATTGCATTAATGTATGTTCTACACTTAAAAAATTACCTCTAAAAATGCTTGGAATAACATCCCAGAAATCAGTTTTTTGTCCTCTGAAAAATAATTCCTCATTGCTCCCATACAAATCATCTTTTATCTTATTTACTTCATCAATAAAAGAACTTACAGAAGTTATCTCTATTCCATAGTTTTCCATTTCATCTTTATTAAATATTATTTCTTCCATATTTACGACTCCTTCTGTAATATAAACAATAATTTA